>Ga0160428_1000196_pt1 | contig 76408 bp, 63 predicted proteins | sample SolpanmetagenomM_FD_108198 | JGI IMG/M metagenome (GOLD analysis project Ga0160428, IMG submission 108198) | Solar panel surface microbial communities from Lawrence Berkeley National Laboratory, California, USA - M | ecosystem: Engineered > Built environment > Solar panel > Unclassified ... | reverse complement strand
GCCCTAACCCTAACCCTAACCCTAACCCTAACCCTAACCCTAACCCTAACCCTAACCCTAACCCTAACCCTAACCCTAACCCTAACCCTAACCCTAACCCTAACCCTAACCCCAATCTCATTTGACTCGGCCACTCAAATAGTACTCATGTAAATTATAGGCGGCGATCTTAAATCAAGGATCTAGCGACAACGAGTGTCAATGATATATGTCGAATAAAAGCCGAAATCGGTATGCGAATGTAAATGTTCAAGACATGCACTCTCACTTGTGCTTGTTCCGTTATTATTATTCGTATCAAATGTACCAACAAGGTCGTTAGAAAAAAGCATATACTATACATGTTATAAATATGTGATTCGAAGTGCTCCAGTGGGAAAGTTGTGCGCGCTTGATCTATCTGATTTATTGACGGTAGCGGTTGCACTCGTTGAACTCGTGCTCTTGCTGCTGGATCATCTTGGTCGTCCAAACTCTGCCATGCCTTGCATGACAGTGTTTATACATACATACTGAAAAAGGCTTTGCTGATCGAAGTCGCCGTATTTGTCGAACACGAGCTCTGGGAACAAGACTGAAACAGATGAATCATTTACTGATGGTTTTTCTATTACTAAAAGTGACTCTGTTTCACAATCCTGGGATCATACCTCGTTAGGTGCTTTCCTCGCAATCGCCGAATTCTGGGAACGTATCAAGTGACATGCGGTTAGATCACAACAGATGTTTCCATCGTGATAATCTGACAGATTACAATCACGTATTATTCAAACATTTCGATTCAGAGTTTCCGGTCCGACATGTATCCAGCTTCATTATTGGATCGGGACCAAAATCACCTAGTCCATGTATTTGAAACCCACCTTTGACGCGACGAAGAGTTTTTCAAAAGGCTACATGACATTCGCAGTGGCGTATATTCCATGATTAGCTATGAATTGTTTTTACAATCAGCGCGGATCTATTATTCGAGATAGTGTTTGCCTTTCCAGAAATACTGCCAGTGTTTTTATTGCACGTTTCCAGCAAAATGACGCGACCGCGGCATTTATAACCTTTGACCTATACTCGTCTAATAAATACTTATAGATTTCGATTCATTATTGTTTGATAACGATGATATCTGGCCATATGATCAGCGTAGTCGTAATAAGCAATATCAAGCACGGTACTACTTCGGTCGCATTTAATCAAGACATATACTTTGTTCGATCATGCAAGCCACCGAAACAAACTTGTTGTAATTTTATTCCTTGTACGTTGTGAAGAAAGGCATGTTTCGAGGAGCGATCTCGAATTGGGCGTGATTCACAATATTAAATGATTTGAATCGTCTTTCCACGTTGAAAAGCCACTCTTTCTCCTACCGAAGTTCCGTCAAAATTGTGAAATAACGCCAAGTTCTTTTTTCTGTTTGGCGGAGTAATTAATGTGGCTTTGTCTAGGTGGGTCCCGTAAAGTCGATTACATGATTGGTCCAGTTGGTGTTGCTAAATAAAGGAATTTTTTGAAATGAACCCATGCGACCGGGTGGGGTCCATCTCTTCAATTATTAATAGTAGCCACCATCGTTTCTGACATATCCGTGCCGTTTCGAGTGAGTTACATGGGTTTTTCGAAACACCAACAAAGGACCAATCAACATTTATTCCATACGTCGGGTTAACTCCTGTTGTTGACACATTTATCGCCGCCACCGCAATGTATAGTCAGGCTGTCCGCATGAAACGCTTCATTTCGCCCCTGTCATTTCATACACGGCTTGAACATTTGACAACAATAATAAGTTGAATATCATTTTCTTTTCTTTTTTATTCTATCCCATTCTTTTTCATTCTTTGTAACACTCTTTTATAAACTCTTTTATATTTTATCAATCTTTGCTATGCGCTGGTCGCTGGGACAAGTTTTATTGATCAGCAGCTTGACAGGTCAAGTTATATCACATTCATATATCAAAAAGTATGTCGTACAGTCCTTTCAAAACTTCAATCGTCATTGACAGAAATTTGTAGCACCAACTGTAGTGGAAACACGACATGTGGACTTGCAACCAAGCCATATTATAGTTCTATTGGAAAGGGAAATTATGCCAACATTAATGTTGATAATAATTTTTCAGAATTATGTATAGTCAGTGTAATTCATATCATCATTCGTAAACATCCTTACTGATATCATATAGGCAGATCCAAATGCTAGTCCCTTTTCTGTATTACAAGAAGGTGACCTCGGACATGCTTACCCTGGAGAATCAATCACAATCCTATGGCCTGCAGATAATCACGCACATACATTTTGGCCTGAGCAAGGTCCATATGGGCCAATTACGATATACATGAGCAAAGATGAGAAGGTGGATGTATCTATATTCAAAACACAAGCGCTTGCGACCATGAGTTTTGACACATGTTTTCATGCACCTTATCAGAGCTTAACAGGCGATTGGGCAAAAGATGAAGTGATTTGTACGGCAAACTTTACATTTCCAGAAGATGCAAGAGGATTATATACGTTTGTGTGGGCATGGAATATATATGAACAACCAACTCCAGGTTTCGCTACATGTTTTCAATATTCTATCGAACCTCCTGGATCCGAAAATACCGCAAAGACCTGGGAAGCCGCAGGAGGATCGAGTGATTATGCAAATATTCCTGCAATTAATCCACCAAGATTGTCTGATGATATTACTTGGGATGCATGTACGTTTTTATAATCATCAATATATTCAATTACTAATGGTCGTAAAGATTATTCAACGGCAACAGATTTAGACTGGTTAAAAGCGCCGATTCATGCTATCGTAACGCCTGATCCAGATTCAAACAGTCCAGTCACGCCTGTCTCTACTCCAGCAATACCTACTCCATCTACCAAAGTACAGAGTGTAGATTCAATACAAGTAGCAGCACTTCTTGCAGCATTCGTCACGAATACAGTTGAAAACAAACCTTCGAATCCACCTTTAAATCCACCTGCAACCCAGTCTGCAACTCGCGTTACGACTCCTCCTGCTTCCGTTGCTCAAAGTACATCAATTGTACTAAGCACATCTGTTGTACTTGTAACATCTATCGTCGCAAAGACTAGCAATTCGAGCACAATTACAGCCCTGGCAAACGCTGGTAAAATAAATACTAGTATACAGAGTAACGTCGGAAATTATAACTCTCCTTCGTTATTTTCATATATACTTGTCTTGATATCTCTTTCCTTTTCATATATTATACAATGATAGATTACAAGCGATGCAGATTTGTTTGACATATCACTAAAATGTCGACTGGAAGCATGTTTAACATTTTAAGATCAAGAATTGACATAAAAATTAACGGTGTTTTCGGCAGCAGTTTGCAGTAATTCTACGGCTGGTCCGTAGTTTGTCGAGCATTACATATTCTCTTTTGGTAGATATATCCTTATGTAGATTGAGCCACCATTACTACTTTTCATTTCGAGATTTCAATACATATTACGAATCTGCTCGAGTGATGCTTGTTCAAGGTCTTGCCATGCGGTACAATCAATTGACTTGTCATGTATATAGCATTATTCCAACGACAACTCGCCGTAAAAGTGATATGGAACAGTGCGTCAAGGTATTTGTAATTCGTGTAACATACAATAAAGTTTCCACAATACAAAACTTCGACCATAGTCAATCAAGCCTAATGTAGAACGCATAGTTGAGATGACAAAATCAAACTGAAATAACCCGTAAAAGGAGAAAAGTTTTTAGCTTCGCCAAAGTTGTGCTGTGTGTAATATAGTCATATGAGTAGTCTCGGATCTTGTGCTCATTTCACGAAATACATATGTAGGATTGTAAGGCCGTGATGCTTCACAAGTCATCGCTCATTCAATACTTACCTCCCGAAGATCTTGTCATACATTAGAAGGCATCATTGCGATCGGTATACCACTTGAAAGCAACATATGAAGATAAGAACGAGTATAGTTTTTCATCTGAGATCTATGGCGAAACTAGTCGCAACGTTCTTCTGGACGCACAATGGCAATTGAGAAAAGGCCGACATCGAAAGGTGTTTTGTATTACAAAGCTCGAAGCTTGAGAAGACCTTGTTTCTTACCTGATTACATGTGTACAAGCGAGGGGGTCAGAAAGTACAAAACATCATCCATGGCTATGAAGTTTTGTGTAACATGAAGCGATTTTGGATATACCTGCTCCTCAATTATGACACTACAATCTTGCCGGATGAGCACACTTGTTCCGTATTCGACGTGCAGCCTTGTTTCTTTTATTCGCTTTCGAACGCGAGCAAAGTTCCAGTAAAAAAACAAAGGAGGGGGGTTATCTCCGGTCTCGGATCTCACAAAACTTGTACCCACGCAAAATTATAATTCCGAAACAAGTGCCCGTCTAGTAACAGTAGTGTCTGACAAATTTTAAAGTCTATGAGCAGGGATACATTCATCGTACATGAAATAATAACGAATATTTAAAATGATCGACAGCGCTATCATATAATTGGTCGCCGTCTGTTCGACCTGACGGACTACTTGATAAGAAAAAGTTGATCAAATTTCGACACCAGTAAAACACTTTTACAAGTCTCCACATCAAATTAATAAATTATTAATTACCAACCACACCCATTTTATTTTTGTGGCACGGTCGTCAGTCAGGTACGCCATGTGGCTTTTCCTGTTCCTCAAGTCGAACCAGATTTTCGACTTTACAATGTCATGAACCATCAAAGAACCGTGCCTCGTGAACCATGAAAAGAATAAACTCATAAATGTCGGTCAATACCGCGTCGATCATTTCTTACTGATATAATGAAAACTATCGTCAGGTAAGATATACGTGCTGTCCCTCTTTTGATTCATTAGTTTTTTCTTTTTCTCTCTTTTTTTTCTCGGTAGTAGTACATACTCGTACAATCAATCATGGCTACTCCAACAGCGGCAGAGTTGATTGCTATGCATGATACACTAGATAATCTCGATACATTAAAGTCTATAACCATTGCTATGATTGTAGTCATGACTATAACATTCGCAATTCGAATGTATACCCGTTTAAAAATCGTTCACCATTTTGCAGCAGAAGATTGGTTAATGGTCTTTGCATTTGTAAGTTTAAATCATTCAAATCAAGTCATATATCAAAATCTGATTGATAATTATTAGTTGACGGTGATGGAATCTGTTTGTGCTCTTCTTGGAATTGAGAAAATGTTACGTGATGCTATACATGGTGATCGATCAAAGTTGGACATTCTAGGACACGTATGTATTTTGTGCGACCCTGTTGAATATAAAAAAATGTCCATACTTACTGTTATAGATTGTTTCAGCTGGTACAACAATCTGGACTGTTTGTGATGTATTAACTCGATTATCATTCGGTTTTTTCTTCTTGACCGTCTTTGCTGGTAAAGGAAATAAAAACTACCGAATTTATATTCGAACAGTATCGATACCTCTTATATTTATAGCTATCCCATTGATTATAATCATGGTAAAAGAAACATACGGTCAACCAATAACAACTATGAATCATCACCTTTATCAAAATACGGCATTTTTCATTCTGCAAAATATATTCATGATTATCGTTGTCTTTAGTGATTTTACTGTCACTGCTTTGAGCATCTACTATCTATATACAATTCGTCTACCCATGTCTAGCAAATTAGCAGCAGGGGTTTTACTTGCGATCCAATGTTTTGCAGGAGTGGCATCACTCATGAGAGGTATTGTCGCGTTTCAGATTAGAGAAGATATTGCCCCTTCAACTGCACACGACTTTCGTCTTTTCTATTGGGCATTCCTAGAAAGTGGTCTTGGTATATCTACAGCAAATTTGGCCTTGACTCGACCATTTTTTATTTACTTTTATCGAAAGCTTACCAATAAATCATCACACCTTGATATTATACCACGAAAGTCTGGCAATGAAGTTTTGGAAATGGAATCCTCAACAGGACGACGATCGAGTTTTGAAATCACAAAGACTCAAGTGGTTACAGTATTGGAAGATACAGAAGGATCAGATTATGGTGGTTTGGCAAAGACTGGTCTTATAGGTGATTCATTCATAGTAGAAGTATCGCGGGATTGAGAAGTTGCATCTTTCGAAAGATTCTGTCTCTGGAAATATCGATTATCCAGCTGGTTTGACAATCAAGATTAATTCTGTTGTATTTATATATTCATTTTTTATTTCAATGATCATGTGCTTAGACGCTCAACACGGGATAGGCATCAAGTTTCATCTATACATTCTTATATTGTGTGGTTGACGTTGTGTCACCTATCTTTATTACTTTCACACTCAAAAAGCCTCGACATGCACTTGTACATTTACGCCATAAGTATATTGATCTTGAACGTATCAAACTATTTCGGATTAGCTTGTATCTTGATGGCCGCTTTATTTCTTAATAATTGAATTCGTTCGATCACCAGAGTAGAGTCATACTCAAAGTTCTCAAAGATGATCTGGTGAGGCTGCGTGTCGATTATGGCGTTTGTCGTTGGATCTAGATTTAGATGTCATTTCTTTATCTGATCCGTACACCGGTAGCAAAAGCTCTAATGCTTCATCTAATTATAATAAAGATTGGAGTGGGTTTAAGAAGTCAAATCTATGTATCGATACCAAAATGATATAGTAGAAAGAATTTGGAATTGTTGTAATAACGCGCCGAGCGACTGGAACAATTCATAATAAAGGAAGCATAGAAAATAACGAACCATACAAGTGGAAAAGTTTTTTCAAAAAGTAACATTAATAATTACTGACCATGATCAAAGCATTTCTGACGTTCCTAATTATTATCTGGAGAAGCATGGGTACTCGAGATCCTGGTCATGTTTCATCAAATTTGTTGGGACGTTGAAAACTTGACTTGCTTGGTGGACCGCGAAGACGACATTTCCTTTTGTTTTTTTTGTTCATGTGTGGAGATTAGACGATCTTACGGTGATAGATAAGTCAAACATCAAAAGGTGTATTGCTGTGATTTCCACTTTGCGACTGAAATGGTGTTTGAACCAAAGAAAATGATCATGTTTTAATTTGAAATATGAAGCATGGGCCATTTCTATTTAATTAGTCATGGTACAAGCATGACATGGCGACCATGTTTCTGGTGTGTCAGAATTTGGTGAGTGACGGGTGTACCAGAAATTTACAAGTACTTGCCCCACTTTCCGCGGTTTGTGGGGTTGTTTGCCCCAAACTTCCTTCGACAACCATGGTTCATTGAATTATAACAAGTCGAATATTGGAAGATCATAGAAGCAATCATTGTTCAAGTATAATATAATAATTCAATTTCGAGGAGAAAGAAAAACAATTGAAATAGGAATAGTCTATTGATGGATAAATGAAAAGAGAGGAAGGAAAAAAAAAACCGACACTCAAGGAGATATTGCAGAAAATGTCAAAACACTTCCAATACCACATGAATCAGTAGCATCTTGAGCATTATCAAACACAACAACAGCATTACCTGCCCAATCACAAATAGCAAAAGTATTCAACAAATTTGTCGGGGATTGACAAGTAAAACCAGTACTATTATTTGTAGCACAAATGATTTGTTCATATCCATTGACAATGGTTGGAGAGCTGACAAGTCCTGAACCAATAACATTCGTACCATATGATGTACCGACGGGATAAACGGCAGAAGTGATGTTGACGTTGAGACCTGACGTTTTTGAGTTTAATAAAAAGGTTGATGCCTGAGTACGGTCTTGTCCAAGTGTATAGATGGTTGTACTGTTTGTAGTATTGAGAACTTGTATAAAACTGCCTTGAAAAAGAGTATTCGATACTTGAAGTAGAAAAGGTTGAGCTGGAGTTGATAAAGAAGATGTTGCGACAGATTGAAATCCAGCTTTTGACGGAATCCATCCCATATCTCCTGGTCTTTGATGATTAGGAACTTTTGTCGAATTTGCAAAGTTTTTCAAATAACATATTCCACCACTAAATGTAAAAGTGTTACATTTTGGATTTGAATCGCAAATTGAGAAACACGACGAGAATGATGGGGCCCCTTTACTACCAATATCTCCAGAACCGGAAATATCGGCGTCACATTCAATATTATATTGAACGTTATTAACATCAGTAACGACAGAATTCTGACTTGTTGCACGAAGATATTGACAAGTTCCTGGACTAGCAGTTGGTGCCCAATTAAATCCAACTTTTGATGGTTGCCAAGCTATATCAGCACCTGGTTGAACACCTGGTGTTTGATAAACTGCCGTCAAATTTTTAAGATAACAACTACCAGAATAATATGAGAAACCACTACATCCAGCTCTTAAATCACAAAGAGTAAAACAAGAAGCATAATTTGGTGCGACCATATGATCAATATCTCCAACGCTTACAAGATCCATGGCACATCCAATAGTATAAGTATTTTGCCTCGATGTTTGATAAGTACTGTTTGATACCAATGTATTGAATTGTTGACAACCACCCATAAGATAACTTGGTGTGTAATTGGCCAAGTTATAATTTGAAGTAACTTCTGCAGGATAAGCAGTAACAATGACAGTGGTAGTACTAACAACTTTGGATGAAGGAGTAATAGTGATTGCTGGAACTCCAGTAGGATTTCCTACACGACATGCGGAAGTGACTAAATTGTTTGGATATTTCAGTAAAACGGCAGGTGTTGGTACAATCCCTCTCTTAACCATCTTCATACCATGATCCCGTTTTTGAAACGATGCAGGGTTTGGCAATTTTGTAAAAATTCCATTGTTAAATACAATATTCTTTATATTCCTTGGATATCCGAATAACGAAGTAGGTAAAGCCTCACTGAGTTCTTCCACTGATCTCCTTTGCATGTTTGTATTTGATGTAGATACAGACGCAGTGACTGTACTCAAGACGGTGACGTATGAAGTTGAACCAGTAGTAGTAGAAGCAGTAACCGTACTAGCAAGTAAAGTTTGACAATATGGCGCAGCAGAGTTTCCTGGCCAAGCGATATCTTTAACAGCTTGATAAACAGCATTTGCAGCACTCGGAGTACCAGAATTTGTAGCGTTACTGACGGCGAAAGAATTCTGAATCATATAATGATCATTACCTCTAAATTGACCATTATTTGTAGCATAAGAAGCACCCCAACTTTGAGTATACATACTACAATATTGACCTTGAACATTTGAAGTAGTATTGACGTATAAAATGTAAGTATTGAAGAATTGACATGACAAGACAGGAGAACCGTCTGTAGGTGGGTGAGCAAGATTAAATGCTGACTTTAACGAGCACGCATCTGCACATAATTTGACGTCAAATGGTCCTGAATTGAACATGGCAACACCGAGATAAGTTTCGAAACCATAAATATCAGCAGGTGCATAAATAGCAGAAGAACCTAATGGAATCGGAGTATTATAACCAGGTGGAGTAGTAATGGCTGATCTTTGATAACCATTTGAAGCAGTAACACCGGTTGTGAAATTGACGTATGATAATTGATCAGGAATTGCGTTACCAATACCGATTGGACCGCTCCAGTATAAACATCTGACTCTTGTTACACTGGTGTACTAAATTTAGTAACGTTGTTCTTGTAATGATTATGCAGTATAACTTACCCTGAAGGATTAGGACATGATGCAGCAGGCCAGACAGTAGCCCATCTTGCAAGGACTATATTCATCAACACAAGTCTATTTTAGACAATATTTCATCACTTACAGATGTTAAAAGACATGCAATTACTCATTTTAGCACAAGAAGCAGCACAATATGCAACATCATAACTTTCAAGGTCAGATGCACCTAAATAACCATATCCACTATTCAAAATATAAATGTCAGCGTATATATATAGATGTTAATATGTTGAGATGAAAACGTACGCTGCTCTTGCAGGGATATTGGAAAAGGTTTGTGTCCAACCAGATGGTTTCACTGCCGTTTTTGCAATATTTGCATATGCGTTATTATTAATGAACCCAGAAAGAGTATCATCGCTGTTGATGGCAATATTCTTCGATTGTACATTTACTGGTGCACAATCGTTTATACGTTTTTTGAGAGATTGACCAGATGCCGTAGCAGATGATGATAAATCTGTATCAGTCGTTGAGGGTGTACCATCTGTCGTAATAGCAGTTACTACACTCTCTGTGATCTGAGTAATAGCAGCTGCAAGGATTGATGAAGGATTATATGATACTGTAACATTGACAGCATTCATAGGAATAGTATATGTAGGATTTGGTAAAGCATCTACAAGATCAAAATCGATATCTTGAGGGGCAGGAGCAGGTGCTGCCAGTACCAAAGAAAGGAATGATGCCAAAAGAATGGACGGTATCATCTTGATTGATAGACGAGAAAAGGGAAGAAACGAGAGATTTGAATATCAGATATCAGTCCAGCAATAGAAGATCAAAAAGAATGGCTATGTTATCGACATGGAAAAGGGATTAAAAGAGAGAAAAGAATTGGTATCGAGACATTCACTGACCTCTATGTATCTTCAATTTTTACATTTGAATCAATGTTGCACATTTTACGATATATTTGAGCCAAATTATCAATTGTGTAAACCGTATACACATAATTCAGCCCAAGGACAGATAAAAATCAAATTATACTGAAATCAAGGTGGAACTTATTGTTAAAACCGTTGAAATATTGACAAACGGGAAAATTTTCAACACGCAAGCGCCGAGAACGGAAAAGATTCATAAAGGTCAAATATTTCCAGGGAGCACTTCATCAATTAAAAACCAGCGAATCGCCATGATAGTATTTTTACGGTGTGGGAAGAATAGACATCAACCAAATCGATGAATCGAATTGTTATTTTTTAATAGTCAAATATAATTTATTACAGTAATTAAAAACACTAGCTTGAACATCATAAAACTCCCGGATCCCAACTATACACCCTTTCCTCAGACAATAATTCATAACCATTTATGCAAGGTATGGTGCAAGGACAGGTACAATAGCAGGACCAGCAAGAGTATTGTCATCAGTCAAAGAAGTTGAACTTGATGTAAGAATAGCATAACTTTGTCCAGTTGGTCCAATAACATCAGTTGGGATTTCACAGGTTACAGTCTTTGCGTCAGTGTCGACTGTAGCAAGTTTGAATACAGGTCCAGTAACAACAGGCCATGCGAGGTAAAGATCACTGTCTGGGAAATCAAAGTCTTCTGGTAATTCAAAAGAGATTGATGATCCTTTTGGTTGAACACCTTTTCCGGTGAATGTTAATTTTGGGAAAGCCTTGACGGGAAGTTCTGGGTTGTCTGATGGACAGCTCGTGATGAAAGGTGCTGCTAAGGAGTAGACTTGATCAAAGTCGAGAGGAATATCATATGGAGAAGCAAATGGAGATCCCTTTCTGGCTTGTCTGATCCAAGCATTGTGACGTGCTTCAGTAGTCAAGATAGACCCGGCTGCAGTCAAGTATCCTTTATCAGTAATGTTTGCAGCGGCTCCTAAATAAGCACTGACACCGACACCTTCAAGAACCATTGCAAGAGCAACGAATGATTGTGGGTCAGTAATGCCAAAGTCATATTCACAAGCAGCGGTAGCCTTGTAACCACCAGCTATAAAATCATGTCAGCTTTTGGATGGGAAATAATTAACTAATAAAGACATTACCTTTAAGTACTGAAGTGAGTACGGCTACGTGACTAGACTCATCTACTGAGATCTCCTCGAGGTTCTTGTAAAAGTTGTTGCCACGATATCCAGCTTTGAAGAAATCTGATTTGGAGAATTTCTCAAGTCCTTCAGTATAAAAAGCATTCTCTAAATGTTCAAGAGTAAGAGCATAATTGAGGATGCTAGAATCGATGTTGGTTGCACGCTTGGCAACTGGTGCGGGAGCAGCAGAAACAATAGATGCGCACAAAAGTGCTGCAGCAGTAAAGTATTTCATTATTATAAAAGTTTGGATATAAATGTGAATGAATGAATGACTTGGGTCGGATATGTTGCAAAAACTGGAATGAATGAGAGTGAAAGAAATTTGAAAAGCAAAAGGATTTACGTGCAATACTTATATCTGATAATTGTTTTTGATCAATTGCTATAGCAATTTCCCATAACATATAACAACACGCGATGTAAGTATCGTTTCAGCGTTGAAATTCAAGAAGGAGTAGATTTGTTCCGTTTTAGGACAACAACACAGTACTCAAAGGTCTTGTAAAGTGGATAACATTGTTCTCGATCGTTCAGACGGTAGACTTGTCAACGGCTACAATCTTAAAATGACTTCAAAACCTTTCAGACCACCTTGAACAGTGCTTTCGGACATTGTTAAACCCGCACGTTGTTTCGATTGATATTGATAAACCGTAGAAAGAAATCAGAAAACGTTTCAACCACATCCCTATCTTTCTTCCCCAACGGTTAAATTCGTGATAACAATGCTCGATAGAGGTATTGCGAGAAGATGCATTGGTTTGTGAAAGACTACCAATAAATGTAGCAAATTTATTCGACATTTCCGGAGTACATGATTTGTAACATCCGACATGATATATTGACATTGATGAAACATTGGCAGTAAGTATTAAAGATCCACGATGTTCAAAAGACTTGTGATGCACGCCCGTTGAATATCAATATAGAGAATTTTTGTTTACAAATTTGAGTACCAAGATCAACATGATCGCAATGCATTGTGACGACATTATGACGATTTAAGAAAGTACGATTTGCGCCTGATTGGGTTTTTTCAAATACCCAAATCTTTACGAGATTACTCACGAGGTCAAGATAGATGAGAAATATGTTATTGTTTATGTAATTTACTTAAATGCGAATTCTTCCTTCTTGAATATCAGATTCAGCAAAGTATAAGCGCGCACGTATCAAACAAATGTGAATGTGTACCAAGTGGAATCACTGTCTCTTGTTTCATTAAAGAAGAGAGCGTTCCACTACTGGAATTAACTGGTTGTAGTGTCATCATTGTTAACATTATTGTTCTGACAAAATGGTTCATTTGTGAATACTAAAGACAGATCTAGATAGTCAAAGACTTGCTCCAAAATATATATACATGAATAATAATATACTCTTCAACCATAAATTCTTTCATCATTTAATACAAGCAACAATTTTGTATTTGTTCAAAGATTTCGTGTATCAATGTCTTTGAACAGCATCATACAAACTCAACAACATACCAATAGCTGATCCGATTTGTACGCCTATATAGCCTGCTGGCATAGAATTAAGTACTGCATTCACAGTAGAATCTGAAAATATACCAAAGATCCTCACACCATGAAAAAAGACAAGCCATGATATGAGAGCTTTTGCGAGATTAAAAATAAGCGGGTCAAACCTCCAAGTTGGAGTATGTGATGTTTTTGAGTGTCTTGTATTATGATTATGAGTTGCTGGTCGTAAAGTCAGATTAAATAGCCATGAAGTAGCTAGAGGAAGCCAAAAACTAATCAAAGCCCAGAGAATAGTTCTAGACCAATAAATATCTGTCAAAAGAATGAAAAAGTCTGGAAATTCTACCGTAGTCGGGCCAATAAAAGGTAAATTAGGAAGAGAAAATGCAGTCCGCCATGGAATTAATGATTTTTGCAAAGCATAACCTTCAATCATTAATATGATTGATTCAACACCGACAACGGAAGATAATGCTTCTCTAATATGATGGAGAATAGGCTCAGAATCTGCTTTACGTAAGATTTGAGTCACTCCAGTAGATACTCGACGAGTTTGATGTTCAATAGCTTCAGCAATTTCAGATGGTGAAGTCGGGAGAACATTTATGTTATGAATTGCATCTTTAACAGCAGGAGTTTGTGCTTGAACAGCTGCGACTGTACGTTTTATTGCTGGTGTTATATTTTTGACAGGAGATATTGCTTTTGCCAATAATTTTGCAGGAGTTATACTGTCAACACTAGAAATAATATCCTTCTGTCAGCTTTCCCTTTCCATTTTTATTTCCAATGTTATCATTTGTGGAACATACCCATGTGTTTCTTCTTTCAATTTCGGTACCTTTTTCTTCTTTGGTTTAGATTCTGTATCAGTGTCTCCTCCCGTACCTCCCGTAGATGTCGAAGTACGTTTAGCTGGTGAATTACGACTATAATATTCTTTGAAAATTGCATTTCCCGCTAATCTTGATGAGTTGGCAGCAAGGTAATCGTCAATCTTTGCGACCAAGTCTTCGCGTAATAAACCATCAAGACTGTGGATCACGATCAGTCAGTAAAATGAGCAATGTGATATATTATTTGACGTGTGAAATTTCCTGACTTACTGCGAAATTCCTGCAGCTTCTGCTAATGCAGCCAAATCAGCTTTGCGCTGACGATTTAGCCAAGCAGCCATTTGTATAATTATAACACGTCAATGCTGCGCTCGATTTTGATTGTAAAAACTTTGATGACGATTGGTGTGAAGTCGTGATTGCAAACGAAAAAGATAAATAGTTGGTAATATTTACAAGCTTTGCGAAAGAACGCGCTTGTGAATGATAAAAAAGCTGGGGGGAAATTTGTGGGATTTCGCGAATTTGTATGGTAAAAGTATAAGCCCGTTCATTGTCATCAGAAATGTAAACAAAAATGCCCACGATGCTATCACGTGGAAGGAATTTGTTCAAGTGACTATCTATAGTCTATTTTCCTTTGCCAAGATTTTATCCAAAAGTCGTCATTATTATTGATGCGAAAAAATATTTATGATGATGAGCGAAACAATTTAATTATTATCGAAAAATATATCAATGCATAAGATATAAGATAGATTTCAATCTCATTGTTGTCAAAGTTGAAATATCATTGACGCTTCTATGGTATTTGCCCGTGTGGCAGAATACCTGACAGGTTATCCAACAAATGGAAATAAAATTGAAAACAACAAATCATATAATAACAATGACAAATACAAATCTACTACCATCATGTCAGATCCAGGATGGAAGGAAGAAGGTGTTTGGACGGATAGCGATGATTTAGAAGCGAAACGACCACCGTATATACATGTTGGTAACCCAGTTTTATATTGTAAAAGTGTCATTTTATTGATAAATTGAATAGGCTGCTTTGGCTGGAGGATTTGGAGGTTTAATGGGTGATATGCTCATGCATTCGTTAGATACTGTAAAGACTAGACAACAAGGAGACCCACATATACCACCAAAGTATACAAATATGGCTTCAACATATAAAACTATATTAAAACAAGAAGGAATAAGAAAAGGTTTATATGGTGGAGTCATTCCAGCAGCTCTTGGATCATTTTCTGGAACAGTATTATTTTTTGGAACATATGAATGGAGTAAAAGATGGATGATTGATTATGGAATTAATCCATCAATATCATATTTTGTTGCAGGTAAATATCATTCCAACATCACCTATTATCATTTAAATGAGAATTCTGACTTGATTGATAATAGGTCTGGCTGCTGATCTCGCTGCTGCTCCTTTATACGTACCAACAGAAGTTATAAAAACCAGATTACAATTACAAGGAAGATATAACAATCCTTTCTTTTACAGTGGATACAATTATAAATCAACATTAAATGCATGTAAAACAATAATAAAAACAGAAGGTATTATAGAATTGTTTTCCGGATTCAAAGCTACATTGGCAAGAGATTTACCATTTTCTGCATTACAATTTGCATTTTATGAACAAGAACAGAAATTGGCAAGAGGATGGATGGAATCTAAAGATATAGGACTTCCACTGGAAATATTGACTGGTGCTAGTGCTGGAGGAATGGCAGGGATACTAACCTGTCCTTTAGATGTGGTAAAAACGAGAATACAAACGCAATTAGATCCATCAATGGATATATTATTACCACACAATAAATCGAAACAAACCAGTAAAAATAATACTAATATAATCCCAAGTAATAATCCTCAAATCAAAATAATAAATAGAACCATGTCTACACATAGTCCTTCAACATCTTTAAAACCTCACGGATCATTGATATTAGATACCGAATCAGTATGGGCTGGTTTGAGGATAATATACAAAGCAGAAGGTATTCGTGGATTATTAAGAGGTGTCGGACCACGTGCTGTATGGACTAGTATTCAATCTGGTACAATGTTAGTCATGTATCAAACATTGTTAAAATGGTTCGAATCCCACCCTATTATACAACAATAACCATACTCGACTTTGTAAATTTCTTGTATATAGTAAATAGTGATCAAACTTGTACATATTATTGTAGATTGTGAAGAATAATAAATATTTTTTACAATAATTTATGATCATTATTATTGACCATAACAATAACGGTTTGTTGTTATTTTATACCAAAATCTGGATTTCTCAAATTCGACAATCAACACACAGGAATAAGGCTGATTAATATACATGTAGATTCATTCTATCAAAAAATGTCCTTGCATTATTGATCAATATCGACATGATCAATGACAATCTCGAAGATTCATTACGTCTAACTAATCTTACAATTCAAAATGAAGAATATCTTTCTGTTGAAGACACACCTATGGAACAATCACTCGAACAAATACCTATACTAGATTATTTTGATGAAGAGATAAATCTAATTACAATCTACGATGTTAGGACAAAAAGAATAGTATATGAGAATTCCGTATTCTCAAAATGGAAGAAAGAATATAAAAATGAATCGACTCTCCTTCAATTACCAAGTCTTTGCAAGATATATGAATGTAGTAGAGATTCACCTGCAAGTAATATAACATATGACGAAAGAGCTTGGCGTATAACATATTTAAAAAAGAGGTGGATGATATTAACAAGTTTTGTTGAAACAAATGTAGAGAATATAATCTTTGATGATAGAGCTTCAACATCTTCATATCCTACTACATCATCCCAAGACGATGATTCAGTCCACGATCAATCTACAACATCTTGCTCATCAACCAAATCAAATTCAATATTTACCTTTTATAAAACCTTCGATTGGACAAAACATGATGTTCCAGGACTGTCTGCCCATGTATTGGCAATCAAAAACTATCCTTGGCATAATACTTCAATAGGGGGGATAGATACATGGCCAGATATATGGAGATCTGCAGTCATTGCGGCAAATTCGAATTCAGAACCTAGAATGTTATTTTGGGGATCAGATTATATAATGATTTATAATGAGGCATGTGCTCCTTTGTTTGGAATTAAACATCCACATTGTATGGGTGCAAAAGCCGCAGATACATGGGGTGAAGCATGGGCATTACTTTCTGGGTTTATATCTAGAGCAGAAATGGGTGGAAAAGCTACAAGAATCGCAGATATGGCTGTACCTATGGAAAGATATGGATATGACGAGGAGACTTTTTGGATAACAAACTTTGTACCCATCATAGGACCAAAAGGAAAAGCTTTGGCGATATTGGACGAATTTACGGACACGACTCAACAAGTTATACAAGAAAGAAGGAGGGATATTGTCGTCAAAACAAGTGAGATGTTATCTCCGAGTAATACACTTGAAGAACTTTGGAATAATTTCGTTCAAGGTATAACAAGAGCTACTGATGATATACCTTATGCTGTAATCTATATTCCCACCAATAATTCTCATCATAATCCAATCAGTACAAATGCTCCATCTGCACCTTTACATTCTTTTACTTGGCATGTAAGTGTAGGCATCAAATCGGAATCAGATGTCTTACCCAAATCATTTGATCTTAATAATATACAAAACCAAAAACATGAATGTTTTATTAAAGCATGTAATATTGCATGGAAATCAAGTGATATGATCTTTCTAGAATCACAACCAGATGCTACCCATACCTTACCACCTCACATGTCGATCGGTGTTCCCGGTCGATCAAATGGTGGTGCAGTAAAAACTGTCTGCGTATTTCCTATACCTGATTTGATGGGAAATAATCAATTAGCATTCGTTGTATTAGCGTTAACACCAAGAAGACCTTTTGATGCGGGTGCAAGATTATTTATACGCTCATTCTATGATGTTTTGACAAGATCTGCATCTATAATATTTTTACCAGAAGAACAAAGAAGAAATCAACAAAGATTTGTGGAGATTGAAACGTCGTTATCGCAACAATTAAGAGCCAACACAGCAGAAGCAGAAAGGGTTGAAGCTAGATATGAAAGAGCATTCCAAATGGCTCCTGTCGGAATGTAAGTCATCCTTCACAATCACAACAATATTGGAATGATTTTGATTGATTTTGTATTTAAAAAGATTTTCAATAAGTCCCGAGGAAAGACTATTATATCATAACAACGCATACCTAGCTTGTCACGATCCAATATATGGTTCAATTTCTGATGATCCTCCTTCAAAATGGATTCACTTTGATGATGTTGATAGAGTTAGAAAACATTGGTCATATTGTTTGGAAGAAAAACAACCAATAACGCTTGAATATCGTCTAATTAAACCTTGGCGTGGTATTGATATTACTACAGGTAAAGAAATATCTGGTGAAACATGGTAAACATCATATTAATCATTATCATTCGTCATTCAATCAAGCTAATTATTTATATGAAAAAAAAAGGGTATTAACGTCGGCATCACCGGAATTCGATACTCATGGTAATGTCGTTCACGTAATGGGATGGATGTTGGATATATCAGAACGTAAATATCATGAAAAGAAGCAATCCGAACGTATAGAAGAGGAAAAAGCAGAAGCGAGATTCGCAAGTCTTGCACAAGCGGCCCCAATGGGAATGTATCTCCTTAAACCGGATGGACATCCTATCTATCTGAACGATGCATATTTTAATATTGTAGGCATGAATAAAGAACAATATGCGAAATCAGAAGATTGTCTTGGTGGATTCTGGGCCGATCGAATACATCCAGATGATAAAAGTATGGTGAAAGAAGCTTGGAAGTTGGTGAGTGAACAAGGTATACCCTTTGAGATGGAATATCGAGTGAATAAAGCATGGAGAGCATATGATAATGCTACAGGAACGGAAATGACTGGTCCAACTTGGTTACAAGGTACTGCATTTGCTATCAGAGATGATACTGGAGCTGTTGTCACTATCCAAGGATTTGTTACCGAAATTAGTATGAAGAAGTTTTCCGAACGTTTATTAGCTGAAAGGTTGGAAGAAGCTTTGGAAACAAAGAGACAAGCTGATAGATTTATCGAGTAAGTCATACCTTTTCAGATTGTTCAAATAATAGAATAACTAAACGATAAATAGCGTTGTATCACATGAAATAAGAAATCCCCTGAGTGCTATCCTACAAGCAGCAGATGGTATTCTTTCTATATTTGGTTGTGAGGATTCAAATCCTTTGATACCGTCTTTACCAAATCTAAGATTATCATCTGATGTGCCTTTGTCAGCTGAATTGATTGATAATGTCGTGGATTCTACACAAACTATTGTATTGTGTGCGCAACATCAAAAAAGGATAGTGGATGATATACTTACATTAGTAAGTCTTTTTCTGGCAATATTTTTCATATCAAGTTATTGACTGTTTATATTTAGAGTAAACTTGATTCGAACCTATTAATCATCTTTCCAGATCGTGTATCTTTACCTGCTTTGATCGAGAAATGTCTAAAAATGTATGAATCTGATCTAAAACGAGCAGATATTCAAGCAAATCTACGAATTGAGAATGATTATAAAACGATTGAAATTGATGATATCATGGCTGATGGATCTAGAATACTACAAGTCATTATTAATTTACTAACGAATGCTATCAAATTCACCCAACATTCTAATGAAAGAAGAATCACCATTTACCTGAATGGGTTCGCTTCTAGACCAAACGTCGATAATCACAAAGCTAAATATATTGAACAAAGACCTAATCGACCCGATCCAACCGCGAATGTTGAATGGGGAACAGGTCAAGAACTGTATTTACAAATATCCGTCCAAGATTCTGGTAAAGGTCTTGATGATGAAGAATTGAAATTATTATTCCATAGATTCTCTCAAGCATCTCCAAAGACATATAAACAGTACGGAGGATCTGGACTTGGTCTGTTCATTTCGAGAGAATTGACAGAACTTCAAGGTGGTCAAATTGGGGTTTATAGTCGAGCAGGAGCAGGAAGTATATTTACCTTTTATATCAAAGCACGTAGAGCCGATACAAATGATGATCGATGGTCTATCGATGGTAGTCAAGTACTTTCTTTGAAAGAATTATCTGCAAATAATTCTAGAACTACAAGCCGTGATGGAACATTATGCATGAATAACAACGTGACAATCAGTCCTATACTTTCTCAGGCTATCCACAACAATATGTCATCATCTATACATCCATTGTCAAAATCGACATCAACACCTAGTGCAGCACCAAAAGCAGTGTTGAAAAAAAAAGAATTGAATCTACATGTTCTGATTGTCGAAGATAATGAAATTAACCAAAGAGTAATGGCTACTCAATTGAGACAGATAGGATGTATAGTCTCTGTAGCAGGGAACGGACAAGAAGCTTTGGACTTTTTGATGAAAACACACCTTTATAATCATATAACAACTACGACTGATCGTGGCGGAGTAGAATGCGAGGAAATGATAGAATTGGATATAATCCTAATGGATCTCGAAATGCCCGTCTTGGGCGGTATCGACACGATAAAAAAGATAAGAAATATGCAAAAAGAAGGGACTTTGATCAAACATGTACCTGTCATTGCAGTAACTGCTAATGCAAGAAATGAACAAATTAATCACGCAGTCAAATGTGGTATGGACAGTGTCGTTACAAAACCCTTTAGAATCCCGGAATTAGTACCACAGATGGAAGAGCTTGTTGGAAGGCTATCATGATTTTTGAATACATATATGAATTTTTTTACAATGTAAATAACATGCATAGCGATACTTGATTTGAGTTGTATCATCCATATTTTTGTAGTATTATTGTAGACTATACTTTTGTAATAAATAACGTCAGAATTATCCTCTGCAACAATACACCAGCTTAGGAACATCCAGACAGATCATGCTTCTCAAAAGTGGAAGACGTGGTTAATCGCATCGAAAGAGGTAACCCATCCGACTTTCGATACATACTGATTGAATCCCAATGCGTCCAAACCATGTGCTGGTACAGCCAAATACAATAATGTTATATTGTCATGTGATTGCATATCAATTATTCTTTAAGTTACATATCTCCAATACTATGATTAATAATTACCTTTACAACAAATCTTAACAGGTTAATCAACAACAATCTCGTCTCGCAATGGTAGATCATTCCGTTTCCTGACCTATAAAATCTACTTGACTGACTCATGAACCAAAAAGTTACCCCTCGGCATCCTCCAATTCGCCAAAGGTCATCCTATGCTCGTCGAGCTTAAATCCGGACAAACCTTCAACGGTCATCTCGTAGATTGTGACTCTTATATGAATTTGATGTTAAAAGCAGTAGTTCAGACTAGCGCTGAAGGAGATCATTTTGTAAAATTAGACGAGGCTTACATAAGAGGGAATAATATCAAATATTTGAGATTAGAGGATGAGATTTTGGACGAGGCGGAGAAGCAACAAAGTCAACAACAGGGGTCGAATCAAAGACACGGTCACGGACATGGACATGGGCATGGACATGGAAATAGAGGAGGATCGCAACGAGGTGGAAATGAAGGTGGAAGGGGAGATCATCGTGGTGGAAGAGGAGGACGAGGGGGATCTAGAGCTAGAGGAAGAGGGAGAGATTAATAAATGTATAAATGTTGTAATAAATAATAGCGCTTGTGTATATAATAAATTTGATGAATAGCATTGTCATGGACGTATATCCGCAATATATGTTGTATTACTGTATACTATATTTGTGGTGTTTTTTGATTATTTGATATTTTTATAAAATACATCATTTCGAATATCAACACTGCAACGATCGATCCTGACTGAAATGATATGCAAAAAGGCTGGGCTTTACATCACAAAATCATTCTTCACAAGCGCGACTTTATCAGAACTCTAGCGACTCGATCGGTTGTGCTAGAGCGAGCAGCGTTACCTATTCATCTTTTCCAACATGCATATACGGAAAATAATAAACGATTTATTAGTTCTTCGAGACAATCACTCCAATCACATCAACAAGACGGATTGACGGATTTCTTTCCTTCACAAGATGATACAAACAACTTTACTCCGCCGGTCAAGAAGATACCTAACCAATCATTCCGAGATCCAAGAGTAAAACAAAAAATATTCAGACCTTTATTAAATCCTATCAATGACGATTCTCACAACCAAACAACGGATGAGAACAAGCAAGATCTCAAACAGCAGCATAACTTATCGATACCTCTCCTTTATGAACAATTAGACAAAGCTGCACGACAAGGAAACTTGAAAAAAGTCTACGGGTTGATAAATGAATTAATTTGTGAGAAAAAGGAGAATATCTCTGCTAGAATATATTCTGCTTTGATATTGGTCAACACAAGTCCTGATCATGGATCTGTCAGTAGAGTAAAAAGATTGTTGGTTGAGATGGAAAGAGATGGGATTTCATTAGATGGTGGAATATGTAAAAGAATAATAAAGGTATGTCTTTTTGTATCACCGAAAAGAGATGGTAAAGATTAACATGTATTTATTGGATAGGTCTTGTCAGTACATCCCGATCATCTTTTACGGGCAGATATCATAAATTACATGGAAAAGAGATGGTTTCACTTTGATGATGAGGTTAGATTAGACATGATTGTTGGTCAATTAAGAGAAGGATCAATAGAGATGGGACTAGAATCTATTACGGAATTGATTAATAATGGTGGAAATACGTCAGAATGGATATATGATATGATTGTCTATATGCTGCTAGAAGTTGATCAAGTTGGACGTGCTTTGGAAATAATGATGAAACGTCACGGTAAAGCAGATATTACAACATGGTACGCTTTACTTGAACATGCAGCTTCTTCAAGACATTATGCTACCGCATTATATATATGGAATGGACAAATAATGACCGACAGCATAAAACCATCTACCGGAACTTGTATCGAAATCTTATCTACGGCCGCATATCACGGAGACGGAGTTATGGCCGATCAAGTATTGAAATATATGCTCCGTCGAGAAATGTCGGTGACGAGCTCCGAATATGAATTATGTTGTCATGCTTACCTTTTCGGTCCAACCTCGGACTTGAAAGCTGCCATTCAATGTCTTTTGGCCATGTCGAGCAAAGACTTGTATGTCTCCCGAATTTCAACTAGACCCTTGTTTGAATTTTTTAAAAATAACAAAGGGTCTCAAACAAAAGCCTTTTATATCTTACAGTCATTACGTCAGACAGGAAAGTATATCCCGGTTCCTCTGTTAAACTGTATTATTGAAGCTTTTGAAGTCCAAGATGATTTACAAGGCGCAATTATGATTTACAAGTCCCTTCATCTTTTTGAAAAGTTTCAAGCTGTCGGACAACCTCGAATTCCATTTGCAGACACTAACACTTTTGAAATCCTTTACAAACTTGCTCGTCAAGCTCAGAATAAAGCTTATGATGTGGCAAATTTCTTCCACACGGAACAAATAGCTTTAAAAGTGCCCTATACCAGTCTTTCTCTTGATAGGTTGATTTCCTGTTGTCTCGATTCGATCCGCTTAGATCCGGCTTGGGATTTCGTCATTGAGATGCAATCCCGTGGTTGGTGGCTTCGTATGGGGACTCTCAAATCGTCATTTATAACTTTTGCTACAAATAATGACGAAAGATGTTGGAAATTGTTGGAAAGATCTGAACAAATAGGTATAGATACGACTGGTTGGCGTGAAGAAATAAAAGACTTGAAGAAATGACAAGTTTGCGACTATGAATGATATCTGTATGGTAGAAGAGCGGATCACTTCCTTGCATCCATTAATTTTTTGTATGTCTAATAAGTTATGGGACAAAATTCGATATTACGGTATTATTATTATCGACGTTGTGGGGGGTTTCTCAATTTATTTCCTCCACGTTTACACGATTTTATCATTTAACCCTGGTCTGTCATGATTGGTTAGGACAAAACTCCGATCGCGAACTCGAATGATAAGTAGGCTCCCCTCGGAATTTATTTCCCAATGGGAGTTCGGCGGTAATGTCCGTTTCCCCGACAAGTGTTATCAAATCGTTACACGGTCTATTTCAATTCACCATTGTGTAATATTTCGTGATGATCAAGTTTGATAACTTCAAATGTAAAGGGATAATTAACCCAAGAAATGTCATACTCCTCACATTACTAATGAAAAATTAAAAGAAGATTTAATACATGACAACTACTTTCGTTAATCGTCATTTTAGGTCAGCCAAAGAATCGTATGACCATAAACCACTATCATAGCACATTTATCCTTTTTTGACATTGACGAACCGATCCCCCAAATCTCGAGCACAGAACTCTCTTTTATTATTATAGATTTTGAAACGACAAAAGGACTTTCCACATACATGATCAAAAGGTAAATACAATTCCGGTCATTGATTTCCGAGACCGATGGAACAGTAAACGTGAAAAGTTGCATTATTAATTTCTAACCTTTTCTTAGAGGTTAGGTTCCCGTCGCCGATGGAAAGGAAAGACGTGCTCGCTTAATTATAAATTCAAATCAATTTGTTGTACAGTATCTGAAATTCATACCAGAACTCGGAGTTGCTTCTTCTCCTCCGGATTAATAAGCTTCTCGAGGGCTGGTTCATTTTTTTTGTTTGATATTCTTTGATGGATTTCTACTTTATGTTACTCTTTTAGTCTTGCTCGTTTGTCATTTATCGAACTTTTGAAGAAATCGTGTCTTTGCGCGAGGCTTTTCAAAAGCAATCTGAGGAGGATCTAACCATCAAATCGAATGCGTACAAATAGAGATTGAAATCTTACTCGATACTGGTTTTGTATGACGAGTATTCAATGCCTATACGACCACCCGATCGAACATTGAGACCTGCTGATGGAAATTTACGAGATGATGGACCAATTAGTCCAATTATTGGTGGTGGTTCAAGTTCAATACTTGCAAAACGGAAGAGATCTCAAGTTGCTGTAGCATGCGATGCTTGTCGCAAAAGAAAGGGTAAATGTGACGTATGCAACATGACTATCAAACAAGTTTTACAAGTTTCTAGTCCATTAATCACATTCCTAGGGTATGCGACCGAAATGTGGAGCTTGTGTTGAGAGAGATGATGAATGTCATTGGTCAGCAGCTCCGGATGAAACTAGAGCAAGTCATCTCAAACGGCAGATACGAGAAGTCAACGATAAATACGATCAAATGTCGAATTTCATAACATACTTGAGAGATAGTACAGAAGCGTTTGCGATCACAATGTTACTAGGACTTCGAGAAGGTGCTTCAATCGAAGATTTGACATTAATGGCCGAAACTCAAGGAAGACAACAAGGACCGAATTCTGGACGAGCGTTTGAACAACATGTTGGGCTTGACAACAGATTTCTCACATTATCACAGGTCAAAGCCTTGTATTCAGTCACATATCATGACTTTGTCCGTCAATCAAAATCATCCATCCGTAAAAGAATGTGTCTCGATGCACTTGATAACGATCAACCGAATGTAATAAATTCGCCAATGTCAAGTAGTACAGACACGGAAATGCGAAGTAGATCTCCAACAAATATCTCACCTGATCGATCATCACAACAAGATACAAATCATACAAGAGAAGAGATTGAAGATGAAAAATGGCTTGATCATGCTGATGTTGATTTGAAAGGATTTAATCTTGTAGCATGGACAAATGTAACTACAGATAACGAGTTGATAATTCATTTGGTATCATTTTGGCTAGCTTGGGAAGCTCCTCTGTGCCTTTTTACAGACAAGGATTCATTTTATCATGATTTAAAGAGTGGTGATATTAATTACTGTTCTAGCATGCTTGTAAATGCAATACTTGCTCTTGCTAGTGTAAGTTTGACATTTATTATATATAAAATCAATCTTTGGGCTAATCAAAAATGTAGAGATATTCACCTAGATTCAAAAAACAACATCAGTCTCGAGATATGAATAAATTAAGACGGAATTTTAGATTGGAAGCACAACGACAATTCGATGAACAAAGGCATCAAGGGTATAATACACTTTTGTTGGTCCAGACTGGTCTATTACTCACAATCGTACATAACCTCGAAGGTCTTACGAAATTAGGGATGCAAAATGCTCAAATTGTATTGAATATGGCACAAGAACTACGACTTTTCGAAAAGGAAAATGATGCATTGGAAGATAACGTTGACTTGATGACTCCAGAGAAAAGATCAGCATCTTTGACGGCTTATTCAATATTCTGTTACATGACGTAAGGTTTTTTAATTCTCTTGACATTCTTTATTACAATCACGTCTAATCAAATTTGTACACAGTTTCTGTCATCATGGAGCTCGTTTACCAAGTCCATATATGAAACAACCTCCATTCTTTCTAAATTTAGTACATGATCCAAAAATATTAGAAGCCGATGGATTAGGTTCGTATCCTTTTACAAAAACTGCAATGGAAATTCATCGAGGATTGGTATTCAAGGCATTTGCTGATCTCCAAGCTATACAAGCAAAAGCATCGCATGCAAGATTTCATTCTTCAGCTCAATATAACCTTGAAATAGCGGCGGAACTGTATGACGCAATAGTGACGTGGAATGAAAAATTACCATCTGTTCTTCAACCGGAAGTAATAGCTTCTCCTCATAGTATTGCTCTCCAGTAAGTATTTGTCCGTTTATTATATTCATCAATGTCTTTGCTAATTATTGTATAGTCTGGTCTGTCATGGTATGATATTAGACATATTATCTCCACTCAACAACGGAAAAACATATCTCCCACTCATTTCAGATCCTCTCGAACGACAAATATCGATCATCAATCTAAATCTCCTCTCTCGACGACAAATATCTCACGCAATAAAGATTTATACTCATAAATGGGGTTTTGAACGTGGTCCGACAATTGTTCTTCAATGCTTTCTCCATACAATCCTTGATCTTCGAGATGATTTTAATTACGACGTAGAAGCAAAAGAATTATTCTATCGCGTAATTAGAGCAATGAGAAGTATTTATACATCAGCTCCATCAGTCGGAATAGTTTTGAACGATTTGAGTAGAATGTTGGGTAATTCTCCAATAGAATTCGATTTGCCGCAAGATGTATGGGAATGTTTAACAATAAATCGAGAACAAATGGTTGAAAATGATGATAGATCCAATCAATTATCAGATGAAACATCAAGGATGGATATAAACAATGATGTCGATGGTTTGTGGAGCTTACAAAGGAGATTGGGAGCTACAATGTTGGCAAATAAAAAAGCTGCCATGGAAGAAACATGATTATTTACATGTGGGAGAATCTTTTGATTTAAAAAGAATTATTGACATTTTTTAATCAATATAAATGAAGTGTACGATATCAAGAGAAAAGTGAAATGAAAGCGTATATCTAAGCCTGATATTAAAAAATATACATGGTTTAAATTAAGAACATATCACTTGCTTGTTTCCTTATTAATAGACAATTATAAAACAATTTCAAATCTCTCATTGCTTGATAACAGTGATCAATCAAACATGTCGAGCCACTATGCAAAAGACGTTACAAGTATCTGGGGAGATTTTCCAATTTATGTTTTTAATCTTTATTCTTTTTGTAGCAATCGATTTGGCAATCATATATAATCATGTCAGCCCTATTGCAGTATAATTACAGTATTATGTACTGTATATGACGGCTAAATATATGATTGGTTGAGCTATGGTAACATAGTGTGCAATGAATGGTAGCAATGTGTGGCTGAGTATGGTCATGTGCACTATCAAGGAGTAAAAAATCACGTCGCGTCCTAGTATTTTCGGTACCGTCGCATACTAGTACCCCCAAAGAAAAAAGAAAAAAGAAGACATGCAAGCCACAACAGGATTCGGTGGTGCGATAAGGAATGCATCTTGGATTAATTCCATGGAACTTGTCATGGATCAAGAGATTATATATATTGAGATTTATTTCCACTTTTTTTGTCATTTGTCTTTTTTATAATTTGTATTCTACTTTCTTTTTCTCTTCCCTACACATCAATATCCAATCCAGCTACAATGCTTTTGTCAATCATTTCCTTCATGACAATATCTTTCCTTGGTACATGTGCTCAACGCCCAAGTGTTCCTTTTACCACTGTCAATTCCAAAGAAGTCGAGGCTGTTTTGGCTAGTGGCTCCGCATTCTTAGCTACAGTAGCAGATCCTTCAAGAATGAGCTCTGACGTTAGCGGACTTCTCGCCACTGCTAGTGCCTCCTCAATATACAATTACAATCCAGCGTACCTCTTGGCAGAATCAAAAAATGCACCCGGGTTTACCGAACTTGTCATATCTTCTAAAACAGCCTACGCTAGTGACTATGCTAGTCTATACAGCGTCTACTCGAAAGCAGCTGCTCGTACCGATGCTCCACTACTCTCATCCGGTATTCAGAATTTTGTCGAGAACCAAAACGAGCGACATAATCAATTCATTGCCGGATTGGAGAATTTGGTTGGAGCGACGCCAATCCCCCTGTCTGTTCCAAGCTCTACAGTCGTTCGTACTGGAACTACTACTCTGACTACAGACGGCTCTACTATCACAAGTACATATACAACCACATTTGTCGAATCAGCAAAGGCTACTGGAAAGACATCTGCACAAACAGGTGGCGCTCCTCCAATTGATATGACTTTGTCTATTGTAGGAGGTATTTTGGGTCTTGGAATGGCAATTATTGGTGCTTTGTAGATAGGATTATATAATTATATATATATGTAAATAATATCAAGTATAAACATGTAAATTTGCTGTCTTTTGCGATGATTCTATAATAACTGAAAAACAGCCATGATTGCTCCTACAACTCCTAATCCTTTTTGTGATCCTATTATTTTCGATCCAATTCCGGCAGTACTTGACGTAGTAGGACTTGCTGTAGTTGTCCCACTGGTAGTTGTAACACTCGTCATCTTTCCTGTACCTGAACTGGATGATACACTCGATGTCGATAATGTAGCCGTACTTGAAACAAGACTGTCGCTTGCCGTCTTTGTAGTTTCATCCCCATCCACAATAGGCGATTCAGACCCAGCGAATAAAGCATCCGCAACAACCATATCAGCAGCTAAACTAGCGAATAATCCATCCGCGCGTGAGGGAGTAGCACTTATTGCAGAAGCCACATAAGCCGCTTCAGTTGCGATGGAGCTTAAAATGGAATTATACGCCGAAACTACAGATGCCGAATTGGTCGAGTATTGACTCGCAATGTTATTTTGTTGCGCGAGTTGACCGGATAAGAGGGAGGAGACGACACTCTCTTTGTAAGAGGGATTGGTGTTTAGATTAGCTGCCACGGAAGATGCGGAAGCGGCGTAAGAGGAGAGATAGCCGGTTGCGGTGGTGTAGTCATCTGGGAGTAGGATTTGAAGGATTCCTTGGGCGAAAGTGGATGAGATGAGGGGAAAGACAAGTAGAAGAGACGAGGTGAAAGAATAGTACATGTCTACTGCTTATATATATATATTCAATATTAAGATGTGTCGAATAATTAGAAAATAAATTTGAAGAAATAAAACATCGTAAACGCCTTGAATTGACGTCATCGTTTCATATGTTTTGGTTGGCTGGGTGCCAAGATTGGTTATGGTACAAACATATACAGTAGTAATCGTAAAGGAATAATATGGAGTCTAAAGCTTGACGTGTGTGGATAAGCATTTGTGAGTATTTGACCAAGCCAAATAATGCGATGGTGTCAAGGCATGACCCAAGAAGAAATGATCGTATAAAACCTTTTTGATGAGGCTGTACTATCTTTACCTATAAGAGGCGCAGCCGTGTGGGGACGGTTTTATGTAATAATAACTAGAATAAACAAACAACGGTCATGTAGTTCATGACTAGATAAGGTTTTTACGAGAACGAGTTTTCTTCGAGATTTACCAATGTACCGGAGAGCATGACTTGAATGACTTTTAGTTTTATTATTACGCTGAGTTGAACAAATTCCGATAAAGGATAATCGGCGTGATACCTCCCTGATAGCCATATAGATGGTCGAAGATAAATTCATCAATCATGTGGAAAAATGGAGCTGGTATGGCATGAAGCAAAACTTTTATTCTACCACAATAAAGGCAAGGTATACGATTATTGCAAAGCCTTGTGTAACCAAATATATTTATGCCTCTTTTCGGGATCCATAGGGCGTTGCGCCTCGTAACATGGCTTTGTGATCTGCTTGTCGTATACAGGCCAATAAAAAGACCAATCCAGAATAAATAATATTTTAAAAGGCACTACTAACCATGTCATTTTCAATATTGACACACTCGAGAGGTTACAGCCTCCTCATCCTTGGATATATAATATCCATATCCTTTCCATTTTTACATTGCTCTTCCATCTGTCCTGTTTCATCCCTATTCTTTCCAATCAAGGATTTTCACCTACTTTTTTCAATCGTTTCCACAGACATTCAGTGCAAAATGCATCACTCAATTCCTCTTATTGCAGTATTCCTTGCTGTTTTCGCTAATAGTCAGGGTATCCCTGAACGCGGGTTGATTGTATCCCGTCCTGATCCAGATGTTATAACATTGGGTAATCCCGGCAAGCCTTTTACAACTATTATTGATGATCCGGATTGTTCAACAGAGCCTCCTCTCACATCCACTACACCATGTGAAACATCTACTACATTTTCGACGCCATGTACCACACTTACCACATCTTCGACGCCATGTTCAACATACACTACAACTACTACAACAATTACAATTAGTACTCCTACAACATCTTCTACGCCGTGTACTACATCTACTACATCTACCAAATCTACTCCATCTACTACGCCATGTACAACCTCTTCTACACCTACTGCATCTTCTACACCATGTACTACACCTACTACATCTTCTACACCATGTACTACACCTACTACATCTTCTACACCATGCACAACATCTACTACATTACATACCACATCTACTACACCATGCTCAACACCCACCACTACTACTCCAGTAACTACATCATCAACACCATGTCCTCCGTCATCTTCTCCCACTTCATCGACTTTCCAAACAACTACAACTACAACCTCGACTTCGACTTCAACCTCGATCAAGACTGTTACTTCAAGTACTCCAACAACTAGCTCCACAACTAAACCCGTACCTCCCCCCACCACGTCGCCCTGCGATACTACAAGCAAAAGCACCTCAACTGGTCCCAGTACTTCAGTCTCAACAACATCTACAGGTTCTACCCATATTTCATCGTCAAGTACAGCACAATCAAGTCCTGCGACGACTTCTTTTGCATCATCAACAACGAATAAACCTCCCACACCAAATACTCCAAGTCCTTCCAAAAACAATACTATTTCAAATAGTGCTGCTACCGCCCTTGGCGCATCTATTCCTTTGGCCGCAATTGCAGCATTTATTGTTGGTGGTCTTGCTTTCTTTACATTACTGTAGATGAATCCGCTTTCTTTTTTTAACAAGTTGATGCTGAATGTTTTTATTACTAAGCATTTGAAGAAATTCTAACTATCAGAATTTATGATCCTGCAAGTCTAGCCGCTCTTTAATAATTAGATTAATAATTAAATATTTATTAATTACCATAATTATTCGCTTGATAAAATTCTGTTTTCACTACAACAACTTCTCATCATGACGGATGCTTTGGATTCATCCGACCGTTGTGCTAACTTACCATTTGAATCATGAACGGCATATCATCCATAAAAAAGGCAATCCCGGTAAAGACTTTTGATTGCAATTAGCTTGGCGCCTTTTTTTTCCGTGGCTGACGCCTTAAAATTGATGTTGACTGCGGAAACCAGAAGTAATCCATAATCCATGATCCATGGAAGAATGGGCTAGAGTGCACGGTCTTTTGTCAATTTCCTGGTACCATCAAATTATAACCCCACATGTTTCTTCCTTCATATAAATCCTTTATCATCATCTCGCGCGACTTTGATTTTATTCCTTTTTGTATTTCTCATTCTTTTGATTCCCAGTCATTTCATTACATTTGTCAAATATGCGTTCTTTTACTGCACTCGTTGCTACATTTTTAGCCACATTTGCATACTGCCAAAAACCAGAGGAAATATATCTTCTGGCTGGTGACCTCGATTTGAGAGGCATTTACGTTGAAGGAGAAGACAATCCCGCTTCTTTTGCATCAAAAGTCAGTTCCGCGGCTGCAAGATTGATCACGAATTCTGTCGTTTTTAATACAGTCGTCGACAATGAGATTGAAGAATACACGGCAATCCATCGTGGAGCTGTAACAAACATTCCAAGTATCTTTTCGGCTGCTCTTAAAGCTAGTCCTTCTGCTGTCAAAGCTGCGGTTACGTCGTATGTTCGTTTCCAGGCGACATATGATGCAGCTTGGGCCTCTCAATTATCTGCATCTCCTGATCAAGGTAGCTATGAAGAGCTAGCCAATCAAGCTAATGCAGACCATGATGACGAGGAAGAATCTCTTGTCGAGTATGTTTCAAACATGCTGAATATAAAGCCGGCGATTACAAACGAGATATTTCAGGGTACAAGTACTCCAAGCGAAATTGCCACGCCAAGTCGAACAAGCTCTACCATTACTTCGAGTGTCACGGTCAGAGTCACTTCAACACAGACTACTTCGACTAGTCCTACCACTTCAAATTCATCCTCGTCATCTTCTACTGCGAAATCGAGCACACGGACTACTGCTACTACTACCACTACTAGCCAGTCAAATGTTGCAATCGCCACAAATCTTCCATTATCTGCTGCTGCTGGTATTTTAGGTGCTGGACTTGCATTGATTGGCGCATTATAGACGACGGGTTATGTGGTACATTATAGGGAATGGGCAATGTGGTGGTTGATTGAAAGATATGGATGTTTGAGTTGTGTCATACCAAATCTAATAATAATAAGATTCATGTAAACAAATAGTTCGAGTCTGCAGTACAAATTTATTTTACCATGCTCGCAAACTTAAACAGAGGAACAAGTTCAGTAAAACCGTATATTACCCCGCATTAATTATCGTTGGATGTGGCGTTGTGGCTTGTATCCCTTTCGCCACCAGTTCTTTTAAACTGTGAATATCTGTAGTATATACAATATAAAAGCTATATCGGCTTTAGATAAATCTCATTATCCATTCCAGCCTCATCATCTGAAAATATGAGTGTTGTTGCTATAAAAGGTATATCACACTCTACTCTACCTGTACATCTGTATGCATAGCATAACTAACTCTTAAACAAGCGATATTACTGGCAGTCACCGCTGCCGCTGTAGCAGGTTTAGCCCTACAAAAACCAGAAGTACGAGAATGGTTCGAGAAACAACGTCAAGCATTAGTCGATCTGCTTACATCTTTCACCGGTACTATGGATCCAGATCTCCGAAGACGAGCCGAAGATTTTGCTTTTCGTGGTCGTTATCCATTCTCTACAACTAATAATAGACAAGAAGAACAAAGAGGACAAGCTGCAAGAGATGGCGATAGTGTCAGACAAACATCAAACAATACAACGAGTCAGACAAGCGGGATCGATCTTTCTGGACTTGGAGAGTTGTTCAGAAGAATTGGAAGTGGAAATGTTACTTCCAGAGTCGATACGGCGGCGACACAAGCTTCTTCAAATACGGAAATGGATGCGGAAGAAAGAAGAAGATTGGGAAGAGAATACCTTGCAAGAAGAAACCAAGAAATGATGGATAGAAAGATGAAAAAGGACTTTAAGCGTGAAGACACAACTTGTGCAAAGGAGAATAAAGATGAAAGTGTGAAAGATTCCTTTGCAGAGAGTATGACCAGACATGAATCAGCAGTACAAGCAGGTTCTTGTTTTGCTAATCCTTTTGACGACGAACATCAGATCATCATGAAAGATGAAGAAAAACAGAAAGAATGTACAACACCTCGTGAACCAATATCTGAATATACCGTCTCGAACGAAAGTCTACTTGACATGTCTTACGATGAACAGATTGCAAAAGCTTTGGACAACAGTCTTTCTGACAATCAGCATAATATCAACAATGAAGATGATGATTTGAAAAAAGCGATTTTCGCAAGCTTAAAAGATACAAGTCACTCTTCATCTAGATTTGATGGTGACGAGTTGTATACACTCACTCCCAAAACTACCGGATCGCAATCAGTGAAGAATGATCTAACGTTAAAGGTGTCGACTGACGTTGAACCTGATTCATATTCTTCTGCTGGTCTTACCCCTACAACATCAACTACAGATAGAGATGTGGATGAATACCGGTCAGTAAAGAGTACAACGTCAAAAACTGGTGAGAGTCTTGTTTTTGTTGATGAGGAAGGAATAGACAGTTTATCAGAAGATGAGAATGGAATTTTAACACCAAAGTCTTGGAGTGAAATAGGAAGTGAAGTTGGAAGTGAAGTTGGAGATGGTGAACACTTGGATAAAGAGTTTATAAGAGCATGATTATTGTTACATGTGATATTATGACCGGTACACGAACCTTGATGACCTGATTTTACATAACAGTAACAAATTAGCATAGCATGGTATGGCGTACATATCGTTTAATTTCATTACAATCATTATTTCAATCATCAACATCGTGAATCATTTGCTATATGTCGTTCAATAATATCCACACTCCATCCTAATATCTTTTCCATATCATTTCCAAAGTCCTCCGGCACGACATCTATACCTAATTCGTGACAAACCTCTTTCTTTACTTTTCCTTCAACATTGCCATGTTCAAAAAGAAATGCATGATCCCGTCTATAATTCATCCATACAACTTCTTTTACATATCCTTCGGGATCACTCCATGTATTTCCATTCTCATCAATGACGTATTCACCTCTTTCCTTCCTCCTCTTCTCTAACGTGTCCAAGTCTGTCCGTAGAAGTATTTTGACATTTAGTAGCTCGTCTCGAATGGCTTTTGTTTCAAGAGAGGAGGATTAAACCATCTACTATGACCAATTTTACATTTCCTTCTCCATTCTTGACATGTTCAAGTCGATTCGAAAAGATTTTGTTACGGAGGACAGATAAGATAGAAGGTGAGATCGGAAAGGGTTTGTGAAAAGGTTGATTCTCCTCTCGATGATCTGACGTAATTGTTGATACTGGCAGATTTCCGTGGATTTTTACATATTGTAGAGTAGATGTAAAAAGAGGAATGTCGAAACAAGATAGACTATCCCAGTCTTGAACCTTTTCGCCAGATGAAAGTGTTAAATAAGGAAGAGATTCGGAAGGGAGGTAAAAGTCATCTTGATGGATGTGTAAAACTTGAAAGACTTTATTGGATTGAGATTCTGGAATGGAGGAATATAAAGATTGTAAAAGACGAGAGAGGGTTGTTTTACCGCTGGTTGATAGACCTGTTATACCGATGAGAACGATTCGAGTTGAACTCATGTCGTAAAAGGATGTGTGACATTTTGGGAACGAGTGTGAACAATGCGATGGATGAATGGTCATTCAAAATAAAAACTATATTTGTTTTCCATATTCAACGAGATTATAAATCTAGCATCGTAAAAGGTGACAAATCATATTTTGAATAATTTCATGCTTGTCTATTCATCAAGGTCGAGAAACAATAAATAGGAAATGGATCGATAGTGAAATTGAATAGAATGGAACCATCTCCATTAGTTCTCCAAACACGACCAGAAACATTCCAACCAAAAGTAGTCAAGCTTTATGAACAAGCATTTGATGTATATAAATCGTACATCCTTTGCCATGTAACATTACTGACTCAGTGATCATAAGACTGTGGACGATGATGACGAAGATAGATCAGCTGGGTTTTGGCAGGAATTGTTCCTACTCAAACCAGATCTTGGAGCATTATCGATTCTCCTTGACGAGCTAAATACTGATCAGATTATACAAAACAGTGTGAGATCCTCATAAAATCGTTCATGATAATCATTTGGCTGATTGACATGTTGAAGAATAAATCACGTCAATTCCTTGCCGAAGCATTAGATGTAATTCAAAATGGCCAATCACCAAATAACGAGCACGCTTTAATGGTAAGTCTTTACTTTTTAGTGATTATTCATGTAATATCTCATTTACATTCAGTCTTTCTTGACAAATCAAGACTCTCAAGATATTCCTTGATAGAATCTTTGCAAAAAGATATACAAGTCCAAGTTCTGACTTGATCGAGATTCTGGCTGGATTGGATGATGTCGATTCTGTATTCAATAACTTTTTGACTACTCTTGATAATGTCGTGAAAGATGGGAGTTCTATCATTATACGGACGGAAGCTGTTTGTGTTTTACTTACTATAATATCTGGAGCGTATCATACAAGCCTTTTGACTTATTTTACACAACAAGATTTATTTCCGAGTTTGATCAAGGTATGCAAGATATACAACTATGCAACAGGATTGGGAAGATTGATTTTGTACAGCTACTTATTGATACTAATGAATTCTTTGATTGTGCTGCTATTCTAACGCTCTGTGGACTACTTGCAAATGCGAACAAGTTCGAAATGCAAACCCCTTATCAAGCTCGACTCGGAAGTATATCACAAAAGTCTGAACTTGATTCTCTCTCTGCTGCTGTCTATAAAGTGTCTAATGAACTTCGTGATGTTTATATCAACACCCAGAATGATATTCCAGAGCCATGGACAGTAGCAAACACATTAAGTTATATCGGTTTAGCTTCTTTTACCGGTTCCAAACCATCAGCCACAGTGTTGAATGAAGATGCAACAAAGGTCAGGTTTTCTAAGCAGTAGGTTGTCGTTAAAGAAAATCAAAAGCTGCTATGCTAATATATGTCATATAACAGACCTCTTTTACAATCCGCGATACTTCTGAACGTCTACGACTTGGTGTCACAAAACAGGCAATTCGCGGCGCGGTTGATAGGGAATAATGATTCAATTCCTCACATCACAGGTCTACTTTCTTTTGCTTCTTATCTATTACAACATTCACATCGATCAATTCGTGCTGCATCGTATTCACATTTGATGCTTATAATTCTACAAATCCTAGTAGAAGATTCGGCAATTATGAAAAGATTGTGTGACACGACTGCAGAAGTACGATTATGTCGTCAACGACCTCCGAATCTACCAATCACAAATGGTGATAGGCCATTAATATCAGTCGTATTGGACGTAGTCATGGATTGTCTCAATCATAACCTGAGGACCAAAATAGATATATTTTTATATCGACAAACTATTGGAATAATGATTAGAATTGTCACTCAATTTTCAAAATCAAGAACACGTCTATCATATCATTGGCCAGAGTTGTGGAGATCTCTATTAGTTTTTATACGATTTCTAGTTAAATATGCTGGACAATTAGTAGGAGTAGAAAGTCTTGTTCAGGACACAATCTATCTCCTCGCTTTTTGTCTCACAAATGGCGAAAACTTCTTGACAGAGAGTAGTGTCTTGGAAGATTTGTTTTACAAATTATTGGAATCTGCAAAATTTCTTACCGAGATACGAGAAGCCTATAAATTAGAATCCACTCCTGTAAAGTCAAGTGTGAATATATTATTAAACGCAGTACAACACTTTGATCGTATAACGGATCAAGCTGGGACCAAGTCAAAGGATATAACTGCAAAAGATATAATGAATCAGGTACGAATAGGTCATGAGACTCTATCAATCGAATCAGTCTCGAGGAACGAATATTGGCAAGCTTTTCGTGAACAGGATTATAAAGTCGAAATTAAAAGAATCATTAGAATAGTTGTGGTTGATGCTCAAGGCTTAGCTGTTTTATGATAATTATTGAGCCTGTAACATTCGTGAAGAACGTGGATATCAATGAATATTGGACGTGAAAAGTGAATATCAAGTGAATGTAATAAAATGCCTCTCTTTCATATCACGTGGAATTTATGTGGTCCGAGCTTGATCATCTTCAGATTCAATATTTTATCAATTGATTATTGGTGGCTATATCTCCTACTTCTCTCCCTCTCTATTATCAAATACAATGGCTGCACCAACGGCAGATATCAATGCGATATTAGCGGCATTAGCTGCACATAATCAAGGTTCTGGAGTACCTCAGCAACAACAATCAACGCCCCTTCCACCTGGATTTCCGGTTGGCATTCCACAACAATCATCTACACCTCTCGGAGGTTTTGCATTACCACGACCCACAAACTCTGGCTCTGTAGATCTATCGTCTATACGTCCTGTCAATAGTGGATCTGTCAGTATCGCTGACGCCATTGCAAAAGCGAAAAGTATCGCTGCCGATAGAAATCCTTCTTCTGCTTCTTCTCGGGATGATCCACGTCTAGCAGGAAGATCATATCGACCATCTAGATCACGTTCGCGGTCACCTCCTAGAAGAGAGAATTATCGCGACAATTATAATCCATATCGAGATGACAGAAGAGGAGGTGGAAGTGGAAATGATGATCGAAGAGGTGGAAACAATAACCGTAGATCAGCATCTCCTCCGAGAAATCAGCCATCATATGGAGGAGGTCAGGATAAAGAAGTAGAGACCATGACGGTAAAATCTGCTCTTGTAGGTTTGATTATCGGACGAGCGGGGGAGAATTTACGTAGAATTGAAGCTACTTCTGGAGGTAGAGTACAGTTTATTCCAGCCGCAACCCCAGGAGCTCCACAAAGACAGTGTACGATTACAGGCACGAGAGCGCAAAGAGAATCAGCAAAAACTGAAATCATCAAGACTGTAGATGACAATGGTGGAGACGGTTCTTCAACGTTTGAACCTTTACGTATGGGATCTACTTCTTCTAATTCGAGACCTCCACAATCTTCTTCAATGGGCCGCGGTAGCTCTTCTACTCCTTCTGCTGCTGCTGCTGCTGGACCTGTGGTCGGCCCAGGAGAAACAAGTAGACAGATTCTAGTTCCTGATAAAACTGTCGGTTTAATTATTGGACGAGGAGGTGAGACGATCAGAGACTTGCAAGATAGAAGTGGATGTCACGTGAATATCGTTGGAGAGAATAAAAGTGTTGATGGACGTAGACCTGTCAATTTGATTGGAACACAAGAAGCGGCAGATGCTGCAGAAGCTTTGATTTGGGAAATTGTAGAAAGTGATACTAGAAATAGTCAAGCTGCCAATGCTAATACTGGACGTGGTATGCAACAATCAGCCCCTCCACAACAACATTCTTATGGACAACAACAAAATAGATTTGAAGACGATAAAATTACGGAAAATATACGTATTCCTTCTGAAGCTGTTGGAATGGTGATTGGAAAGGGTGGTGAAGCTATAAAGGAAATGCAAGCAACTACGAGTTGTCGTATAAACGTCAATCAACCTAATCAACCAGATATTGAACGTCAAATTGATCTGATAGGTTCAAGGACTGCCATTGAAGCCGCGAAACGTGCTATATGGGATAAAGTAGATGCAGTGGTAAGTTTTGTTCTTTAATTAATACCTCCCGTGACCTGTATTGATGTATGGAAATAGCAACGACGTGATCGCGGTAATAACAATAACAATAACCATAACAACAGTAATAATACTCGTAATGGTCCAGGAAATGATAACGGATATCAACCAAATCAACAATACAATTACAATCAATCTCCTGCTGGACAACAACAGGGAGGATATGGTGGTGGTAGTAGTGGTAGTATGATGATGCCTCCTGCTGCAGCTATCTCTGCTCCCGCTTCCGGATCAGATCCAGCAGCCGATCCTTATGCTCAATACGGTGGTTATCAAAATTACATGGCTTTGTGGTGGGCTGCAATGCAACAACAAGGTCAACAAGGAGGTGCTCCCGGAATCCCGCCGACACAGTGATTAACGTCGCATGACTTTTTCTCTTTTTTTTGAAACTTGCTTGCCGTGAAGACGACAATTCTTTTGTTCTTGGGTAATCTTGATATTATTATTGCTGAGACTTTGTTGCTGTTGTTGTCGCTGTTGTGATGACCAAGTGGAATGAAATGAATCAAGCGTGGTGTTGTTTTTCTACAAAATGTTGATAACATGACCCCGTCGTGGATGATGTTGATTGATGACAATGGCCATCTATCATCTTTTTATTAACAGTCGCGAAAACTTGCTTGTTGAATTCATGCATGTTGATTTTCGATTCTACTAGTTGCAATGTCTGAAACGAATTTGAAACCTCAATCTGCCTTGGCTTTTAGTTTTTTAGTAGTTTTTATTCCGGCATTGATCATCTATTGTCTTGCATATATAGTAATTGATAAACTGCGTGTGTTTTTTTGAGATATCCCAAGATCTACAATTATACACCAAACATTCGCAAAGTTATTTCTAATATGGCATTTTTCACCTTGCGATTGGAAACAACACAAGTCAAAGTTTCACGTTTGATTTATGATTTACTATTGTGAATGATATGTACTTATAGTAGACTTGACAATGTGCTGATATTATTTCACCACTCTCTTCTACTTTTTCCTCTACTTTACTCGTCTTGCTCACATCTCCTATCTGATTGTCGAGATATATATATAGCTTTCACATCTCGCTTCAGTTTATCAAAGCAGCTCTGTGCAAAGTCAATACTTGGACTTTCGAACAACACCCTGCAGTCCGAGGCGATGTGAAGCATCTCTTTACATATCAGCTCATGGTGAGTTGTGCTGTCATATCGGCTTAATGACAACAGTAACTAGACTTCTTCGAAACAACGAGATGGTCATTACAATTGCCTTGATAAAGATCTGAAGAACAAAAATCTAACTACGACTACATAAAAAAAGTAAACACGAAAGACGAAGAAGATATATATAGCTGCTAGTGAAACAAATTAATTGAGACGAAGCTGAATCGATTATGATACGCTGATGTTGTGGTTTGTAATAACGTTCTGATCTCGTTGCGAGCTGATAAGATGAGAAACGACCGCGTTAAAGTACGCGTGTCCATATTGAGGAAAATCAGATAGTTGGAATACAGATTGATGTCGTCATATGTATGTGTATATAGATACTGTGATTAGGACAAATAGATCTCGAATATAGATTAAAGATTGGAAAAGTTGCGTCAAAGTCTCTGTAGAAGAGCGTACATCTGATAAACACCGCCTTGACAATAAGACCGGTACTATTATCGAGAGGCGGTAGTGGAATCGAACATGAATACAGTAAGAAGGTATCTAAGTCTTCCAGCTTATCCTGACAAGAGAGTCATCCTAACAAAGATGTCGTTTGGTAGTTGATATATGAATAGTGTGAACCAGATGTAGATCCTCATCATGCGCCACGCATTTGAGCCTTGTTATTTCAAGCCATTCGAGTGCCATTCTGAAGGTACGCTAGATGCAGGGTATATATTGTAAATCTCGTCGTTTTTGTTTTAGAGTCAAGCGTACAACAGAATAGTGAGATGCAATATCACTTGATATACCCGTTTGGACACGATCCCAGTATCGCTTTTTTTGAAATTCATACCAAGATGTGGTAGACATGCAGCTGTCCTGCGGCTGTGTTCCATAGTTGATGGCCATATCCGCCCCCAATACAGAAATGCATGCGTGAGTAGGTCAGACAAGACGATCTATACCATGCCAGTGATCTGACTCGCATTGACCACACCATCAGACGTTCTAAATCGCATCTTACATCTACTTTTGGCTGGCTCTCTCCATTGTGACATCAAACACCCTTGTGACTTGAGCTATCTTTATGAATCGTCTTCTACATCTTCTTCACCATAAAAGTCCTCCTCTTTCTTCTCGTCAACACCGGTAATTATCTTGCTAGATCCGGCCATATCCTCATGTTTATCTTCTTCCATCTTTGCCGTCAAGAATGCATTGATATCGTCCTGGAGTTTACCGACTTTATTCCGGAGATCTTCGAGGTAAGCTGACTTTTCGATCGAAGTGTGTCCGACAGATAATGGTAGTAGTGATTCGTGAAATGTCTTTGATTCTGAATTTGATACGTATTTGGCTAAAAGTCCTTGTTCGGCCATGTTCTTATCAATCTTGGTCTATCCGACGGGCTGATGAGATAAAATAATGAATCGATGTATTCGCGTAGAATTGTTGTATTTTGTAAGCCGAGTAGACTGCGGGGTATGTTGTCGGCATACACTGCACCACTCTGGTCAATCACTGAACGAACAGCGTTCAATGTACAGATGAGACGACAAAACGATGTGATCTTCAAAGGAGGCTATACTAGGTCGATGACAGTTTTCGAAATGATACGGTAAACGGCGTGGAGCGATCGGAAATTGTGCTTGGATTATCAGCACCCCCCGATAGCTGTAAATATGTCGTCCAATTTAAGACCACCGGTACAAAGCAGACCTAGTCAAGAACGGTCCATATCATTACATCGTAGAACATCATCCTTATCAAACACATCCAATGATTCTCACAACGCAGCACAACTTGCAGTAAAACGGAATGCTGCAGCTCCATCCCAAGCGCCACAACCCTTGATTCCACCACGACCGTCAACAGCGAGCGGTATCGCTTCTTCTGTAAATCTGAATGGACTTACCAATTTTTCCCGACCAGCTCCTCGCGCATCAATAGATGACGAGAATCGGAACGGATCTTTACATGTAACATCACCTACAAATTATGGACATCCTTCTCGTCAATATTCACAAGGATTCTTTGAACCATCTTTACCTACAACGAGCGCAATAAACATGTCAGCATCTACTATTGCAGCTGCAGCGGCTATGGGACATTTGAGTCCAACCACACCTGGATCAGGAGAGGAAAGAAAGAGATCTATACCGACTACTTCTTCGGGAAATGCATCTCCAAATACGAATAATCAGCAATCCTCAAACAGTTTATCGAAGCAGAACATATCGTCACAACCATCATACAATATACGGTCAGATGATGGAAAGACGGCGACAGCGGCAGCAACAGCGGCAAGTATCGCATATCCGAAAAGTCCGTTTCTCGAATCAACAATGTCAAATACAACGATTGATACCTCATATAATAATGTATCTGTTCCCTCACTTATGCCTGTGCCTGACAAGGAAAAGACAAAGTCAAAGATGAAGTTGTTCTCAAAACCAAAGGCAATTACAATCACAAAAGATAAAGATTTGGACAGAAGAATACCCAGTTTACCTTCACCAATAAGTAGAAGAGGTTTACCATTTACCAGCGCTTCTACTACAAGCCTTAATGACAGTAGTACATTATCAAATTCTGGATCTGTATATTCAATGGCAAACATGTCGACATCAACACTTGTTCCAGCAAATTCAACGTCATCTCTGACTGTTGACAAAGAAAGGGAAAAAGACATACAAAGACATCGACCACATTTCTTGTCAAGAAACAAAAAGAGTGAGAGAAATTTACAATTATCCTCTGCATCGTCAAATTCCCAGGCAGTCGATCCATCTGCTCCGTCATCAATCTATTCATTTGCTCCCCAGTCTCCAGGAATACAATCAACCATATCAAAATCGGTCACCGGGTTTGATTTGAGACATGGGGGAAAAGGCTTGAGGGAAAAATGGAAGGAAGAAAAGGCTGCAGCATCAATGGGACTTGGTTCGTCACAAGCGTTGCGAAACGATTCAGACCATCGTAATGAATCATTTGGACCAGCAAGTTTCGATGGAGGATCTTCATTCTTCGGCATGCCATCAACAATGTCAACGGCTTATCAAACAGACAATCACCCATTTGCATCAGCTACTGCATTTACAATGTTGGGAAGTAATATGGGATTGTCGGGCATTACACCTGACGATGCTTGGCCGTTACTCAAAGCAAGATTGTTGAATATATTCGAGGGAGAAGAAATTCGCACCCCAGTCGAAGATTTCAATCTACTTGTAAATGTTCATATAAGGCGTTGTGCGCAGAAAAGAAGTCCACATATTCTTGTTGATGATTTCAAGGATTTTCTCGTCACTGGGCTGTCATCGTTAGCACAAACCTTGCGTAGTTTACCTGATGGTCGGTTAGTGCCAAATCTGGTAGAAATGTGGCAAATGATATATTGTGACGCTCTTCCATTCATACAAGCCGTTTTCCTACCCTTGGATCAAGAATTTCGTGGTCATGGGTCAGTAATGACTTCAAAAGAAGCTGCCGAATTTTGGTCACAAATACCGAGTGAAAGTAATGACAATCGTCCAGCTTCATCTTCTACTACGATTGGTATCAATACAAAACTAGCACCCCAAAGGGAAGATCTAGACATTCGACGGATGACCTTGATCACATTTAGAGATATAGTAATAATGCCTCGACACGAAACGCTTTTAACAATATTCTCCCGTCTATCCTTGGACAGTATAAATACTGGTCCATCTGAAGCGCTCACGACTAGATCTCGTGGGACTTCAAACGCAATGCCACCTCTAGCTTTTCCTGCTAACCTCCTAGATCGTCCTGGAACAGCTGGTTCTTCATCATCACAACGTTATGGTTCAATTTTGTGTCAAACTGCAGGTTCCGGATTTCTCGAAAACGCTGTTGCTCACAATAATAACATGACAAACTCTCCATTTACTCGATCTCGCGCTACATCAAACACTTCTGCTGGATCGTTCGGTGCTACTCTACCTCACGTCACAATGCCACAATCTCCATCTCATCACGCTACTAATAGCACTACATCATTCTCATCGCTTGATCCTCTTCCTACTCCTCCTTCGTTGCACACTCATACAAACCAGTCTTCATCTTCACTTTCTGTAGATTCCGGTAACACGACACATTCACGCACTAGATCCGCCATTTCAGTGCCCGATCCAAATGCCGCTGCATCGTTGACAAACACAACAATGCTTCCTGCTGCCGTACAAATGCAAATCGCACAGTCAAGTACTCAAGTGACTGATACTGTTGCTAGAATGTTACAATGTGTCAGTATATTAGCTGGATGTCAGACTGGAGATGTAGGTCAAGGTGTCGTAGAGAGGTTGACCGGAGTTTTGAAACATAATTGGTTAGGTGGCGGTAGAAAAGGAAGGCAAAGAAAAGGGTTTGTTGGTATGAGAGTGGTTGGTGGCGAAGGTATGGGTATTTCTGTGTAATACTATTTCTAATCACGTTTGACGGTGTCAACTTGCAAGCATATAGATAGAAGACCAATAACGAGATATGACCAGACTATACTTTACATATTGAATGATTGTGACTATGTCACTCTAGGCACCAAGACTGCGCCAAGACAAAGTGATATTCCCAACTAGAAAACCAACTTCTCGTCCTGTTAATGTGCTTTGCAACCAACAAAAGTAAAAGTTTCGTCAAGTTATTTTGGCTGACTAACCAATTTTGATATAATAGAAATCATCAGTATTGTTGCTGATGTTCCAAAATTCGAATGTAACATGGCATTATTCTTTCGTGCTCTACCGAGACATGGAATATGATGCCAAGACCACCGGAGTTTCGTCAAGTTTGATCATTTCGTCTTGGCCAACGTCAGAATATTCTTGGCGATAGTGCCAAGACGAAATTTGTTCCTAAATTTAGCACATCCAACGTACTTCTTCCATTTCGGATCCTTGGATCCTTGGACCGGGAATTGCAAGGACTGTTTCAGCTGGTCCAGTCTTCAATATCAAAAGATGATAGGTCGACGCTGGTGTGTTGTTTGAAAATATGCTGTAAGCTCAAAGGTGCGGTCATGTGCTGCATCTGCCTCTTTGGAGATGCGATGCTCAATACCGAACTCGTGGGACAAAATCTTCGGAAAAAGGAGAGTGTGTGATCAGGCTATGATACGATACAAAGGTATTTGAGGAAAGTAAAACGACTTTCTCTCGTGGCACGGAAGGTCAGGCTAAAGTCAGAATGTCACGTATATTTTGCACTCTTTTCCCTTTCTTATCTACACTCCCTTTTCCATCCGTCACACTTCCACTTTTCTTCCATTCTTACTCCCAACCATATTCTATTTTGTACTCGGCCCCAACTTACAACATTACGCTCAACCGTACACTAGACCGCAGAGTGATAAACATTCACATCTATAAGTCGTAGTCAGAAAATGAACAACAAACTTCCGAAATCGGGGGTTGTACAATCGCAGGAGGGAATGAAAAAGAGATCACGTGATGAGCGTCCTTGCCCAATCCTGACAATTCCATGGGGAGAAAAGCAATACGACGATCCTAAACACACAGGTTGGTAGTCGTGGAGATTTTCTGTGACATATGTGCTAAGAAACGAAATAGTCGTCCGTACTCTTCTACAGAAAGTTAAAGAAACCCTATCTCAGGAAGTTGCAAGACATGCTCAGTCAAATCACGGAGCATCGACAATAGGGGATCCGCGTAGAAAATATCCACTTTTGTTGATTCGAGACCTCGTTCATGAAAGTTTGGAGTTGAACCCACCTCCGTCTAATGAAGATCGGACCGCAGTATATCTGGCATGGCAAAGGCCTCGATGGACTTTGGGTGGTGATCGACAGCAAGCGCAATCTGACCTACGATCTGTAATGCTAAGGCGAGCCATATCTATCATGTCTCTCACATTTGAGGACAGTAAATTTGCCGAATCGGAATTGAATAGCGCGATAGTCAAGTTTACAAAGTGCTATAGGTGGTGTTTTTCGCAAGATAGCGATCGGACGCATGTGAGAAGCCATACCATTCAGAAGGTCCCACGACTTTATAGGCATGGCAAGGAAATGATAAAAGGATATGATGTTACTCATGGTTACTTTGATCACATCCATCTACCGGTTTCTGAGTCATTAGGTACAACGCAATTGGACACATTGGACACAAAGGATGTGGAATATCTCGATCACATGACTAGGTGTCTGGCTATCGTAGGCGCTGTTCTTTGTTCCATAGCTACCTTGGGACTAGACCTTTTGAACCATGCCTTGAATACTGGCGCAATAAATATGAGCAAGGAAGAGCGCGCGGAAGGAGAAGTGGATATCCGTACGAGATATGAGACACCTGAGCGATGGTGTAAGAAACTCATTTCTGCACATATAATTATGACACCCTTCTCGATATACTATTCAGAAGAGCCTGGCTTATTTGACGAAACAGCTATGCGGACGTTTTTGCACGGTATGGTTCAACCATTAGATTCGGAGGAGGAGACTGCCAAGGCGACAAACTACGCTAAGCTGCATGCGATGTTCTCGGCCTGGTGTGTTTACGAAAGTTCTAAACTGTCAAGTCGTTGGGAACTCAAACGATCTTGCGACACATTTGACATCAAGGACGAAAACCTTCGAGACCAAGTTATCAACTACTTTGGGTCATTCCCGCCATACGGTCCAGATTCGGAGCCGTTTCATTCACGTGTTCAAAACAGAAACTCGGGGTATTACAAGTCACAAGCCAAATCCAACGCGCAGATGAATACTCGATAGATTCATGTCAAATGATCAAGATGTACGTATAAAAGTATATGCTTATTCTTTTCGATACATCAAGACTGTGCCAAGACGAGTGGTATTTAACACCAACTTCTTGTTGTGATGGCGTGCGTTGTAACCAACGAGATTGAGACTTTTGTTTTGTGGCCGACTAACCAATTTGTAATGCTGAAAATCATACAACTAGTTCGAAGTCTCGTGGTAATTATAGTGTTGCAGTCCAAATAGTCGATGATATACGGCATCATTCTATGTTATTCATCGAGGCATTTCAAGTAGCATATAAAAAGGTTGATGCCAAGATCATGAGAGTTTTGCGAGTTTGTGTCGGGGTTCTCAGCTGATTAATCGATTCGATGTATGGTAGATTTGCCAATCAAATAATCAGCCAAGAATCTGTGATGGTTGTGGTTTTGTTGATGCGCAAATAATTAATATTAGTCATATGGCACGAATTTATATAATCTATTGGAATATTTGACGTACTCTATAAAAATCTGCTCCCAAGTCCACTGGAGTTTCTCAGTGGTTGGAACCCGCTTGATAAAATATCGTTAGTTAAAACCCTCACAATTGCGACAGGAGGGGTGGTACCCAAGAATAGATAACCAACTTCTTGGGGTGATGACATGTTTTGCAACCAATAGAAGTGATAGTTTGGAGGGCACATGACGGGTTCTTGGCAACTAATGATGTTGGTAATTTACCAAGACGGAAGTATGTTCTAATTTTAGCATATCCAACTTCTCCCCGCTTTCAACCGTCAAAGGGGGGGTCCGCAATAAATGTTACAACCTGGTCTAGTGGACGAAAGAATTGGTGAATAAGGACTGATCGATTGAAAGTGAATATGGTTCCAGTACAAATTTGAAATAATGTGGTTCATTTGCCTCTTTTGGGAATGTGGTGGTATCACACCATCGAGCTTGAGTTTTTAGATGTTTGCGAAAGGGGAGGGATTGTATCAGGCCACGCTACATATGTACACCTTCGAGAAAAAGCGGAATGACTTTTGACCGGGTGTAGAAGTCAGGCTGGATACCCATTTTTCACATATGTTTTACAATCTTTCGCTTTTCTTATTACGCCCCTTTTCTATCCTTACTCGTTTATTTTTTGTCCACCTACACTCTTCTTACCAATTTTTGACTCGCATTCGTCCGCATCTTATAGCATTACGCTCAGCCGCGGAAAGATCAACACCTAAATCTACAACCGGTCTCAAATTGCTCGAAATACAAACGCATAGAACCGAAAGATCTGATGTCAAACGTACCAGCTCGTCCAAATCTTTCGGAAACTACCTCACTCCCATGGAGAAAGCAGCCATATGGCAGGGCTGAACATGAAGGTCAGTAGTGATGAAGAATTCACTTGTGACATACGCGCTAAGAAATAATCTAGTGGTCCGCTGTCTGTTCGAGGAAGTTGCAGCATTTGGTCCGTTAAAAGCAGAGCTATCGACCCATAACGATAACGAGTCCAGGATAAGAGACGTGGTGACAGTTGCCCAGATGGCTTTGGAGTTGCACCCTCCTCCATCTAATGAGACTCAAGAAGGTGTATGGGAAGCATGGCAAGATTTCAAGTGGTTGGAGCAACGTGATGAACACCAACGAAAACGGATAGTGTCGTCAGTGCTTAGACGAGCCATATCCATAATGTCTTTCACGCTTGAAGAAAGAACGTTTGCAGCCCCGGACCTCAATTACGCGGTCTCCAAAATTTCAACTTGCTATAGCTCGAAGCTGAATGTGCCCAGCAAGTATGCACCACTTTTTGAAGAACTCGAGGTAGCGACCGAGCGGCTTAGTGAAGCTCATGGTATCAGGGTTCGAAATCAAAATTTGACTCCTCTTTCGTCAAGCAACTCAGCGCCTTCTAAAACTCCCAAGAGCATCAGCAGCTGTCTGGCTATCAGAGGTGCTCTACTTTGTTCTATAGCAATCTCAGGTGCAGATATCTTGGAATTTGCCCGGCTCCATAACTGGATACCGATAGATGATGAGATCTATGTGAAGGGAAAGAGGGACGTTTACAAGAGATTTCAGGTACCCGAAATATGGCATACGCACTTTTTCAATGCAAAGATTAACTTGAGACCCAATATGGAGAACGCTATGGAGGAATTTGGAATTCTCGACGCAAGTTCCATGAAAGACTTTTTCTATGCTATAGGAAACGCAGACTTAGGGTCAAAAAAGCCGACTCTCTTCACAAAACTGCATGCTTTATTTTCGAGTTATGTTGTTGATGTATTTTTGGGTACGCATTCTGATTTCGATGTAATTAATGCTCTGAGGGTGCATCTGAGATATGACGATGTAAGACTTGAAAAGAAAATTCCAAATTTCTTGAGACATCACTTTTAACATCAGAACAACACGACGAGTCCTCCGAATCAGATGCCACATCCAACACACAAATGAGCACTTGATGCATTCGTGTCTAACAACCAAGATGTACGTTCAGAATTATATGAATACAATCTTCGACGCATAAAGACTGCACCATGACGAGTGGTATCTAAAACCAACTTCTATTGTGATGACGTGTCTTGAAACCAAAGAAGAGTTTGTTATATGGCATCATTGTATATAAAAGGCATTCCAAGTAGCATATAAAAGTTGGATGCCAAGAGAACGAGAGTTTTGCGATTTGTGTCAGGTTTTCGGCTGATTAATCAATTTGATTTAGTTAACAATGATAATGTAGACAAATAACCAGCCAAGAATCTGTGATGATTGTGCGTTTGATGATACTTAAATAGATCGATGTCATATGGCACAGTTGTTTGTGATCTATTGAGCTATTCAGCAACACGACGATTATCAAGGGATTTTAGCTATTCTCGTGATTTCTATCATTACACCAGATTGGAAAGTCAGCCAAGAGCTGACGAAACTTTCACTTTCATTGGTTACAAAAGCACGTCATACCAACAAAAGGTTTGTTGCGAATACTTTCGGAGGCGAGAATCTTCATCGCATAAAGGTATGGACAGAAAATTGAATCGTAACGCGTCATTTTCAAGCAATTAGGGTCATAGACATAAATTGCTGCTATTATGAAAAAGCTATAATCATATGGAATAACCATACTGCTATCACATATTTAGGTTGGTCCATGGAGGTGGAGTTTATGTCTTGGCGTGGATGAGGCTGGTTTTTGTCCTGATGCAGACGACTCGGGCTTCTTTTCAGATTCGTATGGCGGAAGCGACGTCAAGAATCTGGTGACTTGTCCTTCCAAACGCTTAGATCCAATCTCAAACTCGTTTAATATATCTTCGATTGCTGCAGGTGGACATCCAAAAAATTCATTGACAAAATAGTTGGAGAATATAGCATGCAGCTTTGTGAAACGGGTCGGCGGCCGAGATCCCCGATGTATATCTGCTCCCATAGCTGTGAAGAAGTGTGACATGTTAGCTTCGTCAAGATGTTCGAGTGGCATCTGAGCTTCTGCCCGATCTTCTGGTTTGAATCTTTTGAGTATCCTTCGTCTCAAGGCGGCTACTTTGATGATTCCCACATTTCCAGCTTCAAGGTTTTTGACCCATAGCGAGGATGTACTGAATCTCGCATCGATATCTCTGTGCCCCTCCTCGCACTCATGCGGGTCCAGTTTTATCCGCTTGATCCACAAAGCATGGCCCAAAAGGTCTGCCCCCAAGGATGTTATGGAACAAAGTATAGCGACAACAATAGCCAAAAAGCTGCCAACGTTCCCAGGAAATTCCGAGGACCATTGAGCATGACCAGTCGACATGAGATTCCTCGATGAATGATCTTGAGACTTGGAACCATGAATGATAACTTTCATCTTTGTGTTAAATTCCGCCAGAAGTGCAGGGACACTTCCGTCCACGTCTTTCTTCCGATAAAAACCCAACCCATAGTACATTGAAATGCGTTCAACCGCAATATCTAGCTGCTTGTCGTCAAACTTTTGCGACTCAAACTTATAGGACATTATAGATATGGCTCGTCTAAGAATTACAGATCTTATATCGTGTTTTCGTATTTTCGGATCGGGTTGCTTCCATAACCTCTCAACATCATGCCATGCCAAAAAGACAGCGCTTTTGTCTCTATTAGATGGAGGAGGGTTCAGCTCGAGACTCTGCCGTACAAGTGACACGACCTCTTTGTCTCTAGCAGAAGGCGTGTTCAATGACGGCCTTTCAGGATTTGGCGCATCGATGCCTGCAACTTCCTCGAAAAGCATACGGACGGCTAGATTATTACTTAGCGAATATACCTAAAGGAACGACTTCACGACGACCGACCTTTGCACTGAGTCTCCTCGTATGGCTGCTTTCCCCATGGAAGCGAGGGAGGTGAGTGAGTATGTATACTAGATGATCTGTCTGCCATTAGACGTTTCGATTGTACGAGTTCGTAAGTTAACTAAACCGGAATAAAGTCTGTAGTTGTGGATTTAGATGGTTATCTTTCTGCAATCAAATGTGGTAATACAATACGGCGGGCGAGTGCAAATCAAAATTGGTGAAAAATTACGGAGGAAAGAAGATTAAAGGGTCGATAAAAAAAAAAAAGCAAAAGGTGCAAAATCTATGTGAAACCGGGTATTCAGCCTAACAGCTTGGGAGAAGCACATGATGAAACTGTTTTCAATTCTAGCAAATGCAGCATACCCCTGTTTAACAGTTTGTTCTAGTTCAGTGGTTGACCACAAAGAATGGGTGATTGTAGCTGTCAGTTTTTATGAAACATGGAGTAAAATGGTTTTTGCAAACAAAGTAAAGTTTGCGATCAGGCTACCTCCGCAGTGGAAGAAATGAAACGAAAATTTCTCCACGGCGAATCTCGGGTTGAAAGTTTATTATCCTGAAATACAACGCGACGCTTTCGTTTCAGTCTATCTTCATTTTTCTGTCCACGGCGAATCCCAATCTAGAAATGTAGCCTGAAATACACCGCAACTCATTCGTTTCAATTCAGCTTTACTTTTTTCTCCACGGCGAATCCCAATTTAGAAATATATCCTGAAACCCACCGTAACTTTTTAGTTTCTGCTTGAATACATATCCAGTCGCTAGTCCGTACTCTTTCGCTTTTCTGCACCTGCTCTCTTTTGCTGTTTTTCCGCGCGCACTTTTCCTCTACTTTTTTCTTCTACTTTAATTTCAAACGCATATTGATACACTAAGAGTACTGTAGCATTCTGTGATATAATCGAAAAGCCTCATGGAAAGCCACCCAGCTAATGCTGGTCATTCGACTACTTTCCAAAACCAATGGGCAAATCAGCCTTACGGTAAAGGCGAGTTCGAAGGTCGTAGTCATCGAACCTTGTATCGATGTGTTTGTGCTAAGAAATCGTTTCAGTCGTCCGTATCCTGTTCGAGCGTGTGGTAGGTGTATCATACGAGTCAGTAGCAAAACATGACCAGTCAATAGATGATTTAGCGGCAGGGAGACAGAGCCATTTGCAGCAACGATATACATCATTGATTGTGCGTCTTGCCCGGGAGAGTCTGAAATTGGACCCTCCGCCATCTAATCAAGATAAAGGCGTACTAGGTATGACATGGCGTGGGATTGTGCCCTTATTGAGCCTAAAAAATCCGAATGAACGGGCGCTTGGACTACAATCTTTATTGCTGAGACGAGCTATAGCTATCATGTCTTATAGATTTGAGGGCGTGGAATTTAGGAAGAAGAAGTACACTGTCGCGGTTGAAAATTTCTCAGCATACTATATAAAATGTTTTTTGCATGCCGAAGATCTCCCTATACTCAAGAATGCGCTTCTAGGAGATTTTGAAAAGATGCAACGGCTTGGTCATGAAGATAAAGCTGAAGGTATCAAGTCTCAGTTTCCTTCCTGGAATGCTGTTGCGTCAGGTCGAAAGGTTACGATACATCATGAGCACATTACTAAATACCTGGCTATCGTAGGCGCTCTACTTTGTTCTATCGCAAGTCTAGCCGCAGAGCTTCTGGGACATAGTACATTTTCTTTCAAATTCATCCAATTGAGCGTGGATGATCTCACGAAGGGTCAGGACGACGTCCATTCTAGATTTAATCACGCCAAACTATGGTGGATAAGTCTTCTCGAAGCAGGCATCCTCGAAGCTGATGGGCGCTCCCCCAAGTGGAAGATTGGTACTGAGGCGGTCGGACATTTTGAGGCGACGAATATGGTGAGATTTTTCGATAGTATGACGCGAGTATGGGTAGGAGACAAAGAGGTCGGAATGCCAACTCAATTCACAAGGCTGCATGCCCTGTTTTCGATGATTGTTATTTATGGAATATTCAGACAGGAATCTTGGACACGCAAAGACTTGCAGGAATGTCTAAGTCAGTTTAGGATTCATGAACAGCTCCAAAGACAAGTCATTGCATATTTGGAATCCATACAAGTCACATTACCTCCACCACCGGATCCAACACATGTTTAAATAATGATAGCGATTATGATGATTTCGGTATCACAAAGACTTGTTTATGTAGTCGCATTGTATGTCTCTAATCTTAGTTGCTTGATTTTAATGATTTACGACTGAATTAGCTACTCACACCTCTACTCGCTTCATAATTTTGTCTTCCGGAAGTATCGATAGCTCATATTGATTCCCCGCTCGTGTTATTATAATGACCCTCGGAATCTCGTATTCCAACCACTCATGTATCTCTGGATAGCCGTGATTATAATCATGCTCTTGCTAGTCTCATGATAATAACCGTCGAATCCTGTACCCCAACTATACATACACTTCTGGATAGATGTAGTTATAATCACACCCTTGCTTGTTCCATTACAGTGGTTGTCGAATTTATATCACATCTTAATTACCTTTACCAATAGTCTATGACATTCAAGTCTAATATCGAAATTTACAGATAAGTATATGATAATAATTACATTTCCATTTCCATCTATATCTACAAGTTTAATTATACATACTCTATCCATTCCATCAACACATCATAATATTTCCATCAAACCCATCACCACAATGACTCTTCTTCCTTTGTTTCAACCCTTCCATCATCACCCGTAATCCTCTGAATCGCAGCCGTCACTTGCTCCCAATAAACGCCCGACAACGCTCTGATCTCCGACTGTCCCATACTCTTCGCTCTCACACCGGACACCGCGGCTCGCACACCATTCGCCCTTCTTTTGAGATCATAGACGTGTCGCAAGAGTAATTTCCCACCTGCAGACTTTCCTTTCGTCAACGCCACATGTCCAGACAGAGCGTTTTTCGACATGTATATTTCCCCGAGGCCGAATTCTTCCGCCAGACGCTCGACGGCTTTTTGAACGCGGTGCGCGACTAGAGATGCGGAAGTGTGGGATTCGGGATCGTACCGTTGGAGACGGTGGAAGATGGTTTGGTTGCTGTAGTATAAAGCCACGCGGAGGATGTTGTCGTAGGATAAACACCCGGGATGGTCGGAGAGGAGTTCTTCGGGGGTTGATTTTGGAGAAGGGAAGGTGGGAGGTTGAGTTGATCGTTGGGAAGGATAGTAGGGAAGTTGAGTAGATTGTGGAGAAGGATAGAAAGGAGGTTGAGTAGATGAACGCTTGATGCGGTTGGGTTTATTGGTAGAGATTGTTGGAAGATTAGACGAGGGTGAAGAGGAAATGGGAGGGGAAAAGCTTGGATGTACAATGGTTGATAAATGGTTCAAGTCGGACATGTCAAACATCATGTCATCGAAGCCAAAGACCTGATGGGAGTCAAAGATAGGAGCGTAGATGGATAGATCTATTTCTTCTCTTTTGTCGTTAGATGAAGTGAATATATCAGTCGTCAAAGAATAAGGAAAGTTGTTCGAGATTGGATTGGTTTCTGTCTGAAAAGGAATGTTGGCGTTTGTATAGAAGATAGATTCGTCAATTGGGTCCGGTGATGGATAAGTATAACTAGGTACGAACATATCAGTCGAGCTGGGCGTTTGTTGCTCAGTTGATGTAATGATTGGATGATTGGAATTTCCAGAGTATAGATTTGGGTATGAATCATGTTGTTCAAAGTCGGAAAATGAATTGAATAAATGTCCAGATTCCATGTTCATTGTATTATCGCTGCATCCAAATTCGATTGATGATCCATTCAACATGGTGGTGTTTCGAGCCAATGGAGATCCATGATTATATATATTGAGCCACTCCGGATTGATCGAAGTATAAGGAACTGGACATTCGATTTGTTCAGATGTCATTGTTGCAGAGTTTGAGAATTGATCCATGACTTATGTAGATATCCTGCTGTAAAGAATAGACGTACAAATGATTCGAACAAGTCTTGACTGATGGGAAAAATAGGTGATGATATTGAAAACAATAGATTTGGAATAACGATATGATTACGATTGGAAGGATAGTGATATTGCAAAGACAAGTATTAAAGAGTGCGGTGATGAGAAGAGAAAGCAGATATGAGATATGAAAGAGATTGATATATCTAGTAACAGACATGATTGCTAAAATAGATTACGATATAGATTACTTGACAATCACAATGCAGAGAAAGAGATGTTTGACGCAATACATAAAAAGCTGAAACAACCACATGGACAGCACAATGCAGTGTTTCAAACAAAACGTGCTCTTTGGTTTGGTCCAATGTCATGTCAAAACTCTATCATTGTGAGCATGACGAATCTCGACAACCATGTTTGAAGATTTTGACGACAATAGTAACAATTACCATTCAAATTTGAATCGTTCGTTTCATCATGTGATTGTATGTATGTATACAACTTACAGTTGAATTTTATCAAAAGAGCAATCGCATAGTTTAGGATGAGCATCTGCACATATCATCAATTGTTTCGAGATGCATATAACATGTGTTTTTATCAAAACAAATAATCGTAGCGAGATGAAGAGTTAGAAATGTAGCAAATTCTACAAAAAAAACATGCACGTTTGGATTGCCAACAACGTCAAGGGAAAAGTATCAGACCCCTGCAATTCATAGCATCGCTTTGTCTATTTCTAATCAGGCCAATCGGCTCCATGGATTATATCAAATTGAACAAGACATGATTTCAATATAACCACAGTTTCTAGTACATTACTTCAGTGAACCGTAATCAGAAAAAAGCATCACGTGATTAAAATATCCATTGTTCTTTTCCTTTATTGTTGTCCGTTTGCAGAAACATCACTTCACAAACATCAATTGTAAAACAGACGTGATTGTCTTTTTTGTTTTCAAGGTACATGTAAAACTTTTCAAAGATGACATCACTTGGAAATATGGATATAAGAGCGGTTTTTGAGCTATAGTTGTTTATACAATATTCAACTAATAACTAATTTTTTATTTATTTTTGAGCGGGCCATTTATTCCACTAGGTTTTTATGCTTCCCATCATTATCATTATCGTCACCATTAACAACAAACATACCATGCACCACACATATTCCAGTAAAATATCATGATTGTCCTGACATGTGAAACAATTATCATAAAACATAACCATCAATCATCATGAAATAGTCTCATCAAATAATGTCATCGAAAAAGTCGTTGATATCCGTACTTTCAGCTTGATTTTGTAAATCCGATCTGCTAATGTCATCAATTGCCCATTCAACAGCATCAAGGTGACCCTCGTAATCATTGTTTTCATCCTCAGTCACCATTAAAGCTTGAGGCGCAGGTACAATCGTATACTCATTCTCATAACATATAAAAGGCAGGTTGTGATTGATCTCATTTTCCAAGAATGCCTCACTCCTTGCGTAGTCCTCTTGGAGAATTCTCGCAGGTGTGATCGGAGAGTGTGGGTCAGGTGATCCACTATTTGGACTGACCGGACCCATTGGACTGATTGAAGCCATCTGTTGTGGTACTGTCAAATTAGCAAGCCAATTGCATTCTCGTAAAGTCGGATCAGTGTATGGATTTACAAGAAGCGATAATGGTTGTTGATTTGACGGTGTTGTTGTAGTAGTAGGTGTATTCAATTGAAGTGGAGGACAATTGACTTCCGGTACAGTTGGACGAATATGTGGTCGACAAGGCATTTCAATCGTATAATAAGGAACTTCTCGTGTGTTATTAAAGTTGAAAGGAGATGCATTGATCTGAACAAAGCGATCGAGAACTTCAGGATCGTTTAGAGAGTGATTATCCAAGTTGACAGGTTCAGATGAATCAACACTTTCATCTGTCGCATATTCAAAAGGGGTTTTGTTCCCATCATTCTCTTCGTCGTTGTTTTCATAGTATCTATCATAGCCGTCATATCCATCATCTTCATAGCCAAATGCGTCTTCTTCTTCTTCTTCTCCTTCATGACCGGCGTCGTCCTCATCTTCATCGTCATCTTCATTGACATCTTCAACATCACCATCGTCATCACCGTCACTCTCATCATGATCATGATCATCGTCATCACCATCACCATCATCATCACCATTGTCTTCTTGATCGTCATCGCTACCTTGATTGGCATTATACAAATTTAATCCTCTTCTGTTTGCATCACTGAGATATCGTTCAAGTCTCGGACGAGGATCTTCCCAATCATCAGCAATGTCGAGAGGATCGACGATACGTTCAGGAGATTGATAATATGGTCGAGGATGACTCGTCGATTGTTGAGGTGGAGAACGAGTTGCAGGATGATTGTCAATCATAACTTTGTCGTCGTCATCGTCCCCCCAATCAATGTCATCTTCAGGTTCAGGATGATTCATAATTTGACGTGTAGTTGCAGGGACAGGCGATGGTGAAGACGGAGGAGTTGATAAATGTATAGCAGCAATCAAAGAAACAATATTGTTTGGCGATACATGCATATTTCTCCAAATCATCAATGTTTTCTCGACTTCAGATCCAGTTGGGATACAATAATTCATTGGTTCGGGATCTCTTGGCTGTAGCTCACCAGAGTAATAAGTATGTTGATCTTCGATAGGTCGATATAATAACGGAAAAGTAAATCCTGGATCGATAGCCTCATTATTATGAGCCTGATCAAGTTCAAACATCAATTGACGATGGTCCAAGAGCTCGAGAAAGCTAACGGCATAATCTTTGCGACGTCTGAATTGTAACATTGACAAGACTTTTTCACCACGCTTGATCAAAGCAGCGTTAATAATACGACAAATTTTGAGGTCATCAATCCGTGCAGTTTCTGTCAATAACAACAAAACAATTCCAGCAATCCAATCAGGATGAAAGCGTTCAATGACATCGAGCAGTGTCAATGTAGAAGGTATATTAATCGAACATATCATAGCGATACTTTCTCCACTCAGAACTTGCGCATAAGCCATTCCACGGAAATAAAAGTCTTGATTGACATCCACTCCAAGGGGTGTAGGTTGTTGTGCATTATGATAGATAAAGTTGCGATATGTGACAGCTTGAGCATCGACATCTGCACTTACTGGTAAGCGTAGAATTTGATTGATTGTTGCTCGACTTTTCTCGTCTGAAGTGAGCATTGTCAATACATTCAATGATCCAAGTACTGTCTTTGTAATATCATTAGGACACAATGTGACTTGAACCAATCTATGAGAACGTGGCTAAGTTGTTGTTAGTATATTATATCAAGTATAATTAATGATAAACTTACTTGTTTGCTCGCAGTAGATACACGCTTCTGGACAGGGGGTTGTTCGGCATTCGCATCAACATCTTCTTCTTCTCTGTCATCTTCTTCAAATTTACGTTTCTCAAGAGCCAACGGTCGTATGGGCAAAGCCCCTGATGGACACGACATTGCCCTTGATACGCGGGAAGATTTCGAGACGAAAACTCAGTTGATATGGATTGCCATAGGGAAAGGGAAAAAAAAGGGGATAGGAGGATAGGAAAAAGAGGGTTGAAGAGGACATGAGGTAAGCTTATATATGTTATGACCTTTCACCATTTCTATTCTTCTTCTCTTTTCACATCAACTCGATTCTTTATGCTATATACCGGGAGTGAAACGCACGTTTTCGTTTCTCTTTGTATTTTCACGAGTTCCATGTGTATGCAATATAGAAGATGCAAATTGATTTTGTCCTCACGCCTTTCTTTATGGTTTCGTGACTGTTTGCGGTAATTTCGTTGTTCTATACTTTTCGGCTATTGAGACGAGAAATAATACAAAAAGGGTTCATCTTCACAAGTCTAGACCCGGATCCGGAACCGACCATTCTCTTTGTTCGCCTTTAATATGCACAGCTCTTCTATGCAATGGACATGGAATCAAGTATTCCAATCTTATATGATATCCGCTTTCGGCATGGTGCAATTATCAGTGTTTCAAGTATGTCGGTTTTTGAAGGCGGTCAAATTGACATTTCCTTGTTTTGAGCCGTTTTCAACAAGATCTTCCAACAAGATCTTCCAACAAGATCTTTCGTGATGGGAAAGCTCATTTTATCACGAATGATAAAGATACTACAAAGAGAGGGTGAACCGTTCAATATGCTGACTATAGCCCTTTATGGGCTTTGCTTCGAACATTTTGAATCAGAAGCCTATAAGTTAGGCCAAGTCTGCCATATCCGGGTCAGCAAACCATCTCCTTTCAATCTCTCACATCGGTACATTTTTGTGAAAAAAATCTACCACCATCTCCACAGTCGATCTCATCCTCATCTTACACTACTTCATCACAATGACCTCCAATATGCAGCAATACACATCTAATAGATTTTCTATCCTCTCTTTGCCTGAACCAATAATTGACGTCGAATCTAATGGAGAATATAATCAATCTCCACTTAGGCGTACCTTTTCCAACGCAGAAACGACGCTCGAGAAGAAAAAGCATCGGCATTCCATAGCTATTATCCAAACAGACTCTGTCATTGTCCCAGTTCCTGACGACAATACCGGAGATGAAGAATATCGCCGATACAAGGCAGATACTACAATCATCTCAAAGTGGCTCAGAGACACAGCCATCAAATGTGGAATCCAACCTGATGACAAACTCCTCATATGTATTCCCCCATCATCATCAAGCTCACAAGACAAATCTCAAAATAAAAAGTCAGAATATCAACTTCCAATGAAATCTTTTGTTCCTTTGGCAGAACACATCGCTTCACCCGAAAATAACGTAAAGATTGATGAGAAGATTTTATCCATTCTAGAGAGAGCGGTTCGTCTTCGTCAAAAAACCACTGAAGCCTATCGCCAAGAAGGAAAATCCAGTGATATGGAAGACCAGAAACATTGTCATTTCGTAAAAGTTCTCAAGGATGTGCTCAATGTATTGGAATCATCAATCAATGCCAAGCAAAGACTGATGCCTTTTTTTTTGAATACATCGCGTAAGCTATGAATATAGGTGGTTTGGATATACTGAGAGGGAATAGTTTGATATAGAATGGAACATGAACTGGCATATAGAGTAGAATTAGCTGAAATCGACATATCCTCCATTTCTCCAAAAGTTGAATCAACGATGTGATTATGTATTTCGCAATTAAGACTGAAAAGAGTTCTTTGTTTATTCTTCTTGACAAAAGGGTAGATGATTCACATTCCATAGGTTGTTTCTTCCGAAAGCAGAAAAGCAAGTCACGTGATATACAGTGATTGGAGAATTGACCACTCAACTAATGTGAATCATGCTGTTAACTGCCCAAAAGCAAATCTCTTCCAATTATGTCCCAGAATCTTCACACCATCTTCCAAATCCCATTTTCGAATCAAACATATTCTTCTTGTGATTAATTCCAGACAACGATCCATTCTGGGTCCTGCAGTGTTCAAATCACTTTCAATCAATAATTTATCTGCTGGAATAATCTTGACAATAGGCTCCGATTTGGCATGGGTCTCTCCTTGGCTTGCAGGTGATTCTTTGTCTTCGTTTTCGATGACAGGATCTTCTTTCGCAAAGTTTATTGTTTCTGAAAATGAAAAGAAGATTTCAGCTGGAATTGATGGATTGAGATACTGTTTGGCCGTTTCTGCAGGGCCAGAGAAGGAATGCAGACATATCCTAGGAGGAAAGGGGAACTTGACAGCTTTTCCAAGTATTTGATGTTCAACATCACTATCCATAGTATCTTCCAAGCTACTTCCATAAGTGACGTCTGCTTCGTCTTCCTTATCGTGCACGTCTTCGACAGCATGTCCTTTCGCTTTCAAGATTTCTATCCTCTTTTGCTCAACGATCCTCCTCTTTCTTTCCTTTGAGCTCAAAACTTCAGCCTCTTGTCCTTCCCACGTCAATTTTAGAGTATCAAATAATAATCCATGTGCTCCAACTCCATGTACAGACACAGCTCTTTTCAATTCACCAGCAACCCTTAATTGTGCGAGCAAAACTACACGTTGATGTGCTATTGTGACTTTGTATGGCGTCAAGGAACGACCTTCTCTCCCACCTTTGGTCAACTGGTCATCTTCCTGTGACTTTGTGTCAATTGTTGATATTTCAGATTCGGCACGGTGTTCTGGTAGACGAAATGTTTTGTCCATTCCTACTTCACCGACTATTGCGGTCGGGAACTTCACAAGATGTGCTCGTAGTTCTGAGATATAAATTGATAGCGGTCGTGGATCTGGCAGCAATGAGATGTACTCATCGGCTTGTAAATTATGTGGAGGAGAAGGTGTCAAAACCTGCCGATAATGCCTTGCTTTTTCCGAGGGTAATAGAGTTGCGGCTTTGTCATCAGTATTGCTGTCGTTCGTGAATGTCGAGTCATCGTATAGATGATGGGAGAACCATGGATGCCAGCCAAATGCAGGTATTATACTTGTCTGACTTGTCAGATAATGTTAGCTTATTGATTTGAAAGCTTGTATTATGGATAAGTTTATAACTGCTCACCTCTTCTTCTCGTAATTAGTTACATTATCTCCGACATGATCTATTGACAATTGCTGTGCGGCTTGAGCTACAAGAGTTTGATCTTGCACCCTCGTTGCCATGACAGTCAATGTTTTTGCTTTCATGTTTGGGATTGTTGATATTGATGACATTGTATCAGTTGGGTGGCAGTGGGCATCGTACACTCCGAGGTGCCACGGAAATGTCGTCGCCATGATTTCGGACAGAGGGAGACCACAGGGGAAGTCTTCAATATTCACTCGATAATCTTACATGGCTGATGATTTCGTTGACGATTTTGATTTTGGAAACGAGGTACAATATTAAAATTTATGCTTTATTTGACATATTTTCCATGGTATCCATAATGGCATATCGTTTCGTAAATGCATCATATACATCCCAAAAATCAATTTATATACTTTCTCAAACCACGGAGCCGCTCTTTAGCATCTTCTAGGACCTGATCATCCTTACATACAGCAAATCTCAACCAATCTTCAGCATAATGAGCATTTTCATCGGTATAAAACTCGGTGGGCGGTATTGCCGCGACGCCTAGTTCTTTGATCAAGAAATATGATAATTTGAAATCCCGTGGTCGAGATGAAACATGTGGAGGGAAGTCGTAATCTTGCGGCATCTTCACTTTTGCGAGATTTGCAAGTACAAAATAGCCACCTTCAGGATCAGAGTACTATGTTTATATATCAGCTGATTGTAGGATTTAAAAAGGGAGAAGATATCAAACTGACAGGAATATCTAATTCTTCCCAAATTTGATTAAATCTATCCATCTTTGATTTCATATCTTTTCGACTTTGATCCCAAAAACCCTCTTCTTCAGCCTTTTCAAATCCAACAGCAACAGCTTCCTGCAGTGGACTAGGCGAGTTGAAACATATCCTAGTATGTGCTGCACTAACATATTTGATCAAATGCTCCGGTCCAATAAGCCAACCAATTCTCCAGCCTGTACAGTAGAAGTTCTTACCTCCAGATCCTACTGTCAAAGTGAGGTTTGCAACTTCAGGACTTAGTGTGGCAATTCTTGTGAAAGGGACGTAGTATAACCTGTCATAGACTTCGTCACTTAATATTATTATGTTGTGCTTGACGCAAAGATCTGCAATTTGTTGTAGCTCTTCCTTTGTAAAGACCTTTCCTACCGGATTATGCGGTGTATTTAATACAATCATCTTTGTCTTTTCCGTTATTGCAGCTTTTAGTTTGTTCAAGTCTAAAGTCCAGTCTTTTGCAGATGTAGTCTTTTCTGATCCATCCTTAGGAGGCTGCAATGGTACATAAACAACTTTGCCACCAGGCATCTCTATATTTGAGATATACTGATCAAAGAACGGCTCAAATACGACGACTTCATCACCTGGTTCGATAAATGCCATGAATGCAGATAACATGCCTATAACAACCTCAACGTTGAGCAATTTCATTTAATTTCATATGACCTACCCTCATTGGCGCCAGTAGTTATTGTAATCTCAGTCTCGGAGTTCAGAGTACGACCAAAGAATGGAGAATATGCGTCTGCCAAAGCCTTTTTCAGTCGTGGTCGTCCCTAGTCATAGGTCAATGTCAAAGGGATCCACGGCAACAAGGTCACGATTATAAATTACTTTGGTAGGAGCATATTGATTACAGTCGACTTTCTCTAACGCGTCTTTTGCAGCCTCAATCACATATCGGGGCGGATTATAGCCAAAGAATCCTTGACCGAGGTTTACAACTCCAGGGACGCCGGCTGCAGCTTCGTTTACCATTGACCTAGCCTATCATCAACAGTTTGCCTTTACCGATGTAGCTAGATTGACATACCAGACATCTTGACGCTTGCCCGTCACCCGGGCCGCTGGTTTTATCGCGTGACTTGACATTAGCCTTGGATATTGCCAACAAGTCGTTGAGTGTTGAAAAGGAATGTACTTTTCAATGCTGAGAAGACCAGTACCAAATAATCTCTGGGGTCGACCTCTCGCTAATAATGATTTTGAAGCTCTCATTGTTTCTTACTGAATAAAGTCTTGGAACTATTATAACCTGGTCCGATCTCGGAGTGTTCTTAATGGGGAAGCTCACAAATATGTTAAAAAGATTCACGTGATTTCATAACCATCTTTTGTGGTGATGTTTGTGTCAAAATAGTTAGAGTGAAATTGTGGAGGGCGGTAGGCTGACTGCGCAGATATTCATCTAGATCGAGAGGATAACCTCCTTGACGATGATTATGCATTGTCAGTCCACTATAGCACATCTCTGTTAAGAGATCAGTTCTCAAATTACCTGTTCGATATCAAGGTCACTCCAAGATAAAATCAATGGTTTCATGTCCTATATGTTTCAGAGATGTAAAGGAAGTCTTTATAAATAAACACATAGATTCTGGTTGTAAAAGTTGTGTAGACGTTGAATCACCAAGTCCTTCTCAAAATGCTTTCAAATTGTTTCAAAGCTCATCTAATAAACGGGCACATTTTGAAGTGATCAAACCGAATGACAATTCTCAGCCTGACAATAATGCTGATGATACTGGAAAGTTGCCGGCACAATGTGGTCATGATGAATCATTGGTTGCTAGCCCTACTATTGTTCAAGAAGGGCCGAACAAAAGACGAAAGATCAGACATGTCTCTGACGTAGCGCCACTTGCGGAAAGGATGCGGCCCAAAACACTCGACGATGTAATTGGGCAAGAAGTCGTTGGCCCGCATGGTTTGCTTCGATCACTAATCAAGGGTGACAACCTTCCATCCATCATTTTGTATGGCCCTCCTGGCACTGGCAAGACCACGATCGCACGACTGACCGCAAAAGCTACGGATTCGAGATTCATTGAGATCAATAGCACGTCAAGCGGTATTCCAGAATGTAAAAAACTCTTTGCAGAAGCTCAAAATACACTTGCTTTGACAGGTAAAAAGACAATTATTTTCTGTGACGAGATCCATCGCTTCAATAAGTCTCAACAAGATGCTTTTTTAGCACCTATAGAGACAGGATTAATAACTTTGATTGGTGCTACTACTGAAAATCCATCTTTCAAGATCAATGCAGCTTTACTATCCCGTTGTCAAACCTTTTCTCTTGAAAAGTTGGAGGAGGGTGGAATTATGACAATCTTGCAACGTGCTTTAGACTCTGAGTTGAAAGATATCGTTGATGATCGAGCAGTGACGGTACTAAAGCAGAATAACTGTGAGATGCTTCAGTTTCTAGCTTCTTTTGGTCAAGGGGATGCTCGTACGTCCCTTAATCTCCTGTCCATCACTCTTGACCTGTTAAAACAAGGAGATGATTCGATTACTATAGAAACGCTCAAGAAATCTCTCGCCCAAAAATTGCTTTATGATCGAGTTGGAGACGCTCATTATGACAATATATCAGCTTTTCACAAATCTATCCGGGGATCTGATCCTAACGCAGCCCTAATTTATCTAGCATACATGATAGATGCTGGAGAAGATCCTTTGTACATTGCTCGACGAATGGTAGTCATAGCATCAGAAGACGTAGGTCTGGCTGACAATACACTGCTACCACTAGCAATAGCTACACTCACGGCCGTTGAGAAGATCGGCATGCCTGAATGTCGAATCAATCTCGCTCACTGCTGCACAGCTCTCGCTTTGGCTAAAAAGTCAAATCGCTCATACATTGGTTTGAAAAATGCTAGTGTAGCTCTTCGTGATCCTGCTATCGCGGCGTTGACAGTCCCCGTTCACCTGCGTAACGCTCCTACTCGCCTGATGAAAGAATTAGGCTACGGTAAAGATTATAAACATCCTTTGAAATATCGAGATGCACAGGTTTTACAAGATTATATGCCAGAGATACTCAAAGGCAGAACGTTTTTGCCCGAGTCTGATTTTGGGGAAGAAATTGATGAAGAGTATCAAAAGTGGAAGTTTGACCAGATGAAAGCGGGGACCGATAATGTCCAACCAGCACTTCTCACTAATGGGCACACAAGTGGAGATCAATCGAGCATGGATATCAAGGAAGAGGAGGATATTGAAGATTCAATCTTGTTGAATCCTGATGGTGAGTAGGAACCGCTATTACAGGAAAAACCTCGGTGTTATTCCCAATTATCAAATCACCACCACTATTACCGTTCGATCACTGCGGGGCATAGATTGATAATCACGAAAATATTGTGAATATTGTCAATATGTCGCCTCGGTCTTGAATATGATCAAATATTCTTTCCAGCTATACTGGTCTGCGCGAATCAAGTCATAGGCATTCTGTCGATTTAATCTGTTGCTGCTACATAAATGTGCACGTCCATTGCGACGTAAACTGTCATGGAGGACAACCGATGCATACTTGATACAATAGGATACAGCAGTTCTAGAGATTGATAGTTATTAACGTTATATCAAGTAGTACTAAAAGCAGATGTCGCTTCACATCATGACCTTGGTAGGCGAGTATTCACTAACGTCTGGACATACTTGTGAATGTCATGTCGTGTAATAATTGTACATATCATAATACATTAGATTCATATCAAACTATATACTACTCACCCAACTTCTTCGACTAATATATTCCGTTCAGGTCTCTTCCAACCGACAGATAACGTCTCACCAATAGGTCCATCAAGCCAAGCAGTCGGAACACCTAACCGAGAACCACTAGCATTATTAATCCACCTGACAAACAAAGGATTCGCCGTCTCTGTTCTCTCCTCGTCACCAGCCTCATCACCATAATAAGATGCAGCAGCAGAGGCAGATTCAGCCGCGCTAGCAGCAGCCAACATTTCTGCTCTTGATTTTCTTTTCGGAGCAGGTTTTTTGAGAAGTTTATTAATCGTATCCATCTGTTCAACTCGTTGTTTAGTACTTTACTACATGAGAGTATAACGATAGAATATGAAAGGGACTTACCTTTTCTTCTTCATTCTTCTTCTCACTCAAGTTTTTCCTTCTCCTAGCCATTTCTGCTTTTCTCATAGCGTGTTCTTCGGCGGTTAGGTGTTTCCTCTTCTGCGCGTCATTGCTTAATGACATTAACCCCAAGCCATCGCGACCGCCATCATCGCCGCTCGGATCGTAAACTGCCCGTTGTCGACGTGTCAATTTGCTTATATCCGGAGTAGCGGATCGTGACATTTCATTATCTTCATCAAAACCGTCAGCATCATCATCTTGGTCATTATCGTTGTCGTTGTCGTTATCGTCGTTGGAAGAATTGTTCATTTCGTCCATTTCATCATCGTATTCTCGTTGAAGTTGCGTATTGGGATCGTCAGATTCGCCTTCTGCGTCTTCTTCTTCCTCTTCGTCTTCCTCTCCATCTTCTTCGTCCTCATCTTCATCACCTTCATCTCCATCTCCATCTCGATCAACATCATCTTCATCTTCCATGATTGTATCTTCCATCTCTTTCTGTTCTACTGATTTGAATGGTTTAGAACTTGCTTTGGCATTAGTAGTCGCGGGTATGGATTGTGGTGCTACTTTTTGTTTTGTCAAAGGTTGTGGCCGGGGAGCAGGTTTACCACGAGATGTTGGTTTTGATTTATCTTCAGCATCAAAGTCTGATTCTGAATTCATGTTTTCGTCTGATTCTCCGCCGTCATCCACTTCGTCCCCTTCTCCATCTTCATCGTCATCGTCTAGATCTGGCTCGTCCTCGTCTTCATCCTCATCGCTATCTGGATCGACTACTTTGCGGGGATTTCGGGTCGATCGAGCGTTTCGAACCGGTCGATCCGATCCGTCATCAGAGTCGTGGCTGAGTGTTTGTCGTAGTTTACTTGGTGCTTTTACTGTAAGTCGTATTCCTGGTTTCGAAGGTGCGGCACCACGATTAGATCTGGGATTATGAGTGTTAGTTGAAATTGATGGTTTAGAGGTAGCTCGTCTGTAACCCATATTGACGAGTAACTATTATTTTTAAAAAAGAGAAAATGACTAATAAGATTCTTGCAAGGTGATATAATTACCATCACAGCAATTCAGGCAGGCGGAATCTTGGTTCTGACAGGATTGTGACATAGTATGTAGATCGCTTTCCGGAATGTGCCGAAATGGGAAAATCAAACTTACCCATTATTATTATGATTAGTACTTGATCTTTGATTTTCATTCACATTGCCATCCATACTCGGTATCCTATTGAGATTGTTTGATTTATCTCTCATGTAGCGAGACTACTACATAGCGCTTGTTATCAAGCGGATACGCGCGACATTAATGCCAAGACTTTTACAGCTTTACTCACAGCTAAGCGCAAGCTATCTATAGCAATCACCCGAATAATATAGAATGTCGAACAAGGAGAACCACGACCAAAGTGTAGCTGGGGAGAAATTTGATCAAGGAGAGGCACAGGCTCCAAAGAATGATAAAACGACGCACAAAAGAGATGTGATTACAGAAAAGGACATTCGCAAATTTCTCGCAGATCCAAGTGTTAAGAATGCATCAACTGACAAACAACGAGCTTTTTTGATCGCAAAGGGCGTTGATGAAAAGGTTGTCGATGATCTGATAACAAGCGAGTCTAGCGAAGATAAGCGATCGGGCATTGAGAAAGAAATAGACCCTCAAAAGATACAACTGGCATCGCAATCAAAGCCGCCGGTCATCACATACCCCGAATTCCTTGTCAGACCTCAGAAACCACCACCTCTAGTCACTATCAGCGGACTTGTCGATACGGCATATATTGCAGCTGGTCTGGCAGCAACAATTTATGCAACATCTAAAATACTCGTCGAACCAATGTTTCAGAAATTGACCGATGCACGACATGACTTTGGAACTCACACCAACACTCGACTACAGGAACTAAACGATCGAGTATCAAAGATGACTGCACAGCCTTTAGAGTCTGACATGCGCAAGTTTGAGAATTCCGAGCCAACAGAATTATTTCATCGAGACGTTGGAGTCCAAACATCACCAAGTTTATCAAGACACATGTCACTTGATCAACGAGATACTACAAAGAAAGAAGATTTGGTTGTTGAGCAACATGCAGATACATTGCGAGAGCTGCAAGATCATTTACAAGGTTTATATCAGGATACAGAGACAAGTCTTGACACTTCGAAAACTTTGTCAATGTCGATAGATGAGCTTAGAAAGTATTTGAACGGACTAGTATATGCACCATCCTCCAAATCTGGTTTTGGGATTTGGCAGTCTGATACGGCGAGCGATAAAATGGTCGATTCAATTGGAGATTTGAGAGACGAGATTAGAGCTGTCAAAGGCGTATTGTTGAGTTCGCGGAGGTTTGCATTCAATAATGTCTAGGTAACCTATTGGTTATTGTTAATGTGAAGATGATTCATGAGTAATGGACGCTAATGTAGATATATCTGAATGTATTAATGATTATGTTGTTTTTGTGAATTTATTTTCGACTCGATGTTCCAGCTTCAGAAGAATAGCTCCTCGGGAAATCAAGAGCATCAAATTTATACATGAATGTTGCAACTGTTGTCATTGAATATACATCTCAACAATTGGAAAAGCATAACGGCAGTTCATTGGCATGCTTTGTAGATTAATGTCTTTTATGATGTCTCATATATAACAAGAGTTCTCTACACCTTAGTCACCTCAAGCTGGCTTTTAATAGCTCCCACCGAATACCAAATCCAGAGCACGAAGCATGTCCTCCAATCGAGCTCCTTGAGCTTCGTCCTATACCCTCATCTTCAACCAACCTCCAATCTCCTCAATATTATTCCAAACTCCGTAATCTTCTTCCAATACCTGAACATTCGACCGACAACAAGATGAAATTCTCCCACAGTATCCAGTTCAACGCTGTTCCAGATTGGTCTAGCCAGTATATATCCTACAGTAACCTCAAGAAACTGATTTACAGTCTGGAGAAACGACAGATTAGCATTTCTAAAGACGGCCAACATTCTACAGCCAAACCAGGAAGTGGTCCAGATAACGACCCTGAAGCTCTAGCACCTTTGATCCCAGACGATCCAGATGAAGTCGACAGAGTATTTACAAGAGCATTGGACACGGAAGTGGAGAAAATCACGAGATTCTATCGAGTAAAAGAGGAAGAATTACTAGTTGAAGTCCAGGGATTATTACATGATGTCAGTGAATATAAAGACATGTTTCAAGATGGAAATGGGAAGAGGAGAAAGGGAAGTACCGCTAGCGTGGCAGATCGACGAGACAGTAATGCTGTTGGCGGTGGTATGGAAAATAGTCTACAAAGTCTAGAAAGTGTACGCGAAGAAGATGAAGAAGATGGAAGAAAAGATAGCGACGAGGAGACAATCAATGAGAGATCGAGATTACAACGACAGATATCGACTGCTAGTAGTCAGTCTCACACCAATCGTCAAGATCCAATGAGACAAAGTATGGCTAGTTTAGCAGAATCTGCCAAGGACGATGACGATTATATACCGGGAGGATACCATGATGAAAGTATTACACTAAAAAGAAGGACAATAGTTTTATATACTAGTCTTTGTGAACTAAAGTCTTTTATACAGTTGAACCAGACTGGATTTTCAAAGGTGTTGAAAAAGTATGACAAGACTCTTGATCGAAATTTGAAAAGTGCATATGTAAAATCAAAAGTAGATCGAGCATATCCTTTTCTCGCATCTACATTGGCTAGAGTTTCTGAACAAATAACAGAGATGGAAAAGGTTTATGCGGATGTAGTAACGCGAAAGAATATTGAAAAGGCAAGAAAAGAGTTACGTTTACATTTACGTGAACATGTCGTTTGGGAAAGAAATACTGTTTGGAGAGAAATGATTGGGATTGAAAGAAAAGCACAAGCTGCTACTTTAGGACTACGACAGACTGTTCTTGGACGTGAAACTGATCCTAGAAAAGCAAGATTACTAGGTGATGAACCCGAACAGATGACTACAGACGTTGATACTCCTATTGGTCGATATAAATGTCCTAGATTTTTATTTAGTTCGACGTTTCTCACTCTTGTTGCTATTATTCTTCTTTTTATAATTCTACTAACAATTCCTATTATGGAACAACCGGAGCAACAAAATTGTTTTGCTTTGGTCGTTTTTGTTAGTTTGTTATGGGCAACAGAAGCTATTCCATTGTTTGTCACTTCTCTTCTAGTTCCTTTTTTTGCCGTACTCCTCAGAGTTGTCCGATCCGAAAACAAGCCTCATCGACGATTAGATACGAAACAAGCAGCGTCATTTGTATTTTCAGCAATGTGGAGTTCAGTAATTATGCTCCTACTCGGTGGGTTTACAATAGCAGCCGCATTATCAAAATATAACATTGCAAAAGTCATGGCTACTTTTGTCTTGAGTAAAGCAGGAACAAGACCGAGAACCGTAATTTTGACATCAATGTTTGTAGCAATGTTTGCAAGTATGTGGATAAGTAATGTTGCTGCACCTGTTTTGTGTTTTTCCATTATACAGGTCTGACATTCTCTTCCTATCATGCTTGTATCAATCACTAATGTGTTATCTAGCCTATTTTACGTAATCTAGCTCCTGATTCTTCTACATCTCGTGCTTTGTTATTAGGTATAGCTCTAGCATCCAACATTGGAGGCGCCGCATCTCCCATTGCTTCTCCACAAAACCTAATCGCCTTGCAACACATGCATCCTCAACCAGGATGGTTTGTATGGTTCTTCATCTCCCTACCGATCTGTATAATCTGTATTCTATTAATCTGGCTTTTATTACTACTCACCTTTCGTCCTAATTCCAACATTGTCCCTATTCGTCCCATGAAAGACCGCTTCACTCCTATCCAATGGTTCATTTCGATAATAACGCTAATCACTATCATCCTCTGGTGTCTTTCCCACCAACTAGATTCAGTCTTTGGCGACATGGGCGTCATAGCAATCATTCCCCTGGCTATATTCTTCGGCACCGGGATTCTTACAAAAGAAGACTTCAACAATTTTCTCTGGACAATCATCATTCTCGCTGCCGGTGGCTTGGCACTTGGAAAAGCAGTGAATTCGTCTGGACTGTTACACGTCGTTGCGGAAAGCATCACTTCTCAAACAAAAGACGTGGGCGTTTTCGGAGTATTGGTCATTTGCACGGCGTTGATCATGGTAGTGGCTACGTTCATCAGCCATACCGTAGCGGCGTTGATTATTCTACCGTTGGTGGAGAGAGTGGGAGAGGGTATGACGCAGCCTCATCCGAGACTGTTAGTCATGGGAGCATGTTTGATGGCCAGTGCGGCGATGGGATTACCTACTTCCGTGAGACCCACTTACTGTTACTACTAGAAAGATTGTGACTACTGACGATTTACATATATATAGGGCTTCCCTTCAATGACGGCGATTATGATGGAAGATCCTCAGACGGGTCAGAGGTATTTACAAGTAAGACATTTTTTGACAAGAGGTATACCGGCTACGATCATGTGTTTTTTCGTCATTATCACGCTTGGATATGGATTAATGACTGTGGTTGGGTTTTGAACGGTATATAGACTTGGAAACGATGTTAATAATGATAACGATGACGATCATGATGTAAGAATGGACATGTGTATATATGATAGAATATGTTATGACATAACTTTTTACATGAATTTTTAAAAACTAATCAAACATACCTTTGACGAGATGTACTGAAAAAAGGTAATGGACGAATTATACTTGTCAGCTGGGTTACAGTTTTTCAAATCAAATATTGCGTGTAGAGCTACGCCAAGATTCATCATCCGGATTTACTGGAGCCTGTTCTGATGAATATACGCTCGGAAGAGGCCTCTCCGACAGGGTCCCAGACCTTGAAATTGGAGATACCGTCCCGGCCTCCGAGAATTCATCATTATTAGGCGACTCGGGCCTCGAAATATTGCCATCTCGAGCCGGGTCGGGATCCCATGGGTTGACTATGACAGCGGCCAGACTATCAACACCCAGACTATCGTGGACAGGTGCGAAAGAATGACGGTGCAGATTTGGATGTACTTTTCTATGCGTCTCTACGGACCCTGAAGCTATGGATGATTTGAGACTTGACACCGATGATAAGCTCTGGGCTGGTCGAGCAGCTGTCAAAAAAGGTATATTATAATAATCTGCACCAGCCTCCACTAGGTTCTCAACATTGACTCCTGGAGGCCGCCTCTGAGCTGGTCTGAAGGGTTGGAAATACTGCTGCGGGTTTCGGGTTCCTTGTGTCGAGTCTGGAAGCAATGAACTTTGGTAAAGTCCCGTGGGTGGCCGACGCTCAGAAACTCTGTTGCCGCTACGACTTCCAGATGGTTGTGGCGATGCACCAAGAACGGCGATGGGAGCTATTACTGAATCCTGAGATTGGTTGTAGGGATTCTCTACAACTTTCGAAGAGAACTGGGCGAGAGGTTGCCCGACTGCAGAATGCGACTTTGGTGCATTGCCTGTAGCTAATTGTCCTGTACCTGTATTTGTGGATGCTGTCGGGTGTGTAAATATCGATCTAAGCGGGTTGATGATGCTCTTCCCAAGTTTTGAAAAGTCGCCCATCGCATCCCAGGTACGCGCACTACCTTTCGGATCCTTGAACATTTCGGCAAAGGTTTGAGAACGAGGTGGAATTCCGCTCTCAAAGCTTTCTTGGGTCAGTGTCTGTTTTGAAACTGTGGGATCTGCCTTCACTGCTACCGTGGCAGCGGTGTTCGGGCCTGCTGAACGTTGATTTTTGATATGCTGCAGATTCGCCGTGGAATCGTCTGGGCTCGTCGAATCTCTGTAGCCTGTCCCGGACGACGACGCCATCCTCAATGATAGGTTGAGTTGAGCGGCTCTCCTGGTTCCTTCCGGAGGGTTAAAGGCATAATATCGTCCCAAAGCTGGTCCTTCTGGAGCTTTTAGTATCTCAACATTTTCGAGATTAGACGCGTTATTCTCTTCCGGAATGGTACCAAGTGCATCCAGCTGTAGGTCTTCCGCTCGATTTTTGCCTTTGCCTTTTTTTTTCCCTTTGTATTCACCTTGGCGGTCGACAGAATCAACGACTCCCTCTGCTCGATTCGTTCCAAAGACTAGTCTACTTGAATTTACGGAACTGGTACTTTCCCCGGAGCGAGGATCCGAACCAGCCCCATCTTGGCTGGACTCCGTCGAAGACGTACCTGTATGCGACGACACTACGTAAGTATTTGTCTCCTGCAACAAATTTTTCGTACCATCGATTTGGGTTGTCCGGTTCACGGCACTACTATTGTCTACCTCCTCCATCTTCTGAGCAACGGAGTCTTGGATGGCCTTTTCAGTCCTTGTGAGACCCGGGATTCTACCGAGTATTCCGTTTTCTTCATAGTGCTTGTGAAGTCGCTTAGTAGTATCTATGGTCTGCCATTCGGAGTCTAGCTCCTCAAGTTCGTACGGTACTCTCGGCGCCGTAGCAATTGTATGTATAACATCACCAACTCTCAACGGAACTCCGTCTGTTTGAACCGGTCTTGTATTTACTCCTTCTGGAACAGGAACAGGTTGCGCTCCGGACTCCACGTCTCTTAATGTAGTTCTAATTGTTTGAAGCGAATTTGTCGAGTCGTTGGCTCCATAAATCACGGTTGCACGGCTACCTTCTGAAGAGCCGGATGAACTCCTCAGCGAAGAGACCTCTGTTCCATCTCCACTTCGTCTCCTTCTCCGCGTTGATCTACTTGATTCTCGAGAAACAGATCTGTCGCTGCCGTTACCTCCTCGCGGTTGTAGGACACTTGTCTCAGCCACCTGACTGGATGCTGCTAATGTGGGATTAGCGGAAGTGCCTGGTACAGGCTTCCTTGGTATTCTCAGTGATCTGTCGTTTGTTCCGCTGTGGCTTCTATTCGACTGCTCCCTTCTGCTGCTACTACGGCTTCCATTCAGTTGCTGCTGGCCCTTCCTGCTTCTACCACGCGATGGAGAGCGCGAATCCCCACTGGTCCCTGCATTCGGCCTAGTATTTCTCTTAGCTTCACGAGCGAGCAAGTCTCCAGAAGTACTTGTAGCAGACCCTGTACCTGGCCGAGAAGATGAACGTATATCGTTTTGATGAATATTAAGTGATGGAGAAGTAGATGATTCAGCATCGTTCCTCCATCTCAAGCCATCATGTCCCATACCAGTCTGAGCTCGTTCGAAACTTATTGACGAACGATTACTGGTAGAGTCTGAACGTGGTCGAACCTCTATAAGTGATTTTGTAGGTGGTCCGGAAGATTGAGCTGATCGAGGTCGTTCTGAGGCATTGTTTGGAAGAGGTCTCGGAGAGAGGCCGGGAGGAGATTCTGTGGGTGTTTGCGAAGATCCTCCTGATCCTGAGGTTTGGGATCCTGTAGATCGTCTTGTAAGTGTTCCTAGACGTGTTCCTGAAGTTTGTCCTGGAGGTGGTACTGGAAGTCGAGATCCGTCAGAGGGAGCTGTGAGTGAGACTGGACGTGGGACTGGACGTTGTGCTGCTGTAGGTAGTGCTGTAGGTGATGCTGGAAGTGGATCTGCAGGTGGGGAGGTTGCTTGAATCGGATCTTCAGTCGCTGCTGTAGGTGGTCTTGGAGATGGTTCTGCTTGTCTTCCTGGAAGCTGTGCTTGAAGTCCATGTGGACGTGATGGTAGTGGAGGTGGTTGTCTTCCTGGAGGTTGTTCTAGAGGTGGTGTTGGTGTTTGTCCTCCTGGAGGTGATAGTGTTTGTCCTCCTGTAGGTGGTGGTTGTTGTCCCCTTGTAGGTGATGGTTGTTGTCCTCCTGTAGGTGATGGTGGTTGTCCTCCTGGAGGTGGTGTTTGTCTTCCTAGAGGTGGTGATTGTTGTGCTCCGGAAAGTCGTCCTGGAGGTCGTCCTGGAGGTGGTGGTGGAGGTTGTTCTCGTGGTCCTACAGGCGATTGTGGGGGTTGTGCAGGGCGTGACGCTACGGGTGTTACCAGAGTTGACGGTAAGGGCGGTATTGGGCTTATCGAGTTTCGCGGCGTTCCTTGTGGCTGAGAGGAATATATTTAGCATAAGATTCATCAAAAAGTTTGATCGTTACATTAACTCACCTGATTTGGGTCTTGTAGTGGTATTGGCCTGCCAGTTCCGGTAGGCCTGCCAGGGGGCGCCTGTCCACTTGGTCCTGGGAGTCCAGAAGGTCCCGGGGCCCCACTTGGTCCTGGGAGTCCAGAAGGTCCCGGGGCCCCACTTGGTCCTGGGAGTCCAGAAGGTCCCGGGGCCCCACTTGGTCCTGGGGGTCCAGAAGGTCCCG
>Ga0160428_1000195_pt1 | contig 76514 bp, 47 predicted proteins | sample SolpanmetagenomM_FD_108198 | JGI IMG/M metagenome (GOLD analysis project Ga0160428, IMG submission 108198) | Solar panel surface microbial communities from Lawrence Berkeley National Laboratory, California, USA - M | ecosystem: Engineered > Built environment > Solar panel > Unclassified ... | reverse complement strand
ATCCCTGTCACTACAATACAAGCTCACACGACAAAGATATATGGAGTTGATTGGAGTCGTACTGAGCCAACAAAACTGACCACATGCTCATTGGACAGAACGATTAAAGTCTGGAACTACGCTGATCAAAGGAAACAACCAGAACGAGTAATCAAAACAGCTTATCCAGTGTGGCGCGCTCGATACACACCTTTTGGTCAAGGTATTCTTGCAATGCCACAACGTGGAGATGAGAAACTACATCTGTTTAACAACCAACAAGATAGTCCAGTCGCTGTCGACGTTCAAACAGACTCCGTTCTGTCACTCAAAGGTCATTCCGGAAATGCCAAAGAGTTTCTCTGGCGGTGTCGAGGAGATTATGCTGATGACAGAGATTTCCGCGAGTTTCAGCTTATTTCATGGGGAGCAGACAATGAACTTATCCTTCACAAATTACGAGAAAAATATTATAATCATGTTGGATATGCAAAAGGTATGCGGGTCGATCAACCGATGCGAATGACCAGGCGAGGGTGTTCCTACGTGACCTACCGGGATGTTCCCGGTCCGACTAATGTCAAAGGTATTTCGGGAAAAACGATGGACTGGCGCAGGAATATGTCTGCACGTAGTCGACGTAGCTCTTTACGTGTGAAGGATCCCTGGCCATCAAATTACACTTCAATGACGCGTCCGATAAAGACTGCAAACAAGAAGAACAATTCTGCCGTAATCAACTGGATGAAAGGTGTCAAGTTTGGTAAAGGTAGTAGAGTTGCTAGGCATCGCATCAAGACTTCCGTTAACTCGACGTCGACACGAGTTGCACCACATATCGAAAGGCAGACCCTCAGTAACGAAATCATTCGGGCCGGTGACACATTTAAGAAAGTGAATTTTGATTACGTCAGCATTAAAGAACGTCGAGCACAACTAGCGATTAGTGGACCATGGGGTTCGAATGGTAAAATGACACATATTGCTCTCGATATAAAGTTCCCGATAGGCTATCCTGAAACCAAAGTACCAGAGTTCTCATTTGGCAAGACAAGCGCGTTGAGTACAGAAAAGATTGATCGTTGCTCTCGTGATATAAAGTATATTACTGAACAACACGTCACGTATGGTGCAGGCTGCCTAGAAGCTGTCTTGTCGTACTTGACTGGTGAATTGACTCTGATACAGAGTGTTAATTGGCTGAGTAATGGTGCGGATGCCGAAGTCAGAGCAGATCAGCTTGACGATTCTAGTGATGAGGAAGATCACATCGCCGACTTTACAGGGGCAAGTCAATCTCTTCTCAATCTGCCAGCTGACTCGAATCTATTGATGGCTCATCTCAGTAATGCAAAAGTGCCACCTGCACGTACTTGCTCAGCAATCTGGGCTGCTGACGGTAGACTTGTGACGTTCTTCCCACCGAAAGCAGAGCCTGTCTCGCTCTTTGATCGTGTTCAACCCAACGCGAATGCAAAGGACAAATCAGATGCAATGTTGGAAGGTCTTGGCCATTTCCAGTTGGTCGCAAAGGACAATCAAACTAAGCTCCCTACATCGCTGCAAAACTCTGCTCATAATTCCGAGGATGATGAGGATGATATTTATGATCTCGAGTCTTCGAGTTCAGGATCCTCTTCGAATTCCGATGTCTTTGACGATTTTCCGGTGTTTGAGCGGGTAATGTTCAAAAGACCAACGCGCTTGTCTGGGCCTCTACGACGTAAAGTAGCCATAAGGTCATCTTCTACGGATAGTTCGCGCATCACAAGCACTGAACCGCCGAAAATCAATGCCTTGCCTAAGAACAGGTCAATCATCACATTCTATAATCTATCAAACATCCTTCCAGTTTCTCAAGCGCTGGGAAAAGATTATATCTTGTTTGGTGATTCGTCAAAAGTTTGTCAGCATAACAGTCAAGTTGCGGTCAAGAATGGGGCAAATCTTATAGCCGAAATATGGCAACTACTTTTAATGGTGCTCGATCATGTTGTGCCTTTGACTTACGATTCGAAAAACATGATCATGGCAAAAACCGCACTCATAAAGATAGGACAGAAAGCTAATCGATATCATGCGTACGAAAGAATGCTTGATCCGTACATGCTGGGGCAAATCAAGTGGGCAAACCATCCTTTTGGACGTGGATGGATCATCGATAGAATCTTTAGTCATTTCGAAGACTTGGCCGATGTACAAATGTTGGCAATATTATCCTGTGTATTGAGTGATCCGACTTTGTCCAAAAATCAAGAAGTGAACTCATCAACAAGTCTGAGTAATGTGACTAAAGCATGGCCCGGTCATGCAATCGACTACTTTCCATCCTTGACAATCATGTCCGCCGTCAATCGCGAATACTTGACCCAATCTAGCTCAGATCAGAACTTGGATTCACTCCAGATTAGACTAGGACTGAAGACGTCATCATCACTTGGTGGAGGTAAAAAGAGCAATACAAGCGGACCGGACAGTCTAGATATCACTACCCCCCAATCTTCATCATCAACTCCACCGTTTAATGTCTCGCGTATAAATACAGCTCGGTCTAGCGCAGCTCATTCTCTGTCAGTATCTCCTGACCTCAAAAGTGGGGGACCACTTTCCGCCACGGCTGGCTTCTTCAATAGATCTTTCCAAATCTCCTCATCACCTCCACCTCTCAAAAGTCGACATTCTGGTGATGAAAACATAAGCACTTCAATGCCATCTCCAGGCACTGCGATAACATGGGGTCCCATCACGATTCATGGTAAAAAGTCTAATTTACGCAAAACTCATCCAGCGCCAAATGTTAAATTACGAGATGAAGATGATGACAGTTCGGATGACAATGACAATCAGCCAATCACTCCCGATCCATCAACTAATATTACTTATTACAATCAAATGAAGTTTGAAGATGAAGGCGCAGCTCAACTATCACTTTTGGATTCTGTAAACTCTCCACGATATGTTGCTTACCGTGACGCTTATGCACAAATTCTCGATTCCTGGGGTATGTCTATTCAAGCGACAGAAATACGTAAATTCACGAGCAGCACATTGGTCACGAAAAGTGATGATATTTCTACAAGTGTTGATTCTGACGTGGTGAATGTACATGAGTATCATACTGACACAGAAACGGCATTTGGTAAAGGATGGACCGGTATAGAGTTGTCGACTTATTGCACGAATTGCGGATCTCTTGTAGATCCAAAAGTGCATGCCGGAAAATGTAAAAAATGTATCATGACGACTCGACTTGTTGCTTGTTATATCTGCAATGAACCAATTCGAGGTTTACAGATAGCTTGTTTACAATGCGGTCACGTCATACATGCTGATTGTTCTGTTTTGGCGCTCAATCAGTCCATCAAATCCAGAAAAGAAGATGATGACTTTCATGAAGAACAGAGTACTTGTGCAGCAGGTTGTGGCTGTCTATGTAATGTGGCCGCTAATCAACGACCCGAGAAATTGGGTCTTCTCAAATAGATATAGGCGTTTGAGATATAGATATAAACAAGATTTGTTTACAAAAGTCTAGATTATAATAATAAATATTCAATATGTGTATTGCTTTACTCTACTTTTGGCTTCTTTTTACCGATATTCCATCCCCATCCTCGTAACGTCTTTACTACTTTTGGAGTAACTGCCGCTGTGAGTGGTACTCTGATGAATATCAAAGATTTATGTACCGCGTATGCCAAAGCTAGTTGTGTCCATAACGCTATGATTAATTAGCATCCTCCACACCTTTCATTGTCAAAGATCATGAGGGGAATGTATAGACTTACAAGCATCACCCTTTCTCTCCTTCTTTTCAATCCGTCTATCCAGGTCAACAGCGTCATGTTTTTGAATATCCCCCCCTTCTCCCTGCGACACCAACACATCGTTATTAATTTCATCAACAATCTCTTCTCCAACAATCGGTATCCCAACCAATGATTTAAAATACGAAACGACAATGTGTTCCGCCCACGCGATCCGTTCCGTCCCCACGACCTTCACCAGTAAGAAGCAGAAAGGAAAATCAAGCGCCGAGAGAAGCAGATAGACGCCCAAGGCAGAATAGCCGTATTCTCTCGAGAGAGACTTCATGCGCTGAGCGAGAGTTTGGGCCGGTAATGGTGACGGCGGGTGAGTGATCGCCGGTATTGGAACGGGAGGAGAGGTGGGTTTACTGGGAAGAGAGGAGTAGAGTCTCGCGTAAAGTCGACGAGAAACACATCGCATAGGTGAGAGACGTGACGAAGAGAATCTACATGTCGGTGTTATTTCGTGGCGTGAGATTGTGCTTATTTGTCGATGACGATGGGAGACCTTGCTGAGAGGGGATGTATGTATACATCGGAGATATGGATTGTCGAGGATTGAAAGGAGGAAAGATTTGGGCATTGTCGTGGCACTACTTTTGTCCCTGCAGCTTCTTTATTTGGTATGGGTTTTTGTATAGAGGTCCGTCTCGTTTCATGACAACCATATTTTTTAGTTTGCGGGGTAGTCTATGCTGCCAGACAGTACATTCTCGACTACATATTTCTTGGCAGTTTTATAAAAATGTTTGAACAAGATGCAGTGAAGAAACGCCAAGACATTCCCCACACCAGAATGTGAGAAAAAGTGTTTTAAAATTATTAGGCAAGTTCCTCACTATTTTTAGCTCTCATCAAAAGTGGTTTTGTTATCACACATGTTGGTGACTCAGATTTGCCTAATCTTACGCTTTTTTCTGAAGTCACAAGCCTTGTTGTAAAATTGTGCTTCTACCAATCACCTCCAAGCCACCTCAAGAAAAGTAAAAGTCCAAAGCATGTATCATATGACCATGTTCATCATTTGATCATTGTCTTATCAACCATTGTTATGATATAGAAGAAAATCAATTTGATAGTAAAAGTTACTACATGACTCTACTGCCTTTTTCTTGGGAAAAAGGCTGAGACCGTCTTTACGTCCGTATTATTTAGTTAGTAGCTTTTATGATCAATTGGATCATTCAAGGCACTATCCTTGTCAAATCTATCAGCTTGCAAAGTTTGGAATTGCTTAATCGCCACCATGCCATTTGCACATTGCTGATGGCTCAAAATGTGTTTCTCATAACTATATCGGAGACCAATATCAGAAAGACGTTGTTACTCGTTTCGTAACGACATTTTTAAAGTCAATCAATAGATATCTGAGAACTGTTTTGGGATGAATATTTTACGGCTTTTATACAATAGCGTGTTTGTATTTAGACCGTTTTGTAGGGCAGTTGCTAGTCGTAGCGTTCATGCAACGTCAAACTGCTGATTCCCGCTCCTGGTAACCAATGACCTTTTTTCAAAGCTGAAAGAATTGAAACGTCAAAAACATGTGCTACTTTGTATGAGAAACAAACTCCAACTAGGCTTTAGAAAACCAGTCAGTGCCAAGCTATCCGAACCAATCAGCTGGAACACCTAAGCCGGGTCAGTGCGAACAGATACCCCCCGATCTTGGTGAGATTTCTGTTGCTTGCGGATGATCGTGGGAAGTTTATTCCAATGCCTGGAAATTCAAATTTCTATTTTGGTCGTACGCTACTCATCCCGGACCAATTTTCGAATTGATGAAATAATATTTTAAAATTAACTGAGCCACACCAACAAATTATTAAAATAAGGCATGGAAATCGGAAACCTCGCGGAAGTGAAAATGCAAGAAGATATTAATAGCAATTTGTTCTTGGCGTCACCGAATCTGCTTCCAGTAGCAACATTTTTTAAGCGAACCGAGATAACGGTGGATCATGGGAGTGCCCGATGCCATAGTTTTCAACCGTCACCATTTCTAACGGGACAAATCTCTGCTTTCGAGATACGTTTCCAACGGAACCACTCTCCTTCGAGATGAGACCTCGTTTATACATCTCATCGTTCGCAAGATTTTGCGGTCAGTGTCTCTCGTTCGAGCGTAATTATACTTCCGGGACTCGCTTAATAATCGCTTGAACCGTCGATTCAACGGCAACCTCAAGTTAGGAGAATTTTGACTTTTTTTCGAGATTGGCAACTCTGTGTCGTGTCAGTTCCTTAGTTTTACCTCTACTGAAAGCGTGGAAGTCGTTCTAACTCGTTCTATTTTCAATCGCGCCTGGCTGGATGAACCGAGCGTTTTAATGTAAAATTCGGAAAGTTCGAATACTTCGTAAGTAACAGAGATCAAGGGGATGAAAGTAAGAATGATAAATGATGAACGGATATGCCGTAATATATAGCAAAGCACAGCGCACAGCCTTGTGCATGTGCCGCATTTGCCATCCGGAACCATAAATGATTTCGAAACCAAAAATGATTTCGAAAGCAACTCAAAATATTTTGACTTCCCACGTGTACTTTGTTAACAAACAGTTGTTCGTCTCAAACTATATACGTCTATCAGCGGGGCAACACTGCCGAGGCTATTCTTTGGACAAGTTGGCCTTTTGCCATAATTGTGGTCCGTAGGAGCGTGGACGAGTACAAATCTGAATCTCGTGGTCCCAGTCTCGAAAACAAAGTTCACTCTCCGTCGTACGGATACTAAAAATAGATTTTGCAGCGATGTCGCGATATAGAGTTTTCTAAATTTAGATTGCGTCTCAAAATAAAGTTCATTATCGCTGAGAAATTTGCCTTATTGTTACGTAATCCAACAGTCAAGAAGACAAATCCAGTCGAGAACCTTGGTACTGTTCCACGTCTGGCGGCGTGCGCTACACAATTAAGCTCGACGCCTAGGTGAAACACAGTTGATTGTTTATGAATATGTTTGAACTCTTAACTTATGCGTTAAAATTAGAGTGATCTAAACCTCTGATTTATATGAATTGATTAAAAGTTTTCAGACCTGTCTAATCACAGAGCTGGACATACTAGAGGCACGACTTATTCTACTAGTAAAAATCCAGTCGACGCGTATTTGACACGTCCGAGCGTGAGGTAAACGCTACCTCGCGTTTTCTCCGCTTTACCTAGTCTAGTGAGGCGAGCTTCACAGAGTCGTCTGACAGATCAGATATGAGTAACTAACCGACAAATTAATTCAGATAGTCATCAATAAACGGTCAATTCTCCTAAGTCATGGAAAAAGACAGTGGAAAAAGACAGTGGAAGCAGAAAGATGTTCTAGAGCTCGAAAGAGAATAACGATTATGGAATCTTTAAACAAGATAGTACTATTATGCATACATGACAAGAGGCGCAGAATTCAACAGTTTACATACTTTATCGACATCTTCTTGCAAATTGCCACTCAAGATTTTCACAGTGTTACAGTATTCGATGAGCTTCCAATCACGATACATGTTTGTTGTGACAATTTCGTCAAATATGAACTAGTAAAGGCTAACAATGACATTATTCATACTACCGCGATTGAATTACTGTTAATCTAGGCCCAAGTCAATTAAAATGTCCCAAACCTCATCCTCATTTCTAATACTGAAAAAGCTTCCAACGCTTCCTTAAGCCGTTTGCCATATCTTTATCTTACCGACCCGCTCTGTTGCGTGCTCACGGTAAAATTCGGACAGGCTTCTCAACGATGGATGCACGTTTTGTGCCTCAGGTATTGATTTTATATCTATGCTGTACAGTTCCTTTGCGATTTCCAATGACGCGAAACTTGCCATCCCATAAAGGATCTGCTGATGTGTGATGATGAGGATCTGCTTCTATTTTGACGCTCGGCCCATGCGAAGCATGTGTTGAACTTTGACCACGATGTTGTTGTGCTATTTCTTGCGCCCTCTGCTTACGCAAAAGATCCTTTAATACTAGCTCATAATGGTGGTCTGCGTCCTGACCTTCTGAACCTTTCGACGGCGCACACGGCAGTTGTGCCTTCAGCTTTGTAAGAAATAATTTCCCAGGTTCAAGGCCTATCGCATATTTTTCAGCTTCCGTAAGCCCTGTCATAGTCAGGGCCTCGAAAAGCCAAGCATAGGCTTCGAAGGACTTCCTCGCTTCACACCACTTCCTCTCGTAATCAGGCATAAACCCTAGAGTTTGACATTTTGCTTGATATGTCATCTTGAACAAGGCCGTTGCGCTCCAATTAGAGCATGCAGCTTCTTCTGCCTGGTGCAAATAGAGGAAGATGTCATGATCCGATGGTCTACTAGGGTGTTCCACTAAGTCTTTGAGTTTCACTCTTCTCGCTTCGACTTCTTCATGGCGATGGTTGAGATCAGTGTCGTCCGTTTCTTTCCGAAGAAGTCTGACGGCCTCCATGTAGCAGACGACAGTTCGTGGCTGCATCGAAGTTCCGCCAGCCTGACCCGCGACTGCGCCCATGAACTCGCCATAGTAACCCGTACTATTGAGCTCTGGATGCTTGGCTACATTCTGAAAATGAGTAGAGCCATGTGTCATTCCCGCAATAATGTGAGACAATTTACTTGGTGAACGGAAATAGAAAGCGGCCAGATATAGATGAGCTGCTAATGATAATGGAGACGGGAACTGTTTTAGCGTGAGAGCGAATGAGATGGCGCCCACCTCTTATATACGCCAAAATGGACATGCACGGACTGTGTTTGTCATTAGTTGTAAATTTCGTATTCGCCGCCGATGAATAGAGTTGCCGTGACTGATGAGCACCCCAAGCCACCAACTCCGTTCGCTGTACCACGGAACGAATGTCATTTACCGGCTAGAGGACCGTGTGTGCCTCTGAAGTGTCAGCAAATGCTCCAATCAAAAGATTAGCCATAAGAACCAACAACCCTTTTCAGCCCAGCGTTGCCTCACCAGACGGGGGAAAAGTCCATCAGTCACCCAGAAGACATGAATGTGTTGGATAACAGTTTTCCTGAAACCAAATTCGAAAAGAAGCTTTTGTTGTCGTCCAGCTCCGAAATTAAAAACACCAACATTTTGGAAAAACCACTTCTTGGCAGCCAAGACCCTGCCAGTTTCGCTTCCAGAATGAGCTTGACTTTTTGGTTCGGAAATGCTAAAAATGGATTTCAAACCGTTGAAAGCTTCCATCCAATTCGTGCTGTAATAACGTGAGGAGCACTAATAAACAATCACAACAATTCTTCTGATTTGACTGACTAGCAGACTACGATGCGTTTTCACAGTCACGTGCTTCAGTCGAATAATTCTGGTCAATAGCTCGGCGAATGATCTGAATGGATTACGATTTTTACTTCAGTCAATTGATGCGAGGGTTTCATTCATATTCGATCATCATTATACAACTTGTTATCAATACTCCATTATGCTATTATTACAATGCGTTAAATCCATCCGCCCCGTCTTGCTGTATGTAGTGCGATCCCAATTATACACAAATTTTAGCTATTCCTTTCGCTCTAGCAAGATTGAATTCTCCCTACTAGAGTGCTTCAAGCTTTGAAGCCTAGCATCCTACTGTTGCCTTTTATCTGGACTCGTTATATCTCTTACAATTACTGCATTTGCTCGGCAGAGTACCAGTAGAAATGACTTGCGCGACGCTATGAAATCTAAGGACGCTGCTTTGTCAGGATTTTTCCTATTTTTTCGACCCAGAGTTCAGCATGCTGGAGATATTTCTTTTCTTCGTCGCTTTTTGGTTCGAGCGTTTTCAACATATTAATATCGAATTCAAAGCCTTGCAAGGCTTTTCGCATAAACTTCTTGTAACGAATACATTCTTGAGGACTAGCATTTCGAGTCGAGACTGTGGCGTTGTGCATGTGACTGACTGTACAACGCTTCATTCAGATAATCATTTGCAGTCTTGTTTGAGGAGTCTTTCCAGTACAGGTGATGTGTATGCGCCAAGATCATGACGCGCGTTTGTGCCTTTTTGTAATATGCTCGTTCTGCTTTGCTCGATTTCTCCTTGTCAATCTTATCTTCCTTGATAAATTTCCCCGACAGTCTCGTAATGTCTGTTTCATAAAGTTCGCTTGCTTCCTTTCCAAGGCGTTTCATCTCTTCGTTTATCCCACGCTCCCCAGCTGATATATTTTCTTGTCCGCGCAGTTTCAGACGCTGCCATTTATCGAACAAATCATCGGCAGATAATGGCCGCTCGTCTGCCTGTTTACCCAGGTGTTCAAGTGGAATATGGGATGCAAGCTTTACGACGCTCCAAAACTGTAGCTTCGTAGGCGTAGTCCTGATCACCCAGAGGATAGCCATTTTCGCGCATACACTTGACTCTCTGAGCATCTGTATCATAGTGGAAAAAGGCCTTTTTGGCATTTGCAACTGACTCTGCATGATGAAGGCTGTGGTCATGATCATCGAATTTATTGCGCGCCACGCCATTCAGATATTGGATTTTGACTTGGTCATAATAGTAATCCCCTTCCTTGTTGTCTTCAAACCTGCCATTCACGTTTTTCATCGGATCACAGGATTTGAGGAAACTGGTGTACATGGTTATCGGTCAATGCTGATCGTTGATATTGAGGCTGAGAAGGGGTTGATTAGGAAAGAAGCTCTGCAAAGATTAGCTTGATTGCTAGAATGAGGAAACTTAAAGAAAAAGAAAACTCCTTGCTGTAATCTCAATGTTCGTCGACAAGCGACTCACTTTATAGGTTTTTGGCGACATTGGATTACGGGACATTAAATGTGCTAAAATTATAACGCAATTTCAAGAGCTGAGATTCATAGAACCTTCGTTGGGAAAGAACAAAAACGGCATACTGCAATTTCCATCCTGACCATGAGCACAGGAAGTCGTTTTGTTGGTTTCTGGCACATGGCATTGTCGGATATTGGATTTGCTGAAGAGGTAGCACAATTCGGGTTCGAGCTTGCACCAAACCCTAGTCTCGCGCGGCCAACTAAGTTTCACAACTCTACATGCCAAAGGCACAGCTCATTGAGAAAATTACTACTCGGCAAGTTCGATGAGCTCTCCACCCTATGGGACCCTGCATTACCTTATCCAGAGCGTAGCTAAGCTTATCATAAGCTGTATTAGGATTTCCCCGAGCTTCATTAGCGTTTAAACTTCGGAACTCCGAGCTCTATTCCATTCTACCCTTTTATCATGTTTTTTTCAGTCTCACAATTTTTAAACCTGTTTTCAACATAATTACTAGTTTGTTCACAACATATCTATAGGCGAAGTTTGAACTTGTTTGAAAAACACATTAAAAAAACATAGATTACTGGTGTTCATTGAAACGACCTGTTTCAAAATGGTTGTCATTTTTAACGCTAGATAAACTCTGTTCTATAAACTACTCATCAATTAAAGTCCGAACTAATAACAGACTTCAGCTGAGGCGCGGTTTTTGCGGGGTTAAAATGATGTAATTGCTACTTTACCTTTTTTTACCTCTGATGCCTTAAATTATCATAACTGTTCGCTCGTACGTGCCTCAGGGTTGGACACTAGCAGGAATTTGATTTGTATATCATAGGCTACGCAATATAAAATCCCGAGCTAAGACAGATTTAAGTTCAAGCACGAGCAGACTTTGCTGTTCCGCACCCTCACACCTGACCACAACAAAGTAATTTGATGTTTAGTTTCTGGTCACAAAAGATGTGTTGGGAAAAAAATCTCACTCGTGTGCTAAAACCCTAGAGCCAAGGTGAAATTTAATTTTGAAACAAACTGGGCTCTGACATGTTGGTGGTTTCCGACCACACCATCAGCGACAAGTTGTAACTCTGCCGCAATCCTACGACATCCGACACAGCCGTTTGAATTACGCCAAGGGCCTGGGCAAGGTCACTGTACTACGAGAATGTCATTTTGCGTGTTGAAATCATGACAACTCGCTTAAAATGCTAAAAATCTACTTTATAATTCTAAGCTTGCACTTCTTCCATAGCACTAGCTTGCTTTACGGCACTCGGTCTCGCTCTCTCCTTCCTCTCTCTCCTAAAACAACCAAACTGACTCTTTGTCTTTTCCCTCAACCTCTTCAAATTCCCTTTCATCTCCGGTAATTCATTTTGCAACATCTCTCTATCTTCTGCTTTTGTCCGTTCATCGAGTATCATGTAAGCTTTACTCTGGGCCTCGCTTGCCGCTGGAGTAGTATATAGATTCAAGGTCTGGGCTATTAATTCGATATCCATAGTCGCTTGCATTAGTGATGATAAAGTATAAGTTTCTCGCTGAGAGACTGCGTCTGTAAGGGACGTGGCTATTGATTCGAATAGAGATTCGAGAATAGATTTGAGTAGAGAAGGGGTACAGGAATGGACTTGGGAATGAACGAATACGAGATGGAGTAGAACGTGATAGACGTAAGGGGATGCATTTGTTGGTCGATCAGTGGTAGGAAGCCAGTCGGGCATGGTGAATCCGTCAATGATCAGTGTGCGAAGAATTGTTGTAGAGGGAGTGACAAATTTGGAAAAGACGTCGGATTCCATTTTGGAAAGACGTTCAAAGATGTTTGTTTTAATGTCAGTTGGAAGAGGAGTAAAGGAGGATTCGAACTGGGTAATGAGATGTGGTACGGTTTCTCGTCGTAGACACTTGAGATTGCTCAACGTCAGAAGAAGTTGAACGTCCTGATTAGTAATCAGTATTGAGCGAGAATCGACATGGTTCACGTGAATGGGAATGGACTTACATCACTCGTAGGTGCAGGTTTCCCAGATATTCCCTGCGATTCACCATGTAGCGTGATAGCATCTATAGCTTCGAGCGAAATTCTTCTTTGTGTAGATGTAATTACACCAGAAAATTCAGGCAATTGACTTAGCAATCCTTCCAAGGCATCATAAATACCCTGTACAAAGTTTTCTTGCAAAGTTTGAAGTAATTTCTGAGGTGGCGCAGCGATTATATCGTTTGAACTTGACCTTGACACAGCATCCGTGAGATAAACAGTCCTTTGTAGATCAGCCAGGACTGACTCTTCAAAAGCCATGAATCTCGCAGGCATATTTGTCAACTCTTTACGGTCCTTATCACGTGTCCAATCCTCTAGTAAATTACACCTTTGAACGTCTGTCTTCCACGCCGCACAAATAGCTTGTACACAACGTTCTCTTGCAGATGCAACTACGGTCTTTAATGACTCTATACCTCTCGGATCATTTCTCAAGACTGACATGGAAGCGGCGTCGCTACTTGCACTACCAATTATTGCCAAGATTTTACTTAGATGTTTTGATCCACTTAGTGCATTTGTATAAGGTGGCCAAAAAGCATATTTCTCCCATGCCTCACCTATTAATGGAGTTTGCGGAGGAAGTTCGTCTGGTTTGAAACCCATGATTTTTAATTTATCACTTGGTGTAGGAGGGGCAACTTGAGAAGCTGGAGTGATTGGGACAGGGGAGAAGATTTCCGAAATATCATCAATTGGCGGATCGAGAAAAACAATGGCAACAGCTTCCCGAAGACTGAAGATCAGTTCCGAGGCGAATGATTGTAATTGTTTAATCTGTTCGGCAGTCATGTATAAATGTTGACGACTTCCATCGCTGGACCAGACTGAATTAGGTAGTTCCTTTTGTGCTTTGCCATCGATGAAAGACCTTGCCCCATCCCAGAAATCCTTTACATCTCCTAACAAACCAGATTTTATTTCGAGAAGATTTTGAAACAACTTGTCCAGAGTCTCCCAGAATTGCATGACTTGGGTTGCATCGGGTTTATATCGTAAAGGGTCCGTCACTCCACTTGCAGCTGATTTAAGATGAGTCGTTATTGAGGCATCGGAAGGCGGACCTCGAGCAGCTAATTTACGACGAAGAATTTCCAGATCCAAACGACCTCTTTCGGTTTGTTTTGATATTTCATCTGCCAGTCGTGTGTGCCAGCTCGTCAACCATATCCATATAGGATTTTCTTGAGTATTTACCTGTAAAAGCACGGCGATCAATTCACTATGAGTATTTCTTTTATCTTCTCCTGGCATTAAAGTTGCGTCACCACTAACATCAACTTGACTTAATTGTCTAAGTGCTGTCTTTCGGAAATCTTTAATCTGTTGGTCCACATCGTACCACATTCTTCCGGTAGCTACAATCTTATAGATCTGCTCTTCGGTCAATTGTGAAACAGAATCACCAGCTTTTTTATAAATTGATCGAGCAGAATCTGCATATTTCTTTGCCGTCGTATAATCTTGTACTAAACCATTATAATCTTGTTTACGTATACTATTCTCTATATTAGATCCGAGTTGGAATAGTTCCCGATTCTTTTCGATAAAAGTAGATGCAGATTTCATCCCTTCTCCCTTCTTTTTCCCCTCCATTGCGGGACCCCACACTTCTTCAGTTCTCAACACTAGCTCGTTTAATGGTATTTTTATTCCCTGGACACCATATTCCGTCTCTTTCGTCAATGCCGTCTTTCTGATTTCGATTTGCGCGGGAGGAACATTCGAATTATTACTTGCATTACGAAAATGTGTTTGCCCTTTACTTGATACTCTATTTTGACCTGGTTTTGGTCCAGCTGCAGTAGGTCCAGTCTGGTCTGTGGTAGGTTGCATTCTCATTTCTGTATAAACATTATCAATTGTCGCTTTTGCCTTGACAAATCTCTCAAAATTAGATTCGACCAATATTTTGAGTGACGCTGACTTTTTCTCTATTGATCTAGAAAGGTATTGTAGGCCTCGTAATAGATCTTGCGCCGATGCATTTTGATGTGCTTGTGACAAGAATAATGTCGGAGAAAACGTTGTCGACGAAAGCATGAATCGATTCCGTAGTTTAACATCGTCGTCAACATTTATTCGACGTTGTCGTAAAGCTGAAATTACACTCGACGCCAAGCCTAGTGGATCTTCCTCATCTTTCTGTACGATATTTCCAGATCCAGCTCCTGTATCTTTGGATGACATGTTTGATTTATAGTTCGTCCTCGAGTCTAATGGGGAGAATCGTGACACTCTACGTGACGACTTTTGTTTGACCGAGAGAGTAGATGCTTGTGACACTTTCCGTTGATGAGATCTGTCATCGTCGCTCTCATCGCTGTCATTGTCTCGATCAGGCCATTGTGTGGGGAATTCAGAGTCAATCTGATAATAGTTCAAGACTTCTCGTGAAATGTCTGGTAGAGCCGAGGTCAGGGAAGTATTGCGTTGTCGAGTAGAACCTGTAGATTTGAATTGAGATTGCACAGGTCGAGATAAAGATCCATTAGATCGGTTTGAGAATGTGTTCGGCGGAGGGTTTGGCGTTTTAGCGCTTGCATCACTGTCTGCTGGAGCTGCTGATGCATTTTCTGATCTACGCGACGAAGCAGCGCTGTATGGATTTGCAGTTGAAGGAGTACGAGCCGCGGAATTCGACCGTCTTGTTGATGCGGTGTAAGGAGAGGCAGCGGGAGGTGTCGCATCCGAGCTCAATGCTGTTTCTGGGGTTATAGGTGTAGGTGGCGCGACCGCGCGGGCCGGCATGACTAGAATCTACCACCACTGGCAATTATATGTGATGTAATTGTTTATGATTGAGGTTGATATCCCCACATGTTTCGTTACATACTATGTAGATAGGCCAACCGTATAAAGTATGGAGGATTCCAAAAATATAACAACAAGCTTTCATGTTCTTATAATCGTCAAGCAAGCCTGATCTCTTTATCAGCTCATCACACAATGCTTGCGAGTCGTTGCTTAAGCTCGTCATCACGTCGATGTTTACTCTACCCCAATCTCTTCTCTCGAACCCTACTCGACCAGGTTTGTCCACAAGCTATACTGTGAAAGTTTACTGCACATGCTGATGTTTCCATAGACTGCTCTAAGAACGTATTCAACACCTACGGAACGGTTAAGAGTTGCTGCATTCAAGGGTAAAAAGGGTAGTGATGTATGTACAACCCCGAAACATATTCCCAAGATACTTTACCTGATTCGACTTGAAAAAGGGCAAATATACAGTTACTTTGATAGAAGGTGATGGAATCGGACCCGAAATAGCTCAATCAGTCAAAGATATCTATTCTGCAGCAAATGTACCAATCAAATGGGAACCGGTCGATGTTACACCACGATTAGTCGACGGAAAGACTGTAATTCCAGACGAATCTATAGCGAGTGTACAACGTAATTATGTCGCATTAAAAGGACCATTAGCTGTAAGTCCTCCTCCTTCTAATTTATCATTCATCCCAACCTGACATGATAATGTTGTAGACACCAATAGGTAAAGGACATGTTTCGTTGAATCTAACTCTCCGTCGAACATTTAATCTTTTTGCAAATCTCCGACCTTGCGTTTCAATCGCAGGATATCCTACCGCCTATTCCGATGTCAACACGGTTTTAATTCGAGAGAACACCGAAGGAGAATACTCTGGTATTGAACACGTTGTCGTTGATGGAGTCGTACAATCAATCAAGTTAATCACACGTGAAGCTTCCGAACGAGTCCTTCGTTTCGCATTCGAATACGCACGATCAGTCGGACGACGAAAAGTTCGCGCAGTTCACAAAGCAACCATTATGAAAATGTCGGATGGAATGTTTCTCGACACGGCTCGTGAAATGTCAAAGCAGTTTCCAGATATAGAGTTTGACGCGGAATTACTAGACAATACTTGTCTCAAAATGGTTACGGATCCTGTCCCGTATAATGACAAAGTGCTCGTCATGCCTAATCTATACGGAGACATTCTCTCTGATCTATGCGCTGGTCTTATTGGAGGGCTTGGATTGACTCCAAGTGGAAATATCGGAGACGAATGCAGTATCTTCGAAGCCGTACATGGATCTGCACCTGACATTGCCGGTAAAGGTCTAGCTAATCCTACGGCTTTGTTGTTGAGTAGTATAATGATGTTGCAACACATGGGATTGAATGAATATGCAGATAGGATCCAAACTGCTATTTTCAAAGTATTGGCAGAGGGAAAGGTAAATCATCTCCATCTATGTCTATTTTATTTATGTGATTTTGTACTAACCTGTGCTTGTAGTCTATTACGGGTGATTTGGGAGGTACAGCAAAGACACATGAATATGCTAATGCCGTTATTAAAGCTTTGTAAATTGTCAATTGTCGTTGGTATACCTAGATAATCATAATCTAATGTAGCATTACTATCATTTCACATTGCCATTTTCTATATTTCAAACGTGACGACAAAAAGTAAAGGAATAAACTAGTGATAAGAAATGTATAGGAGGTTCTCTTGCACTCATCCCACGTCCTGAAATAAATCAAGAACGAAACAAGTGCCTTCAATTCCCACGATCATAATTTCTCATCCTCGAAAGAATGAAGAAATTGTAATCTTTAATCTACCAACGCTCCGTAACGAATAGTGTCTCAAGGACATCTATCCGTGCAAGTTCCCGAAGATCCTGCGTCGTTGGATATAACATAGTATGTACTAAAGAGACTGCAGAAAATAAAATCAATGACAGAACGTGCTAGAAATGAATGGTAATATATGAGGACATGAATATATATCAGATAGGTTAGCAATATTGTTAAAAGGATACAAAAAAATGTTGGATCAATTCTGATGCATATATAATTGACTTATACTCTCACCGTGATGGTTCCTTCGTATAGCCTCTGATAATAAATAACTAACGTCCAACACCACCAATTTCGTTATTCCCTTCATCTTATCCGCAGGTATTGGAAAGGTGTTTGTAATGACAATCTTGTCAATTTGTTTACACGCTTGCATTTCTTGTAGCGCTTGATCTCCGAATAAACCGTGCGTAGCCATACAATAAACTTCTGTCGCGCCACCTCTTTTGACGACTGTTTCTGCTGCTGCGATCCATGATCCTGCCTTGTCGATTATATCGTCAATGATAAAGACGGATCGATCGCGGACGTTTCCTACTAATGTGATTGTAGTTTCTCGTTCGGGATCTTGCAAGACTTCTTCCTCTTCTTCATCAGAATTACCTGCATTGGCGGATCCACCTAAACTATGTTCTCGAACGTGAGATGATGCTGTTGATAGTATAGAGCATAGCATGTGTTCAGGAGGATCATCTTGCTCATCATTTTCATTTTCATTCATGTGTGAGACTTGTGACAAAGGATGTGCTGGAGATGGATGATCATCTTCAACAATATGACCATGAACAAGTCTACCAGTAACTACATCTCTAGCTCGCTATTATATATCCAGTCAGAATAGATTTAGACAAAACACGAATAAAGATACAAGACATACCTCGTCAAATTCTTCGTTGCCTTCACCATCAGATTCATATGTTGATTCTGGATGAGGACTAGTTGTTCCCAGTACTGTCTGGGCACGAGTTAATCCCGGACCGGCAATTTCATTGATACTATTCTGTACACTATCAAGGCTAAAGTTTGTTCCATCCAAACTAGGATTCGAACTATGATGAAGACCAATGACAGTCGATGTCCTTTGCCGTGACTGTCTTGACGGGGTAAATACATCATCAACGTGAAGAGGAACGCTCTGCCTCAAAGGTGACGCAGTATTATCGTAAGTATCAGGTTCATGTGATACTGTAGACCGTGTTCCATTCTTTGTCGGACTATCCATTCGACTTGATCTTCCACTAGGGAGAATTAAACTCGACTCCATCCCTCGGTATCCTTTATTACTTCTCGTGTCGGTCATTACTATTCCAAAACTTAGTTTGAGCGCATCGGCCAGCGATGTGACTCGTTTTGTCCCTCCTGGATTTTTACTGACTACAACTGCGTCTTGCCAACTCTTGACGTTATTTCTAATCCATCTTGCGAGTAAAGGCTCGGCAATCAGGTTATCTATCGGACATCGAAAGAAACCTTGAGATTGACTTGCATGTAAATCGATGGTGATGACGTGATTGACTCCAGCAACATGTAAGAGATTGGCAATCATTCGAGCAGTAATTGCACCTCGATGGTTTTTCTTTTTTGATTGTCGTGAATATGGAAAGTAAGGCATGACAGCTACGTTTCATAAGTCAATATAATCAAGACAAATTAGCCAGAAGTAATTATACCTGTAATTGATCTTGCAGAGCCACCTTTACAAGCAGAAATCATAATAAGTAATTCGAGAATATTATCGTTAGTCCTTGATACAATTTTATCAGTCCCGTGTGCGATTGGACGTATTCAATTGAGTCACCTGGCACTGCCACTTTGTACGATAAACACATCTTGATCTCGAACAGACGTTTCTGAAGTAAATCAAGTCAGAAATCTACGTCTTCCATGTATTCGGAACCGATGGAACTTACTTATCTCCACGCTCGTCTCACCATTACTAAACTTGCGCAACTCTACTTTATCGGGTGCTTTACCAAGTCTATCACATATTGCTCCGACCAGTAGAGGATGCGATGACCCGGAAAAGATGCAAGTCTGTCGCATATTGAATACAACAGATTGACTCGAGGCAAATCTATAATAAATGTATCGCAGGTCCAGAGACCGCTACTGAAAATTAAGAGAGCTCCACAACTCTCAATGTAGAAGAAAAGTCATGATCGATCTAGATGACCAATTCTCAGCATGAAGCACTCTGTCGCAGACTGTTGGAGAGCAATCGCATAGCGAACACAATGATATCGCTAAAAAGATTTCATGTATGCAGATTTCAGATCACGTGAGCACAGCAGGCTCATAGCAGGTCACGTTATCTCAGATTGAAAACCTCCGCGAATTTCTGACTGGTGGCAAGTTGACTATCCCATAAACTTAATTTGTAAGCACTGGGTTAGATTCGGGGTGCTCTAGGCAATCCGCTGCACGTTCAGAAATCTATATCTATGCCCTTGACTCCCATCGATTTTGCAACATAACGCCCAACAGCCTTTTAGTCTCCTTTCTTACCCTATCCCGCTCCCGTTCCCGCTGCCCGCGAGATATCCATTCAATCCTGAAAATCACAATCACGTTTCTCACGCAGCTCTCGCTCGTCGGGGGATTACTACTTGCGATCCTCGCAATCCACTTCAATCAATCCCAAACCGCAATGACCCCACAGGAACGACTCGCTCCCGTCATCGCCCTCTCGCACGGCGGCGGTCCAATGCCCCTCCTCGGCGACCCCTCCCACGCCAGCCTCGTGAATTCACTGAAGGACCGCGTCCCCGAACTCCTCAAACTCGGCACCCCCGACGCACCCCGCGCCATCGTCCTCGTCACAGCTCATTGGTCCACTTCGCGGCCGACAATCAGCAGCGGCGTAAAACACGACTTGTACTACGACTACTACGGCTTTCCCGCCAAGGCGTACGACCTAGAATACTCCGCGTCTGGCAGCCCTGAAATTGCGAAGCTTGTTGCAAAGGCCTTTAGAGAACAAGGCCTGGACCCCGAACTCGATGCCGAGAGGGGATGGGATCATGGCGTCTTCGTACCCATGCTTTTGATCGATCCCTCCGGCAAGATCCCGGTCGTACAAATCTCCGTTCTAGAAGACGAAGATCCTGCAAGACACTTCGCAATGGGCCTCGCGCTTTCGAGACTCCGCACCGAGAATATTGCGATCATCGGGAGTGGCTTTGCGTCTTTCCATAACCTTGGCCTTTTCGCCAGGCCACATACCACGGGGTTTGTGGCGAGGAACGATGAGTGGAGTAGACATGTGACGGATGCGGCGAGCACGGCGGATGAGCAAGGTAGGGAGGAGAAGATGAAGGTGTGGAGGGAGTGGCCGAATGCGTTCGAAATGCATCCGAAGGGGGGTGCTGAGCACTTTATGCCGTTGGTTGTTTGTGCTGGGGCTGCGGGGCAGGAGGTGGGGAAATGGTATGTTGATGAGTTTCGCGGGTGGGATATATATTCGTATTATTGGGGAGTAGAGGGGAATGTTTCTTAGGAGTACATCGTCCGTGAATGTATCATTGGTTTTGTATTATTAGCTTCTATAAAGTAGCACGAAGACTCGGTTCCTGTACTTCGTGCGTCTTGCGTCGGAAGTGGCGATTCTCTAATCGCCTTTGTCGGCGTAGACGAGTAAATGGAAAAGAGCTCCGCCCACTTCATCATAATAGTCTTTCACGTAGTGAGCACTTATCATCGCACCATCAGTTTGTATGCACTGTGGCCGTACTCTTACCCGACCCGAGCATTCAAGTCAGTGATTAGGTGCCATACCCTCCCTCGGCTATTTTATCATGTATGTTACCGGTGTACCAACGAGTATGAATTCTTCAGCTCACATGCCATTGCCGAATACCTTGGACAGCGCTGTCTTTGGCACCTTGGTGAACAGCAGCTACACTCTCAGCCGACAAATCTGGTGGATGCGAAAAAGGGATGAAGTGCCCGACCGGAGGGTATATTAGGCATGGTGCATGAGGATCATGACTACACATCGGGTGATGTAAACGGATTGAACGTACCGACGGTGACGTTGCTTTTCTCGTCTTTGTTCCACCCCAACGGTTGGCAAGGACTTGCTTCTTATAAATAGTATGACCGTGATAGCTGTTCGAAGGACCTGAAGAAGTCACTCGTATTGACGTGTCTCCGGCCTTCGTTCACGTCGAGTTACGCGATGAGCTTTCTTTATACGCGGACTATGCAATTATTTCCTCAGGGTGATTCAAATGTTCAATGCCTTCCAGCGTAGCATAATGAGGAGGATGTTCGGATCCTAAGATGTGCGATGTCATCCGAGGGTGCTCACAGTCCTCGGTACATGGCCCTGTAAGATCTTTATTGCAGTCACTATTCCTGTTCCAAGACTCTGACTATAATTTACGAAATTGAAATGTGTCTAATGGTTTGCCCGGCTTTCGATTGTTTTGACGGGAAAGAAGGCGAGTATTGTCGATTCATATTCTATGGTGTTCTTACAAAAACGACAGAGTTGTTACAAGATATGATAGTCCCACATTTTCTAGACGATTTAGTACTTGATATTTATTATACCAATTGCACGATCGAAAGAATTTGGCGCCTAAAAAGAAACTTGCGGACTGCTTAAACTTTTCGCAGGATATCGTCATCTCTTGAAAAAAGTTGGCACTACATTACGGTGCGGGCACGGCTGGCGCTGATTACAAATACGGCTTTGCGGATTTCTTTCGACTGCTTCGTATCTTTACAGCAAGCTTAGGATACTAGAATAATCCTACAAGTCTGTTTTGATTTTATAGCAACAAAATAGATTACTTCTTCTTTCGAGCTGATATGTATCACAGGAAATTTGAATACAAATATGACATAACATTCATAACATCACAGGAAATTTGAATACAAATATGACATAACTTACATAACATCACAAAATTCTTCAATAGCTAATCCTTTATTTGATCGTTCTGAAATGATAATCTACAAAGGTCAAGCGGGAGTCATCTTGATGTTTACTACTTGAGGAGACTTGAACGTGGCTAGTCATCATACATTAGTCCTCTTTGAGGGCTCAGAATCATTGAGGTTATGCAGGGAAACAATAGTAACCCAAGACTTGTAAGATGTCTATTAGCATTTTCCATCGACTGTCTAAAAGTGAGACGAATGAATTATAAATCTGGTTTGGCTGAGCTGCGTACGTGTCAGTAAAGCTGAAGCCTTTCCGTTAACAAGTCAAGCGATACATCACGCTCTCAACGAATTAAAACAAACAATCTAATATTTTTGGCAATTGAGCCAACCCTATCAGCTTAAATCATAAAGGCTAGGCACGGGAAGGGGGCATGATTTACAAAGTGATAATGCTGGACGAAAGAAAATTTCGATCAGTAACCACCACTACCACAAGTCATCAGTCGCGCGAAAGTCAGTAATTTGATCATTCTTCATACATTCATTATTATCTGCAAGTAAATTATTTACTTGAACTGAGAGTATCTACCATTTCAAGTGCCTGATCGGTAGATTTCTGCCAGGCTGTATGTTTGCCTTCTACATCATTATGGTCAAATATTGAGTGAACATATCCTGACCCATCAGTCCTCTGTACTGTGGTGTGACTGTGACCTGTCCTGGGTTGCCAAGTGGTGTCCAAACACTGATCAAGCCCATAGAACTTTTGACTTAGAACTCCTCCAGGACCGGGATCTGGCGTAGGCCTGCTTGTATGCATATTGCGGATAAACCTGGTGTATTGCGCTTGCGACGGAGCACAGTTGTTGCCCGAGCCTAAATGCTCACTATCTGCCCCTAGATCTTCAATTCTCAGGGCAGCTATTCCGCCAGGTGGAAATTTGAATGCTCTTGCTTGGGCATCTGAAGGTGTGAATGATAAGGGAATAAATTTATTCTTATCTGGTGAACTAGAGCCAGAGCGCGCCCTCGACTTAGATTCTGGTGCTTGAAATTCGCGAGCTGTTTGCGATTTTTGGTTATCTACTCCGTGTTTATAGGATAGATGACCCTTTGTTGATGCAATACTCTTCGCATGTCCTCTAGGACTTTCTCTTTTTGAACTCTCGGGGTCATTTGTGTCTTTTAGGGAAAAGACATGTATCCCTGCATCATGAGCTGGTTTCTGCTTGTGCTCGGTTTTAGCATCTACTACCTTTTTATATTGAGACACGTCGTTAACGCCGGGTTTCTGATTATTAGGTCTAGCTGCAGCAGGGTGGTTTCTTTTGGGCAACACTGTCTGTTTACCTTTATGAAAGTCTTCGACACTACGGTTCTGATAGTTAGTTTTGGCTGCAATGGGGTACTGTTTTTTAGGCACTACTGTCTGTTTCTCTTCATCAAAGTCTTCGACGCTGGGGGTTTGATAGTTAGTGTGTTTTTTAGGTACTACCATCTGCTCATCTTCATCAAAGTCTTCGACGCTGGGTTCTTGATAATTAGTTTGTTTCTTAGGCACTACCATTTGCTTATCTTCATCAAAGTCTTCGACATAGGGTCTTTTATACTTAGTTTCAGCTGCAACAGTGGCGTGGCTCTCTTCATGCAATGACAAGGGATTACTCTGATGATCTTGTGAAGTCATAGCTGCGTTGGACTTGTAGATTTGTGGATATAGTTCACAGAATTACGACTGTATCGAATACTTACGTAGAGTTTTGATTGTAGAGTTTCGGTTAAAAAGGATTGGAAAAGGAATTAGAGCAAGAATTGAGGTTTGAATGATCAGACTGTGTGAGATTATCTGAGATTATCTTTGGGGTTGTTATTGGATAGCAAACACATCACTGCGTCGACGAGTACTTATTTATAACATTAGGACCATCGAAAGGATTCGGCGCCTGAAAAGAAACTTGCCTGAAACTTCTGCAAGATATCGTCATTTCTCGAGTTTCAACCACAGCTGTCAAGGATCGAAGTGCTGCAGTCAGTTTCGAGAATTCTTCCGTGTCCGGACTGGTGGGATCTGTCTTGCCGCAAACAGTTTTTTATCGTACCATTGTTTTTATGCTTTTTGTACAAGATTGGAAAACTGAGGCGATTCGAAAAGTTAATCTGCATATCTCTTCCTTTGCCTTTGCTTGGCCTGCATATTTCATCTCGTGCCTTTTTTTGCCTTGCATATACAGTACCACCTTGTGCCTTTTTTTGCCTTGCATATACCATCTTGTGCCTTTTTTACCCTGCATATGCCATCCTTTGCCTCAATACCTGCATGTTTAGAAACACGTAATGTGTCAGCTTTCAGCGTTGTAACGACGACACTGCGTCATACCCTTGGTGCTGAGACCGAGCAGTTGTGAATGCATGACGTACATTACCCAGCATTGACCAAGTAGTCCACCTAGGGTTAAAATTCTGACTTCTGCCATCCTCCAGATCCTGGGATGTCTTACCGAAGCTTGAAGTTTCGAGGTGAAAAGGATGCAAACACCATTTTCTTGCAGCGTATCTACCATGCCGTCTTTCGTCATTTCGAGTTCATTTGCTCGCAAGTCTGTGACACACGAATTTCCAATGCGTTATTGCTCTGGTGTATATATCCCAAGCATAGATCTGGACCACAAATCGATTCATGACATCTTAGAATATAGTATACATTTGTTTCTTATCAAGCTTATGAACCTATATATTGTGAAGCATAGCTATGAATATTGATCTACAAGTTCTACATTAACCTTTGGTAAAATCTATCGACCACCTACTCTGATCACACCAGCAGCAACCAATTTCTGGATCTTGTTCCTAATATCGGCATTTTGCATGTGATTTTGCAATGCAGCGGGATCACCCTTGGCTTGTTGTAGGATACTTTGCATGACTGGATCTTGTAATATAGAAACAATATCCGGATCCCGTTGTATACGCTCCATAGTCTGTTCTTCCGTCTCTCCGTCTCTAGCAGAGAACTGCGCCTGTAATGCCTTTTGACTCTGCGCGTCGATTTCCTTTGCGTTTCTACCACCTTCGTCATGATCGTGTGCCTCAGTACAGACGTCGATACATTTGTTATATTCTCTCATTGCGAAAAGAGCTTGAGCTTTTCGTAAATAAGCTCTTATGAAATTAACGTCACATTTGATAGCTTCGTCACAATCTGTCACAGCGGATGGGAAACCCAAGAGTTTGATGAAACATGCGGCACGATTGGAGTATCCTCTTGGATCATCCGGGGCACGCTTGATCATTTCACTGTAAGCCTCGACTGCTCCAGGCCAATCTGCATCTTTGAATTTCTGTCCACCTAGTTCACGTGCTTCTTCGGCCTTTTCCGGATCGAGATATGCATCCTTTTCAGCTTTGATTTTAGCCTTTTCAGCTGCACGACATTTGGCAAGTATATCCGGAGTTCGATGTTCAGTCAAAGATTGTTGATAATTTAAGATTGCGTTTGTGAGATCACCGAGTTTCTCATATGCGGATCCCATACGACCAAATGCTTTGGCGATGAGCTTAAAGTCTGCATGGACTTCTCTTCCTTCTTCAATTGCTTTTTGACAAACTTCGACGGTTCCTTGATAGTCACCCTTTTCGAATTTTGCGGCACTCATGTTCGTCAAATATGTTATATCTTTATGTAAATCCCATGCTTTGGTATAATGCTGGATTGCCTCATCAAATTGACGTTTCTTGTAATTCTCAGTTCCTTGTGCCTTTTCCTTTTCTGCCTCTTCTTTTGCTTTTTTTGCTGCGGCTGCTTCTTCATCTTCCGGTTCAGGTTCAGGTTCTGTCTTCTTTTGTGTCTGTTGTGGGGATGATTTTGTGGTGGTTGAGCTTGGTCTAATGTCTGGCATTTCTTCATCCTCGTCATCGTTCTCAACTTTACCAGCTTTTGATGTCTGTGCACCAGCTGAATTCTCTCCAGGGTTTCCAAATTGCATATCTACACCTAACGCAACACCCATGACTTGTAACATCCTTGGATCACTCAAAGCATCACTGAAACCAGCAGGATTAGTCTGAAGTTGTTGAAGTTTAGCCATAAAAGTTGGATCAGCAAGATAGCTAGAAGTCTTTGGGTTATTGGCCAATTTCTGTATCAAGCCAGGATCACTGAACATGTTATTTAATCCTCCCATGGGACCCGCTCCATCTGCACGCGCTTCAGCCTCTATTGCGCGGTTGACCGAGTCGAGACCTGATTTTGCTTGTGCATTGGCCGGATCAAGCTCTAGTGCCTTTTCATAAGCCTCTACTGATCCTACTAGATCTCCCGTACCGTGTAACGCAGCACCCTTTCTTCCCCAGCCTTTTGCCCAATCTGCTTTTAATTCTGTTGTTTTATTTGCGTCTTCTAGCGCATGTTCAAAATCTTTGAGGGACGCATAAGCTCCTGATCGATTAGAGTAAAGGACATGATTGGTGGGATCTAATTCAATTGCTTGGGAGAATTTGTCGCTTTTTCTTGTCAGTAATATATAGATGGCTATACATTAGAATTGAGATTTTACTTACGCTGCACCGGTAAAGTCTTTGTCGGCGAACAATTTGTTACCCTCGGCTTTCAGTGCATCCGCCATGTTGTTATTTTGAGGTGAAAACGGAAAGAGATTAACACGCTTGCTGATGCGATCGTTGATGGGTTCAAAGTATGAACGGAATTATTTCTAGATGTTTCTCTACTATACGACTTTGAAAATTCTGCCAGGGCGGTGAGGATATTTTTAAAGCTTCTACAGTAGTCTAACAAAAATCATGCACAGTGTGACAGATATAGTGTTTCATGACATCGGTTACTAGTTGATTGGCTTATTATTTTGGGGAAAGAGGCAATGTCATATGGGGTGTATTATGTAGAGTTATAATACGATATCTGTCAATCTACTATAAAGATGAGTGACGGGGTTTGAGCCCATTATTACATATCGTCCGGCATTCTCAACATGATATGTGGCACATATCCATGATGATATGTAGATTGCATTGTTACCAAATGTGAGTTAGCAAGATGTTGGTTGTGATCAAAGCGTACAGTAGTATAAAAAAAAGTAACCAAAAGACCTACCTCTCAAACCCATGTTTCCCAAATCTGAAGGCTGTATTGTGGGGTAGTCCGAATGTAAATCCCAGACTTTTTGGAGCTTTGACCACGATATTCAGGAACAAGCCTCAAACCTTTGTCCTGGAGAGAACACCTGTGTCGTCACAGCTTTTTTCCCGTTTGCTCGCGAAAGCTGTCCGTACATATATTATCCCTCTTAATTCCTTCTTTTCATTTCAGTCACATCTCACCTTTATTTAAGATGGAGACTATACTAGCTTCAAATATCAAATCTGCTCCAACTAGTCCAGAAGGAACTGATGCAATGGATTTCGCAAAGAGACATCATGGAAAGACACAATCTCACGTTGTAAGTGATATATATCTACAAACTTGAATCATAACGTATTATCTGGGTTGCTAACGATAGTCATTGATGAATAGGCTTTTGAAAACACTTCTACATCAGTAGCTGCATCACAAATGCGTAATGCGCTCAATCAACTGACGGATTCCGTCACTGATGCAAGTGAAAAAAAGGTAACATTGATCGATACAAATAAAGATGATATTCATGTTAATATATGGATGTAGAGGTTCGAAACGGAAATGGACAACTTCTTTGCCTTGTTCCGTCGTTATCTCAATGACAAGGCAAAAGGAAATCAAATCGAATGGTCAAGAATCGCACCTCCTAAGAAAGATCAAGTCGTTGAATATAGTGATCTTGTAGACGCACAGTCGACAGAGTTCTTGAGCAAGCTTGCAGTGTTGAAGCTTAACGGTGGCTTGGGAACATCTATGGGTTGTGTTGGTCCTAAATCAGTCATTGAAGTTCGTGATGGAATGTCATTCTTGGATCTTTCAGTCCGTCAAATCGAATTCCTCAACCGGACCTACGACGTCAATGTTCCATTCGTACTTATGAACTCGTTCAATACCGACGGCGATACCGCAAACATTATCAAGAAATACGAGGGACATAACATCGATATCATGACTTTTAATCAATCCAAGTACCCACGTATCCTCAAAGATTCACTGTTACCGGCACCTAAATCGGCCGATTCTCAAATTTCAGACTGGTATCCTCCAGGTCACGGAGATGTATTTGAATCACTGTACAATTCTGGAATCTTGGATAAACTTCTTGAACGTGGCGTTGAAATTGTTTTCTTGTCGAATGCTGACAACTTGGGAGCCGTTGTTGATCTGAATATCCTACACCACATGGTTGAGAGTAAGGCTGAATATATTATGGAGTTGACAGACAAGACAAAGGCAGATGTTAAAGGAGGAACAATCATTGATTATGAAGGACAAGCTCGTCTTCTTGAAATTGCTCAAGTTCCAAAAGAACACGTCAATGAATTCAAATCGATCAAGAAGTTCAAATATTTCAACACCAACAACATCTGGATGAATCTTCACGCAGTCAAACGTGTTGTTGAATCCAATGAATTGGCCATGGAAATTATACCTAATGGCAAATCAATTCCTGGTGATAAAAAGGGTGAATCTGATATCAGTATTATTCAACTCGAAACTGCTGTTGGTGCCGCTATTCGTCATTTTAACAATGCTCACGGTGTTAATGTCCCTCGTCGCCGGTTCTTGCCAGTAAAGACTTGTTCAGATTTGTTACTGGTCAAGTCTGATTTATATACTTTGAAACATGGTCAATTAGTGATGGATCCTGCTAGATTTGGTCCATCACCACTTGTCAAACTTGGAAATGATTATAAAAAGGGTAAGTTTTGGTCTATGTAATTTATTCACAACATGTGCTAATTGATATAAAAATAGTCAGCGACTTTCAGACACGCATTCCAAGTATACCAAAAATAATTGAGCTTGATCATCTGACAATCACCGGTGCTGTCAATCTTGGACGTGGTGTGACACTCAAAGGAACAGTTATAATTGTGGCGACCGAGGGTCAAACAATTGATATTCCTCCAGGTTCTATATTGGAGAATGTTGTTGTTCAAGGAAGTTTGAGATTGCTTGAGCATTAACCTTTTTCCATGTTTGATAAATGGGGTGTTTTTATATTTATTTCTTTTTTATTACATAATAATGTAATGTGTATAGACAAGTGCACCATATCAGATATGATGCAAGTACCATATTTCTGTCATCTGATATAATGATCTTGTGAGTATAAGTCAATACACCCAGTCAACATCATGCGAGTGATATATTCCTATCATCTGATGTATATATCGGTTTTACCGCTTCTTTACTAATGCATCACTTGTAATGATTAAAAAGTTGTGGAACTCGACAAGGGTTCTGACAAAAAACTCTAATATCCACCTCTGGAAGACGTTTCTGCATATAATCACGCGGTCCCCGCAAACCCTAATCATTCAGAAACAAACACAAAAGATAAAAAAATAAAGTGGTGGTCGCATACCGACTTTTGGAAACAGGAGACGGAAAAAAAAAATCTCCATCACATTTTATGATTGTAGAATCTCTGTACTGTACGAACAAAAGTATAATAAAACACAACACGTCGGCGCAGACCTTATATCTTTTACCCCTCTATTTCCGTCCGACAGCTGTCAACAATAATGTTAATGCAGATATAGTACAAGCGCTATAATATATTCATCCGACTCTGGGAAAATAAATCCTTTCGATATGCTTGTGCGCAAAACGGTAGTGTCTGTACTGTAATCAGCAGAGCCGCATCGTCAAGACTCTAGCGTAGCGTAAAAGAGAAATTTTCCACCGATAACGAGCGATAGAGATATCATGTCGTTGTTATAACACCACGCCCTTTTCGGGCCATTGACAAGAAGTTATATTTTTAGATATATACATATTTTGTCACTGTTTGGCTTTTGATTTTGGATTTTTATTCTTTTGAAGAAAAGGTAGTAGTAGGAACATGCCAAGTCCGAACGAACAGACTGTTGCGGATAAAGAAGCGTATGAATATTGGGGATATTTGTTCAAACCGGATAAGACTGGGACGAACAAGTTGAGAAAGTTACTGAGGGCTTTGCATGATTATATTGTGAGTCATGACTGTACAACAAGAGAAGAGATGATTTTTAATGATGGATCGACTAGGGTATCGAATTCCAGCCTACCGATTCTGTCGATCTCACTCCTATACAACTCGCATCATTCTATCGTGATCTAGGCGGTAATTATGATCAATTATTCCTCGCCGTTCCTCCCTCTACAATCGCTTTTATATACAAGAATCTAGGATGTTCTCATTCTTTACAACCTCCAACTCGAGCAGCGACGCAAGATAATAGATATGCAGATCCCATCATTCCTGCACTTAAATTACAAGGATGGATCATGTGGGAAACCGTACAGTTATTACTAGCACCAGACGAACATGCTGGGTTTTTAATGAATGCCGTTCAGAATTATGATTTGAAGGATCCAGATACACGTGAACCATTCCCAACGGTATTACCTCGATCATGCTTTCCGACAACTCCAGATGCACATATGACCGCTTGGTATGAAGGTGTCAGTGAAAGACTAAAAAGAGAAGCAGAGGAAGAACAAATCGACGTTGCAGAAGAAGAAGATACTCGAACGACAGCACAGATTGAAGCAGGTGTACAAAAAAGACATGCCAGTAAGGATGGAGACTATGGCGACGCATCCGAAGCAGAAACAACCACATCAAACAATTCTAAAAAGTCGGCATTGGCATATTTCAGAAATCCATTGTTTAGAAATATAGATGGAAGACCAGGAGTTCTTAGGAGACCAAGTAAACATCCGACTTTGATTGCAAAGGGAATGTCTGCGGCAACTAGTGTTGGTCATGTTGTGAGAAGTATCGGATCTCCTCATTTATGGGACGCGGGAAATAAAGATCGTGATAAAGATAAAGACAGAAAGAGAGATCGTGATAGAGAAAGGGATAGAGACAAGGATAAAGATCGAAAAGACCGAGAAAGAGACCGTGAAAGAGAGCAAGAAAAGGAAAAGGACAAGGAAAAAGATAAAAGTCGACAGCGACCTCGTGATAAACGAAGACGAAGTAATACATATGATTACACCCGTCGACCATCAGATGATGCTATCATAAATGGTAGTCGAAACGTTTCTCCCCGTCGTAAAGATCCACCACTTGTTCAAGTACGACGTCCTTCACAATTGTCATCGCCCTCTTCAGATCGTGAAATATGGCCGGAGAATGAAGATAATTCCATACCAACAATATCTAATAGGATGGAAAGACCAGAATATCGCGCTCGAAGACCTCAGAATTCATCTTACACCAGTCTCAACAGTCTCAATACAGCGAACACAATGCCTAATAACAGTGTACCAGCATCTCCAATGACAAGGGGCGCTTCGTCGAGAAATAGTAGACGTAATTCCATTCTCGATCCCGCGGTAACAAGCCCTCGGGAAAGAGATTACTTTCCTCCCTATTTTGACCACATGAGATATGACTCTCGACGTGGATCTACTCAGACGGATATATCTTCTCCAGGAATGCAATCAGGCGTAACTAGTGCAGCAGATTCCACAGTCGGGATATCGAATCCACTTGGATCACGAAATCCCCCAGCATCACTAAATACTATAATTACCCCGCCTACCGATGTTTCTGCTCCTGCGAGCAAAGGTGTAGTAGGTGGTTTAAGTGCCGGTTTCGCCGCTGTTCAGCAATCTCAACAGAATATAGCTACTTCTACAACCACAAATCCAAATAATGCTAGAGCAACGAGTGATGCACCGCAATTACAAACCGGTTTCTTGCCCACCGCTTCACCCCTCTTTGCTACTCAAGTCGCCAACGCCAACACTGAACTCCCATCTTTAAATCAACAAGTGAATTCAAAAGGAAATAGTCCTACCGGACCAATCAACATCCCTCCACCTCCTGGCATGGGATATCAACAGTTCCATCCTGCAAACGGGGCGATTAATTATGCTGGATCATTACCTGTGCGATGGGGAGACTGGTTTGGAAGGAGGGATGATCCTAGAGATGATATAGAAGATGACAGACCAAGAAGAAATAGGGCAGTGGACGATAAAGATAGAGGTTGGCTTACGGACGCCGAGAACAGTAGAAGGGGAATAAGTAAGGATGGGAATAAAAGAAATAGATCGAGACCAGATGAAGATTTTGATGGAAGAGGAGTGAAGAGGAGGGAAAGTCAAAGTGGAGCAAGGGAATTCCAGAGAGAAAGGGAAAAAGATCGGGAAAGCAGAAGTCAAGATGGACGTCGTGATCGACAACGTGACCGAGATCGCGAAAGAGAAAGAGAAAAAGAAAAAGAAGGGGAAATAGACAGAGATAGAGATGATAGAGATGCTATGGACCGACGAAGAGCTAGAGATCTGGAAAGAAACAGATACAAATATGATGATCGTGATAGACCGAAAAGTGGTGATGAACGCTCTGTTCCGAGAAGTCGTGATAGGCGGCCTTCTCTCAAAGACTATCCTGACTCTAGAGATAGGAGGGAATCGTTTGTCGAACCAAGAGATAGAGCAGAACCAAGAGATAGAGCAGAACCAAGAGATAGGACAGAACCAAGGGATAGAGTAGAAGCAAGAGATAGACCGAGAGATAGAGATCGAGAAAGGGATAGAGATGCAGATCGTGATCGAGATCGAGATCGGGGTCGTGATGTTGAACGACAGAGGGAAAAACAGAGGGAAAGGGACAGAGATAGAGATAGAAATAGGGAATGGGAAAGAGAAAGGGAAAGAGACCGGAAAAGAGAAAGAGAAAATAAAGATCAAGAACGATACGATAGTCCAGCTCGATCATCCTTATCAAAAGGAAGTTCAGGCTCTGTGACCGCTACTGTAAGTGGAGCCAATGGTGGAAAAAGAAAAGGAAAAGTAGCTAGGTTTGAGAGTTTTGAAACTTGACAACAGCAATGTTTGGTATGAATGATTTGGGATATAAGGAAAGTTTGGGAGGGGGTTGTAATTTAATGTATTAAGTAGGCTTTGATAGTGTATAAAAGTTCATCATATCACGATGCATTGTTTTTCTTGTAATGAACGTGCATGGAAGATTGTGAATTGTAGATTTTGATCCGTAATCGTACAGTCGTAGGCATGAAGTCATGGTCCATTTTGGAGAAAGCCAAAGGTTTATACTTGCTGCTTTCCTTTCGTAACCATAGAAATTCATCTTGAGCTTTGAGGATGACGTTTGATGAGCGAGAGTGAAACCCTGAACTCTAACTCGAAGTTGTACCTTTTTAGAATCTGGGGGAAATAACAATGTGAAGTCCGATCAGAAATGCCTGAGGAACTTATAAATAATTTAAACAAGTCAGTGTAGAACCGACCCATATGCGTTGCCTAATCTAGTTCAAGGAACATCCCACGATGTCAACAATCGAAGTTCAGTGAGTCAATATACTGGATACACTTGTAAATAGTGATTCGTCATCGTTCTGATACTTACCCCGCATCATTGACAATCTGACCGCGTAAATTATTTTTCCATCATCGTCACCATAAGCGTGATCTTTCTTGTCAGATTAAAAAGCATTAACCAATGTTGACAAGATGCATCTAGGTCTCATTGGTCGACACAGTGATCATGAATCAGAGGCTATACAACAAGAAGCTTTTGCAGCAGCTCGCGATCCCAACAACCCCTTGACTGTAGAAGCAGCAGAGCGAACCGCATTTGGAGTAGCAAAGGCGGCAGGAGCGCAGGCGTTTGAATTTGACCCCAATGCATCGACGGCTGAAAAAACACAACAGGTCAAAGCTGTAAGAACAATTCTAATCACCAATCTTGGTTCCTAAATTGACATCTCTCCAAGCGCATACCTGTAGAACTTCAAAACTTAAATATTCATACGACTGCTGCACTTGCGTCTGATCAAGATGAAGGTAAAACAGCTGGTTATGATCTACCTTCACCTACAAAAGAAGGCGCATTACCAAGAACATTGTCGGTGAAAAAGGATGGGACATCGGAACCAATCAGTTCGATCGGAAATGTTGAAGAATGGCATAAAACAGGATGGGCTCCACGATTCGGTCTTCCAGGAACCGGAGAGGCAGACACAACTTTACTAGATCATCAAACACTTCTTGAAGGCAAGTTAGACGAAAAGTTCTTTGGCGATTGGTACCATAACACGGGAATAATTATATTTGCTTGTATTCTGTCATGGGTCATTGCCGTACTTGGAGGTGGATTGGGTTGGGTATTTTTGGTGATGGCTATTTGCGGGACATATTACAGAACATCGATAAGAAGAGTGAGACGGAATTTCCGGGATGATATCCACAGAGAATTGGCAAAAGCGAGATTGGAAACAGATACTGAATCATTGGAATGGATTAACACGTTTATGGTTAAATTCTGGCCAATATATGCACCTGTTTTATGTGCTACAATCATCAATTCGGTCGATCAAGTCCTTTCAACATCGACACCGGCATTTCTCGATAGTATGCGTATGAAGTTTTTCACACTCGGCACAAAACCTCCCCGATTAGAGCATGTCAAAACATATCCAAAGGCAGAAGATGATATAGTTTTGATGGATTGGAAGTTTAGCTTTACACCCAACGATGTTGCAGATCTTACTTCACGACAAATCAAGAATAAGATCAATCCAAAGATTGTGCTCGAAGTGAGAGTTGGAAAAGCAATGGTTAGCAAAGGGTTTGACATAATTGTCGAAGATATGGCATTTTCAGGATTGATGCGAGTCAAACTGAAATTACAAATACCATTTCCACATATCGAAAAAGTAGAAATATGTTTTCTTGGTCGACCAGAAGTTGATTATGTTTGTAAACCTCTTGGAGGAGATACCTTTGGACTTGATATCAATTTCATTCCAGGATTGGAAACTTTTATCATGGAGATGATTCATGCCAATCTAGGACCAATCATGTATGATCCAAACGTGTTTCCGATTGAGATTGCAAAGATGTTGTCAGGTAATCCTGTTGATCAAGCCATTGGAGTCCTTCAAATCACCTTTCATGGTGCACAAGGACTCAAGAATCCCGATAAATTCTCCTCCACTCCAGATCCATATGCTGTTGTTTCAATCAATAATCGAGAAGCACTTGGTAAAACAAAAACTGTTCATGAAAATGCTAATCCTCGATGGAATGAAACGGTTAATGTTATATTAACAAGTCTCAAAGATAATCTTAACATAACTGTGTATGATTATAATGAATATCGTAAAGACAAAGAGCTTGGCATGGTCACCTTTGCTCTCAGTAATTTGTCAAAGGATGAATCTTTTGAGAATCAACATCTCGAAGTGATTGCTTCTGGAAGACCTCGTGGCATTGTTCAAGCAGACATCAGATTCTTCCCTGTCTTGGAAGGTGCCAAACTTGCTGATGGAAGTGATGCTCCCCCACCTGAAAGTAATACTGGAATCGTGAAATTCACTTGTGAATCAGCCAAAGATCTTGACGGAAGCAAGAGTATGCTTGGTCAACTAAGTCCTTATGCAGTATTGTTACTCAATGGCAAAGAAGTTCAAGTTAGTCAGAAGCTAAAGAGAACCAACAATCCTATATTCCCTGATGCAACAAAAGAACTTTTAATTACTGATCGGAACAAAGCGAAACTTGGTTTGGTGATAAAAGATGATCGTGGACTTAGTGGAGACCCAATCATCGGCACATATCAGATCAAACTGGATGATATGATGGATTTGATGGCCAAAGGACAAGAATGGTATAATTTAGCCGGGGTAAAGGCAGGTGGTCGTACAAAGATGACACTACAATGGAAACCCGTAGCTTTATCAGGCCCTCTTGGTGGTTCAGGAGGTTATGTAAATCCAATCGGTGTCTTACGTCTTCATCTACGATCAGCTACTGATCTCCGTAATCTCGAAACAATGGGTAAATCTGATCCTTATGCACGAGTCATGGTGTCTGGTATCATGAAAGCTAGAACTGTTACCTTTAAGAGTAATTTGAATCCGGAATGGGATGAATTAATATATATTCCTGTCCATTCGACGAGGGAGAGGTTATCAATCGAGATAATGGACGAAGAGAAACTTGGTAAGGATAGATTACTTGGATATATAGAAATCGCCGCTGCAGATTATGTTGAATTGGATCGATCTACTGGAGAATATGAAGTTCATGATACAAAGCGAAGACTTTCTACACCTTTATCCCAAGGTCCACGTTTACCTCCACGAGGTCATATTCAATACGATGTCTCATTCTTCCCTACTGTCCATGTCGTTGATCCCGATGCAGAGACGGTAGCTAATGGTGAAGGAGATGCGAGAAGTATTGTTGGAAGTCCTAGAACAAGTGTTGAACGTTTAAGAGCAAGAAGTGCAACCATCAACACTATCGGCTCGTTGAAGTCGAAAGCATCATCGACTACTATGAATGGCGAATCTGATCTTAAAAAGCAACTCAACGAGGGTGAAAAACAACAAACAGAAATGAGTGAATTAGAAGAGATTAAAGAAGTGGAAAAGATGCATTTGACGTCTGAAGATCTTACAAATCATGGTAAATAAGATTGTTCATCATAATCATAATTCACATACTAATTTGTGTCTTAGAATCCGGTCTTTTGGTATTCAAATTAATGGACGGAGATTTGGCATATACTGGTTGTCATTTGGAAATTATTATGGACGATAATCTATTCCCAGCATATACATCTGCAAAGACGAGGACAAAGCAATGTATTTTTGGTGAATGTATGTCTTTTTGATCCCTCGTCTTTTATATTTTGTTAATGATTTAATGTAGCTGGTGATGCAATGGTCAGAGAACTCGATGTATCAAGAATTACTCTTCGATTGGTAGAGGAAGTAGATAAAAAAGGTGATTACGAGTCTGAATCACATATAAGAGCCAAATTGACAGGAGAGACTCTGGCTATACTCCGACAAGCCTTGGTAAGTCATTCATTCGATGTTTATTTACGTGAAACTGACCTTGTTATAGTATACTCCAACACAGTTGACGCTCAAAGATAAAGAGGGCCGTGAAAGCAAGATTACCGTCACTCTTCGCTACATTCCCGTTAGAATGCAGTTGGATCCTTCAGAATCAGTCAATAATCAAGGTAATCTTCGTGTCGATCTATTAGATGCTACTGATCTACCTGCTGCTGATCGTAATGGATTTTCTGATCCATTCTGTCGATTTATGCTCGGAGGTAAAGAAGTATTCAAGTCAAAAGTACAGAAAAAATCACTTCAACCTGCATGGAATGAATATTTTGAGACACAAGTCCGATCAAGGATTGCTGCTGATTTTGAGCTCAAAGTCTTTGATTGGGATCTCGGTGGATCAGACGATTTCTTAGGAAAGGCTCGTATTGATCTATCTAATCTAGAACCATTCAAACGTCACGAGATCAGATTACCATTAGATGGTAAAAGCGGTGTTGTTCGTCTCGCAATCCTTTTCAAACCAGATTACGTCACGAAATCTAGACTAGGCACGTCTACTTTTTCGGGATCATTCGGCGTTCCAGGAAAAGTTGTCGGTGCACCAGTAAAGGGAGTGACTAAAGGTGTAACATTTGTAGGCAGTGGAGTTGCAAAAGGTGCATCATTACTCGGCCGAACATTCAGATCTAAAAAGGATAAATCATCGGATAGTCCTGATCTTGACGGTGAATATGTTTCTAATCCAACCAGTCCAGATTTATCGGATACTCCTGTCCGTTCAATTGAAAGTACACCATATTTATCACAATCTCCAAGTCGAAATGGAAGTGTTGTACCTACTGTTGAAATTACTGACGATCCTTCGTCACTACACCAACGTATATCTTCCATTTCTCCCACCGGAGAATTAGGTACGGCTTCTATAAGTATTATATCCGCCTCTAACTTTCCTCTCAATAATAAACTTCAATGTGCAATCTACCTTTTGCCAACCGTATCTTCTTCTAATCTCGACGTTTCTACAACTTTGACTGAAAAAGATCAACTACTCTTTAAAACAAAACCAATTAAGAATAAGTCTGGTACAGTGACTTGGTCTGATTCTTCCCCTTCAACATCACCACTTCCAGATTCTAATCCCGACAACACTCCTTCCACGTTGAATGAACTACACGTCAAGAAAATACCAAATATACAACTTGACGCGAGATATAGGTTAGTAGTTTCCGAACACTCTACATTCTCTCATGATCATGTTCTCGGAGAAATCGTCTTTCAAATTGAACAAAGTGGGGGTAGAGAAAAGGAATGGACTCTATTCATGTCGCTGAATAATAATGACAATAGCGAGAATGAAAGTAATGGAGAGGTAGTCATCAGAACTAATTTCGACTATACCGCTAATAATAATAACAATAACATATATGGTAATTCAATCAAGGAAGTCGGAAGTGATGCAACAAGTTGGAAAAGTGGTCGAACAGGCACTGCCCGAACTGGAAGTATAGGAGGTTTAGGTACAAGTCCTGGCAGAGAACGAGATGGGACTTCACCTAGTTTGTTGGGAAGTGAAAAGGAAAAGAAAAGTGTGAGAAAGAGTTTATTCGGGAGAAACCATCGATAGTGATGGATAATTTGTAACATATTGAAATTGAGAGGAGTGATTATTAATCTAACAATCGCTTATGAACCGTCTGGCAATTTTTTGTGTATGTACATTTGTGAATGCGTGGTGTATATGTGTAATATGTTATTCTTAATTCCTTGTTCATGGTGAAGGGGAGAAAGTTTTCCATGATAGGATTGAGTGCAAACTAAAATAAAAGCATAGATGTAGGGTTCTCCCAGTATAATTAATTAATTTAGTCATATCACAAGGTTCACTCCGTCAAAAGATCTTAGTTTAGGACAACTATCGAGTGATCGTCTCATGCTTTTTAGGTATGTTCACGCCACACATGATTATATACGGAGAAACGTCATAAAAGACTCGAACTTAAAAGAATAGGTATTTTGGTGTATAGGTATGGTCACAGATTTTTATAGACCAAAGGCGTGACTCGATCAGTAATATTGCAGTGACCGCTAGACATTTCTGTCGTTATTTCGTAGAGACACCCTTGTAATTGGAGCTCGAAAAAGAGGAAATGACCGAGTGTGAGCGAGGGTAATACTTTGACAAAGTGGCCACGAGGACTATGGACACATCCTTGATGGGCAAGAGTTGAATGATTTGAATGGAGTGAATCTCGTTCTTGCGAGCGTCAATTCACTTCCTAGATTCCTGTCGTATTGATATTCACATGAGCAGTCAAGTCGCATAACGTGAGATATATCGAAATTTAAAAAATGCTATACTCGAATATATCCAATTCCAACAATGCCAACATCAAACATTTCAATCCCATTCATCATAACCCGTATCTAATTCCCTACACCGCCACGTGCCATCCGCGACAAGTCCAAATTTAGTATCGCAACCTCTACTTCTCACCTCTTCTATTCCACCCATATCGATCCACGACGTCAAGTTTCTACATTGACTCACATCTAAGCCTTCTAGACTTCTACAACCTTCTACAATAGCTTCCACTCCGGCACCCGTGACTCTAACACATCCCCGCACCGATAGGTATTCTAAATCAAGTAAATGCAACCCAATAGATCTTAGAGAAGAGTCTGACACTGCAGAACCGCAAAATGCCAAATCAAGATGCGTTAGAGATGTAAGACCTAGAGATAAAACTTCCGTAGCTGTATCTGATAAAGCACAACAGAATGACTGTCATCTATTCATTAGTATTCACTTCATAAAAATGAAAGATTATGAGGATGGAACTTACCAAATCCAATTCTCTAAGATTTCTAGCAGCATTAGCAATAGCAACAATAGCACTATCCGTCAAATAAGTACAATCTGCCAAGACCAATTTTCTCAAATTAGGAAAAGTAGCCATTCCCCAATGTTGAAAACCTTGATCGGTAATGCTAGTACATCTGGTCAGGTCAATCACTTCTAATCTTTCACTAGCATAATTTGCAATGTGAAGCATAGATCTATCTTGGACGTGTTTACAGTAACTCAACGATAGCCTCTTTAGTTTAATTGCCCCTAGACCTGCAGTGTTATTCTGTTTAGATGAAGAGACAGATGGACTAACTGGATGTAAAGATGTAGGACTATCTATTCCCAGACCTATAGCATCAATTGATAAAAACCCAGGCGGTTGACTAGGTGTTATCCAACCGATAATTCTAGCTAATAGATTATCACCTACTTTTCTACAATTTGATAAATCAATTTCTTCCAAAAAGCGTGATTTTGTTATCAAATCTAGTATAGCAGATCCACTGATTTCCCATACCGATCGCATCTTCCATGTCTTGGCATTCGGACCACAAGCGGATGCCAAAGCCGTGAAACCGACATCAGTGAGATGAAAGCAAGAGTTGATATTAATATGTATTGGTCGATTGGACATGAAAGGGATTATAAAATCTATCATTACACGGTCGGTAATTTTACGACAGTGTTTTGACAGATCAAGAGTGTTTAATAACAAAGGGTGAGTTGAACAAAGATGATTCCAAGACCGACAGACTCGACGTATGTTTATCAAGTCAACTATATCATAATCTTGAAACATTTGTATTAATATATTCTCCGGAATTGGCTTCTTTGCTGTTATCGACTTTGATTCAAAATGAACCGAATGAAAATAAGTAGGAGATGTAGTCAAACTCATGGGAGAAGTTGGAGATAAAGGTGGACTCATGAATCGTGTAAAGTTGGAAGAGAGAAAAGAACCAGAACGGACAGGAAACGGTCGAATAGGACTATGATCAGAGACACTACTAGTCGGTGAAGTAAAAGGATCATCGTTTTCATCATCTGGTGGAGCGAGAGAACTTCGTCTTGATTTAGATCTTGGAACTTCTAATTCTGAAGCGAAAAATGGGTCTGGATCTACAGGTTCTGAAGGAGGAATTACTATTCTTTCTGTGGGTGAAGATCCATCAAAACCAATTTCACTAAAGGTTACAGTTGGGGCAGGTCTTCGTTGACTATCTTGAATATATGATTGGGGGAATAAAGGTTCTGTAGGTCCAGAAAGTGGAGACACTACATTTTCCAATCTTTTCATAGCTTCAATCTCCATGTGTTGTCTTACAAATGGAGAACATTGTTGCCATAATTCATCAAAGACTTCTCCTGTTATTTTTAGACATTCGACTTTATCTATAGATCTTACAGTCGCTGTTCTAGTAGGAGCAAGAAGTAAACTAGCAACTTCACCGAAGAATTGACCTTTTTTGATCCTTGCTCTGACCCTCTGAATTGGTCGGATAATGTCATTTCCGTCAATACCAGGACTTTCTGTTATTACTTCGACTTCTCCTTGAACTATAAAATAAACTTCTCTACCTTGCGAACCTTGTTGTATAATATCTGTAAAAGGAGAGAATGTACACGGTTGAGCATTAATACCAAGATAATGAAGACTATCCTGCGGTAAATTTGAGAAAAGAGGAAATGTCTGTAATATCTGTCTGATAGTCATGGTTGATTTGCCAAATACACTCGTAGCTGCAGCTTCTGCTATACTCGGACTTGGTGATTTACGTCTTTTATTGGGGGATTTGACAGCAGAAGAAGAGGAGTTCGTCCTCCGATGTGAAGCAACTGATTGATCATGCCCTCCTTCAATGACATCCCTTGATCTCTTACGTAAAGAGCTGCCATTAACAAGTCCTCTTTGATTATTTCCTCCATTATTGATTCCCGAAGAAGGTTGATTCTTCTTTTGCTCTAATATAGCTAATCTTTCTGCCGCTTCTTCTCTTATAGCTCTTTCTACATCAGGATAACTCGGTAGTTCTCTTTGTAAATCTTCTTTATTCAATCTGACAATCAATGATCTTGTATTTGCTGTAATCGATGCTGTTCTCGGTATATCCATCAATATTCCAATCTCTCCAAAGAATGCCCCTGGTTTCAGTTCTGCATGTGTACTTTCTCCATCACGAGATGTAACTCGAACGGATCCTCGAACCAACCAATACATTGATTTTGCATCTTCTCCTTCTATTAATATTGGATCGTGAGGTTGATGTAATTGCGGACGTAGGGATTTACCAATAGCCGCAAGAAATGTGTCTGGAGCAGAAGCGAAGAGAGGGAATGATCGTAGACGATCTATTAATTCGAGAGGTAAACCTTGAATTGTTGATGTTGTCAATGGTGAAGATCGAAGTGGACGGGAAGGATTCGAGTCGATATCATAGCCTCGAAGAGGTGATAACATTTCCGGGGAGGCATTGGCCGCAGAATGTCGTCCATGTCGTCTCATGCTGTTATTATTTTATAGATACCAAATAAGATATAAAATGTATTGTTCAATCATTACTCGTGCAGATGCGACATATTGCTGTTCATACACATCAACAGCACTGTCAAGCTCGTATCATAGTGGGCTGTGGAAGCTTGTGGTTGTCCCGCAACGACTCCGGCGGATAATAGCAGCAATGGTCGAGGTAGATTAATAAAGATCATGACGGATACACTCGGCTAGTTGCATGATATTTACACGTGACTAGATTATTTGTAGCTAGTTATTTTTTATTATTTTATTATTTTTTTTAATGAATATTACAACTTTGGTTCTGTATCATTACTAGTACTGTCTGGTCCTCCAACTAGATCCGGAAACTTTCTCAAAAAGTGACTTGGACATTCGTAACCACCTGGATTGACATCCAAATATTTTTGATGATAGTCTTCGGCATTCCACCATTGTCCAGCTGGTAATATTTCCGTAGAAACCTTTCCATCTTTATACCATTGCTCTTGGACCAATTTTGTTACTTCTTGCGCGACTTTCTGTTGTTCGGGATTGTGATAGAATATACCACTCCTATATTGAGTGCCTACATCGGGTCCTTGTCGATTGGCAGTAGTTGGATCATGCATTTTGTAAAAGAATTCGAGGATATTTTTATATGAAGTTTTCGATGGGTCAAATTGAATTTGCAAGGCTTCAGCATGACCTGTACGTCCAGAACATACAGCCCGATACGATGGACTATCTGTATTTCCTCCTATATATCCAACTTTTGTTTCTTGACTAATTATCGCATCTTGTGGTTCATATTTGTGTCTATAAAGGTGCTCTACTCCCCAGAAACATCCTGCTGCTACAGTAGCAAGTTGATAGTTACTGTTTGAAGTACTAATCCCTGCTGAGCTCTGAGGAGTTATTGACATTGTGGGAGAAGTTGATGAAAATGGTCGAAGAAGTCGCTGTAGAATTGAAGACATGATTGGTTGATAGACTATGACCGTAGAAAAGATAGCAGCAAGTGCTGATATGAAAATAAAAAGCTTCAGTTTGAGATTGGGCGTAGAACAAGAAAGAAGAGCAAGTTTGCAAGTTGAAGAATTGCCACTTGTAAAAGAAGAGGTTAATCGACCATGACGTCACCAGTCAAACACTTTCTGTATTATGACATGTTTGGTGTAATAATTCATGAGATATGGTGGACCTGTGCGAATCAGAACGTGTCAGATTCATGATGATCCCCGATATTGGATAGTAATGTATAGTCATTGAATAGATTTTGAAATACTAATATGCATCAACAATGAAGTCAGTCGTCGTGTTACCCAGAATGATTACGTAAACAATTCTTGTCTAGCAACAAATGTTTGCCAAGACATTGAATTCCCCGCAAACAAAGAATTCTCGAATGTCAACAGTTGTTGATTACAAAAAGTAATAGTAGTGATACTGATAAACGACCATTGCATGCGACATTTACGATTGTAACAATTTAGCAGCGAGTATAGAAGCATACACACATATAGCACAGACGAAATCAATACAGGACATCTTAAGCGGAAAGATTATTTATAACCATTATTAGGCTCATGAATTCAAAGTAAACAAACCCATTTCTCATACAAATCTCGGTATGCCATCGGCATCTGCGTCTGATGGCGCATCCTCTATCACTGTCGCGGTTAGAGTACGACCTTTTACAATTCGAGAAGCAGCACAATTGACAAAATACGACGATGGACCTCTCTTTCTTGGGGATGGATCTCTTGCAGCAGCACCGACTCCTAAACTTGGCGGAAAGGGTATAAGATCGGTGATAAAAGTTATAGATGATCGTTGTCTGTAAGTATAGCTCTTTTCAAGAATAAAATAGAACACTACTGATATTTTATGGTAGAGTGTTTGACCCACCTGAAGAATCACATGTACAAAAGCTTTCTCGATCAATATTCCCTTCTGGAAAGAGGACAAAAGATCAGACATTCGGATTTGACAAGGTATTTGATGAAAACGTAACGCAAAGTGAAGTCTATGAAGCAACGACTAGGAACCTGCTGGACAGTGTAATGGATGGATATAATGCAACAGTATTCGCTTATGGTGCCACTGGTTGTGGAAAAACACATACAATTTCGTCAGTATTTTGATTTTCTAACTGAGGAACAATGACTGATGATCAGTAGTGGAACTCCACAACAACCAGGAATAATATATCTAACAATGCAAGAGTTGTTTGAAAGAATTGATGAACTGCAATCAGAAAAAGTGACGGAAATTACATTATCCTATCTAGAAATATATAACGAGACTATACGTGATTTGCTCGTTCCCGGAACTCCGTTGAGTAAACAAGGATTAATGTTGAGGGAAGATGCAAATCATACAGTGTCGGTAGCAGGTTTATCATCACATCGACCCCAAAATGTAGATGAAGTGATGGAAATGATAACAAGAGGTAATGAAGCGAGAACACAATCACCTACTGATGCGAATGCAACATCTTCTAGATCACATGCTGTTCTACAGATTAATATATCCCAGAGAGATCGTGACGCAGCCGTGACTGAACCCACAACAATGGCATCATTATCTATCATTGATCTTGCTGGTTCCGAACGTGCTTCAGCTACAAACAACAGAGGAGCTAGATTATTAGAAGGTGCGAATATCAACAAATCTTTACTCGCACTAGGATCGTGTATCAATGCTCTATGTGATCAATTCAAGAAAAATCACATTCCATACCGGAATAGTAAACTTACACGACTGTTAAAGTTCAGTCTGGGTGGAAATTGTAAGACTGTAATGATTGTTTGTGTTAGTCCCAGTTCTGTACATTTCGATGAGACACAAAACACGTTGAGATATGCGAATCGAGCAAAGAATATACAGACAAAGGTTGTTCGTAATGTTTATAATGTAGATAGACACGTCAAGGATTATTTGAAAAAGATTGATGAGCAAATGGCACGAATTAATGAATTACAAGCTCAACAGAAAGAATATGAAAGTTTGGCGTTGGGAAAGTTCAAAAAATTGGAAGAGAAACGTGCTTTATCAGCCAGAGAGAATCTCTTACGTATAAGAGCGGCTTATGATAATGCAACGGCGGAGAGGTTAGAAAGGACGAATAATATGAAGAGACTTCGTCATGTGGAGAAGAGAATCAGTTTGATCACTGCATGGATTGACGGATTTGATAAACTGTGTGAAGAAAGAGAAGACGAAGAAGCTATGTCGAGTCTTGTATCGATGAGACAAACAGCGCAGGGAATCCTTACTGAATTAGAAACTAGTAGACAGCATTTTCATCAACGAATTGCAAAGAATAATTGGGATCGCGGTATTAATTCGGCATTACAGAATGGAATCAAACAAATACAAGATGTAGATGTTACAAATACTTTGGAAACAGCTGAAGCGGCGGGTCTGAAAAGGGAAGTGGAAGTAATGAAAGTAAATGCTGATCGAGAAGCATATACTGCTTTGTTAGATCAAGATAAGTTGGGAGATGCAAATCTAGTCCAAGTCCTGTTACATGCTCATTTCGAGACCATCACTATACTCGGTCAAATCATGCAAATGTCCGAAGAAGATGCAGTAAAAGCTGCAAAAGACATACTTAATAAACTACTAACATCATGTATCGAAGCTACCGCCCAAGTCATTCGACCAGATGGTGTTTTAAATATTGTACAAGCTGTTCCTCCAACAAAAGCGGGCACTCCACGTAAAACTCGACCAATATCTCTCATCCCTCCTTCACCCATCGTCACAAAATTGAGAGTTGATACCTTGCAAATACCAGAAACATATCTCAGTCCTGTAAATACTCAATCACCACTCAAAGCAAGTCCTTTGAGAAGAGTTCTTGGCAGCGCAAGGAGAAGTGTAATCATAAAAGCATCTCCAAGAAGGAAATCACCAACAAAATTACTGAATAAACGTGTTGTAAGATGGAGAGATGATACAGATGATGGCAAGTTAACAGAGATACAACATTTTACACCGAGGTTGAGTGATTTGACGCCTGATTCGACAATGATTGATGAGTCTCTACAAGCGCCAAGTTCTGTGATCAATGCTGTGAATGACGATGATGAAAATGATTCAGAGTCATCTCCGACACCAGAAATACCACAATTATCATATGATTTAAAGGCAAAACCTGGAAGATTCGAACAGGGCTTTCTAGCCAACAAACAACAACAACAATCTCCGACTGTTCGTACTTCAACTCTTGGTCTTCATCAACAATTACCGTTACAAGAAATACCAGGCAACTCAATCAAGATCCGATCTCCTCTTTCTCAATGTCATTCTAATTTCGAAAAGGAAGATCAAAATCAATCATCCTTGACTGTATTTACAGAAACGTCTGATCCATTAGCAAAATCATGGACACAAGATCCAGAAACAGCAAGACGTATATCTTCTGTCTTGTCGTCGAAACAAAAACGTCAATCTTCTGCCTCGAGTAATCATTCTTCCTCGTCAAATGGCATGCGTAGAAGTGAATCTCTATCTAGACGAAGAAGTCCTAACCCGTCGAGTCCTTCCAATGATACTTCTTCCCCACATGATACTTTGAATCAAACAGATGGTTTATTTACAGCAAGTCACGCAAAAAGAATGGTAAAATCTGACAAGAAGAATGGTGAAGAATGGGCGAATTCCATCTTGAGTCCTAGAACTGCTCCTGTGACTAAACCGAGTGTAAATATCAATTCTAATTCCTTGACCACTCTAAATAATGGCTCGGCAAGGAGAATTACTATCATGCCTGGAGCAGATGGTAATGTCAATAGAGAATCGGAAGCTCCCAGAGAGTTCAAGGTTAGAATGAGTCTTGCTCCTAGACCTGGTCAGAAAGCTGCATGGAGATGATCGACGAGTAGAATAAAATGAGGTGATGCAAGGGCTTTGTAATAAAATTGTATAATAATGAGAGTATAAACGGTAGATTGAATTAATCATATCCTTAGTGCCATGTATTCGCTCATCTTGATGAGACGATATACTACTGGGTTTCTTTAGCATGTTACTTCCCTTGCTGAGAAGTACAATATATGCTTTTGCTAAAGAAACGCGATGCTGATCTTGATGCCTCTTGATTATTTTACACGTTACCACAAGGTTTCGATTCGTTCTCATTTGTAAGTATGATGATGGGTCGTAACCTTGACCTTGATAGTGAAGATCCATATTCAAATTCGACCGTGACTGGTAGTTTGATGAAATTTTGACTCTCCGGGTCATCGTCGTGACATTTGATACTATGACTTTTCCTTACAGAGGGACATATATCAAACGATTGTTGCAGGCGTGTCGCTTTGCAGCGAGTGACAATGTTTTTGAAAGAAGGTTGTAATCTCGATGATTTGGAATACTCGCCTCGGTCGCCTCTGACATTCTTTCACTTCTCCATGATTCTACCTACTTGCACAAATCCATTGTTGACACGTGCTTGTACTTACGAGAGCGACGGGTAAAGATTGAAAGCATGATGATAGTTATTCATGATCGTTGATGCGGATCGGAGGTTTCAATAAACGCTCTCTGTCCCGGGAAATGCTTCCAAGGAGATATCGAGAGGGGCGAGTTCGCGTAGTCATGAAACCCATGTTGATGTCTTCTGAACCTTCTGTCATGATGTTTACACTCGTCAAAAGCAAATCTGTCATGACTTCCAACTCATAATGAATTAGCAACTTCTTGGTAAAACATAAAAGATTTTACCACAAAGGTCCAGCTCCAGCTCCAATCTATTCATAACTCGATGAGCAGAATAGCATTAAAGTAGCATGATGGATCATCTCAGTGGCAGGCCAATCAATTAGCTGAAAATCTGGACATTAAATAAGAGTAGAGGGGACTTCATCCATGCCTTAATCAACTATGTCATTTCAACCGAGCCTTGAACATTCGTTAAGCTCAGCTGTACGCTCTAGTCAAGTCTTAAATCTGCACAGCTTGCGTTTTCCCCCAAGAATCGGACTGAATACATCGACTTAGTTCAATATAGCAAGAAACAAACAAAAACCCGAAGGACGTGTGTGAACATAGTTGTCAAAAACAAAAATCATTTCTAGCAATATTTATGAACTTTGCTTAGATACTATAAAATTATATTACGATTCCCAGAATATCCATTGACCAATTTCACGATCTGCAATGTAAATTCAGTTTCAAAATCCAAGTTCAAGATTCAGTTTTGATTGTGATCAGTGCGTCACGGCGAAGGCCTGCGATTGAATAGCAGTGTGTGAGAGAGCTGTAGTTGAAGCTGTTACATAGTATATGGCTGTGACATTTCATTTATAAGCTTGATGATCGATTCCTCATTCATCTCAAATTTCAACTCGGATTTTCCTCGGGCGACTTTTCAGATTGCGAACCAGCATGGCGCTTACTTGGTCTTTCAGCGAGTTTCGCACGATTTTCAACGCTTGGCCTTTTTCGTTCTAAATGTTCGGTAGTCGATGGGCGGATCCTATCTATCTTAATTTCCGCCTCAGAATTTTCCTCGGGCGACTTGTTGTTCTCCGGACTAGCAGGGAGCACTTTGTATTCCTCAATTTGTTTCCAAAGAGCTTCATCCCTTGGCTGTTTTCCTCCTGCATGTGCGGCTTCTGCATCGCTTCTATACTTCTCGAGTACTGTTTGGAGGGATTTTCTCCAATCACTTTGATCACACTCAACATGGAGCGACATTAAACTCATGGCCATATATTTTCCATATTCTTTCCGTTCTTTGAAACTGCTGCACAACTTATAACACTCTTTTATCGCAACCTTGGGAAATCTTCTCTTCAGGTAGTCCTGTAATTCCCGGCGTGTTGTGAGGGATAATTCGCAATAGTGCTGCGACATACGTAGAGCCAATTCGCACAAGTGGTCATAGTCATCGGAATTCTCTAGTAATATCTGCTTGAAAATACTCTCGAAATCTGCCAGCCGGTCACAAACGCCCAGCTTATGAATTCGATCGCGATACACCGAGATTTGAACGCTTTCGCAACATGACTCGTATTCCAGATGTGCCCAGTATTCCTTGATGAGTCTCACTGCAGATGCCTCCTCTTTCCCCTTGCTGCTTTCAAACAGACAGATGATATACTTCTCCACGAGACGTGGCGAAATGAATCCACTCCATAGTACAAGCTCTTCATCCCAGGACTCTGCAAACCTTCCGCGAAGACTCCACTCATGAATGTCATGCTTTTCACGTGTATCTTTAATGTCTTCGGAGTAGCGCTTATGGCCCTCGGATAACATAAACAAGTAGACTGGAACAGCCCACAGATTTCTCAGTAATGTGATAGGTTTTGAGTGAATGTATTGTCGCTTGAGTTCTGTTAGTGGCTCGATCTTCTCGACAAGTTGATATAAGACTTCGCATTCTTTTTTAAAATGCTCTATTTCAGAATTGAGCTTATTCTTCACGGATCGTTCGCTAAGCTTACGTTTATGTGTACCCTCGTTGGTCTCCATGTGATGTGTGTCAAGGGAGAACCGTCGAAGTTTATTAATCAAATCACGAACGTTGTGGCATTCGTATAGATAATATTTGTCGGTCTTGTGATCGCCCGCGATTTTATACGAGTCATTTTTGCGTCGATCAAGCATAGTCAATACTACCTTGTTCAACTTGATCTCAATCTCTGGATCATGCTGCAGGACGTGATTATGTGCAAACTTCTTTATCTTCCGATCTGGAATTGATTCAAGATGCTGTACAATGAACAAAGCCAGATCGGAAGTTTTATGATGATATTCTCTAGCTTCCTTAAGATCGCTAGGCAATGTAGTGTTAAGGTGTTCCCTGAACTGTCTAGAAACTTCTTGTAAAGCGTAGTTGTGTATCGCAATTCTGACCTTTTTGATACGTTCAGGGTCGGTGCCCGATAGAGTCACTATGTGTTCTTGATACAATTTAAGTTCGTCATCAGTCTCACTTTTGAGACTTTGATGAAACAGTTCGATGATTCGTTGAACATTTTTCTTCAAAAAAGATTCTTTAGTAACAACCGCCATGAGAATCTCAGTTTTGCGTCTGATTGAATGAGAAATGATACGAAGTGGAAGCGTTGAGATCTGTAACTTTTATATGGAGTCTTCTGACGGAAATGTAAATTGCTTCCAAGTTTGCCAAAGGAAATGTAAAAAAGTGAAAGGAAGGGGATCGTTAAGAAGGTTTATGTAAGAAATCACCTTTACAGCCTGATTTGCAGTTTGCCGCAAAGGTCTAACCGCATTGGTACTCCTCCTGTCAGCTGACAGGCCCGTCGATTGTCCACGGAATGTATGTCATGAATCAGGCCCTCTGACGTAGCTTCGGCGGATGACTCATTCGTTTTTTAAGAAATAGACTTTGTGGGGTAGTCTTCGCTTGTCATAGCGTACGAGGGACTTTTGTGCAAATTTGGGCCAGATGTGGAAAGCACATGAACTTTAATTATAGATATCACTACCTAGTTAGGCTAGTTTTACAAATTAAAGCAGATGTCGCACTAGATTACACATAGATCTATAAGATAAGCTATTTTATAAGATTCTTAGAACTTGTTAGATAACATGTTCAGCTATAATATCATATTTATTAGAATGTTATAATATCTTATTTATCAGAATGTACATTCCTCATCATTAATCCTTCTGGAACTTTTAGTCCCAAACCTTTCTCCGTACCACTAGTGAGATTAATACTAGAAGTGACCGAAGCAGGACTATGACTTCTTGTAGGAGCTGTACTTCTATTATGACTCATATGCGCTCTGACTAAATGTCCGGCAGCCAAAGCACTACACAAGCTTAATTCACCGGCTAATACACTTGCGGCTATTATTCTTGCCAGTTGTCGAGCATTGTTTCCTGGAACGGTAGAATGAGGACCTCTGACTCCTAACAAGTCCAACATTGCAGCTTGTGGTTCTAATAATGTTCCTCCACCTATTGTACCACATTCTAAAGAAGGCATTGATACTGTGATTTGTAGATTGCCGTGTAAACTATTTTCTGTATTAGCACTGGTTGTGTATTATAGTGGATGAAAGGAGAAATATACTTTTTCATGACTGTAATACAATTCGCACTTTCTACAACTTGTGCAGGATCTTGTCCCGTCGCGAGAAACATGGCCGCAACGATATTAGCGGCATGGGCATTGAAACCACCAATACTACCAGCCATTGCACTTCCGATCAAATTTTTACTAATGTTCAACTCTACAAGAGCATCAACATCGCTTTTCAACACGGAACGTACTACAGAAGCAGGTATTATAGCCTCGGCAACGACACTTTTACCCCTACCATCAATCCAATTGACGGCAGCAGGTTTCTTGTCGGTACAAAAGTTACCAGAAACAGAAATGATAGACATGTCATCAAAACCAGCTTCATTTACCATGACGTCCAATGCTTTTTCGACACCTTTTGATATCATATTCATGCCCATTGCGTCACCGGTAGTAGTTTTGAACCTAATATATACATATGTACCAGCCAATGCAGTCTTTAGATTCTGTAATCTTGCAAAACGAGAAGTTGAATCAAATGCATCTTTCATTACTTTTTGACCTTGATCAGAGTCTAACCATATTTTGGCAGCAGCAGCACGAGCGAGCGTCTCAAATCCTACGCAAGGTCCGCGTGTCATTCCATCTGCGGTCAACACAGTGATTGCACCCCCACCAGCATTTATAGCTTTACATCCACGTGATGTACTTGCTACTAAAACACCCTCAGTTGTAGCCATTGGTAGGAAATATTGTTTACCATCTATGATCAGCGGTCCAGCTACTCCAACAGGTATTGGCATGTATCCTATAACATTCTCGCAACACGCACCAAATACTCTATCATAATCGTAATTTTTATAGGGTAATTCGGACGATTCAAGTAGATGGGATATACGACTTGTAGTTGGTGTACGGGATACCATTCCTCTTCTTATTTTTACAGCCCGTGTCTTGTCAACGATTGTTTTTTCGAGGGCATATCCCGGTATTTTACCTCGAACTGCTAACGAAATGAGTTCTTCGTCATCAAGAATTGGAGCATTGTTTTCTTTCAAGATGGCTTCACATTCTTCTTGTGTTTTCTTGATATTAATCAAATTATCATAAACACCATCAGTAAAGCCATTGATTTCTGTGTGATCGTTGGTCAGATCTTTTCTTTTTCCAATCTTGGCTTTATCTCCAATAGTATTATCGTTCTGATTAGACGTGATCAATTTGGATGTAGTTTGTTTTTCTGCAGGTTTGATCGACCATCTAGCAGCATTAAATAAATATCCATTTAGAGCGAGACTCATGGCAAGAGCAATAATAATCCATTTACTAAATACTGGATCTTCAAAACTCCTCAACATTCCTTCTACAACTTTACCTCCCATTGTAGTAAATACACCATCAGCATAATCATTGCCAAGAAATGATCGATCTTGGTTGTTATCATATTTGTTGTATTGATCATTCAATAAACTACGACGTTCATATTCTATCGGACAGAGGACTTGAATTGAATATGATTCTTGTTTAGATTTCGCTTGGATTTTGATAATGTCAAGACCACTCTTTGCAATTACTAATGGATCAAATAATTTTGGTGATGCTGACTCAGTCTGTGACCGACTCATAAAAGAAACAATGTAGCCGGCATCATGTCTAAAAGGCATACTACATAAGTTCAACACATTGATGAGTATAAATCCAGATACCATTAATACCTTGAATCTTGGTATATTCGAATCACGAGCTTTACGACCGAATACAGCTAGATTATCCGAATCTTCAAAGACATTGTCTCTTTTTGGCCAATCATTACTTGAAGCGACATTTTCCGCCACAATACGACTTACTCCATCTTCTTCCAAAGCTTTTCGCAAAGCAACATGTCTTTTTATACGATTGACCTCTAATTTGATGGTGAGTATAGCCGTGTAAAAAGTAAACAGCAACAGACAATCAAAGAATAATGTCCATGCGGCAAGAAAACAAAAAGGACCTAAACCTCCTTGAATTCCAGAAGCAGCACCAGCACACAGAATAATGATTTCGATTATATAATCCCTCACAATACCAAAACCTTTTTGTTCTACAGCAGTCTGAACAGCATTTTGGATTGTTCTAGGAGGAATATCAACAGCTCCGATAGATGAGCGTCTTGGTGAATCTGGAGGTGTTTTGATTGCAGCAGAAAGTACAGCTTGAGTCAATATTATAGGTTTCTCAAATCCAACAGTGACTACAAAGAATGGTAATCCTTCTGATAATAATACAACATTAATAGGAACACCCAATTTGATTGTGATTATAAGACCGAACAGAAATGCAAATGCAGAAGATAATAATACGCTGAATCCCAACCAGAATTTGGAAGCCATTCTTCGCATGGACATGAATAGAGATACAAATGTCAGATGCATGGCCAGATAACCAAAAAACATGATGACAATATCGATAGAATCTGCATTTTTTATTAAATCAGTAAAGGCAGTCCAGGAATTATAAAACCAGTCTGAGAGAGTCTTTGTAGATGTTAATGATAACGATTGATTTCTTCTTGGCGTCCACATGCGTTGATCAACGTCATCAACCATTTTCTGATCAAGAGTGGGTATTTGTGATAATTTATCAAGTAGATGTATGATTTGAGGTGTTTGGACCGTATAAATGACGGTAATTACTCTTTCAATTTGATCATTATCATTGACAATCATTTCTACTCCATCAGGAAGTGATATACCGTCCAAATCAGGGACAGAATCCCGTATTGGGAAGTTTAATGTGACAAGACTCTTCGCAGCTGTTATCTTATTATCACCTCCATCTATTGTTTGCCATTCCCATCCAGTTTCTTGTCCAATTATTATGGTCCTCCCTTGTGATATAACATTATCGATATTCCATCCGTTCCGTCCACCATTTTTTATGATTGAAGATGTTCCAGGCTTGAATAAACCAGTATCTAATAAAGCAACGTATAATATACTTCCAAGTAGGGCAATTGTGAATATAGTATGTATAGGGTGCCTACATGAACCTTTACTGACACTTGTCAAGAGTGATGTAATGTGTTTATTCAACCATGATGTTTGTTTTTTGTGTTTGGAAGACGAAGAATGATGATTTGGAATTGGTGATGATAAAGGTGATGTTGATCTTGATGGAGATGGTGAGAATCTATCTCTAATGTGTAGAAATAGACGTGATGGAGCGAGCATTGTATTGGTGGTTTCCGTCTAAGGACGTGATGCCGTGGTGAAAGTGAAATCACAAAAAAGTCTATATATCATGATGAATGAGATTCGTTATAGAAGAGCTAAGCAGTTCCGAGAGATGGAGGGATAGTCAAGATCTCATGGTTATCAAGATTATAGACTGGTGAATGGTTTCTGTCAATTTAGACTGTGCAGTAATAGATTATGAAACGCGTCATCAGAATAGGCAAAATTCAATAACGTTCTGGGTACAGTATTCTCTTATTACTTACATGTGGTTGGATTGTCAAATCGTCCCATTTAGGAATTTAAACTTTCTGTCGCCCCACATCTCCAATCGTCATGATCAGACCCTAATTTGAGCAGAGTACCGTGGAGAAATTAATCGAACCACTTTTTTCACTCGTTGAACAATATAATAAATATATGTACATAGAATTGTATAGCAATATAATACATATGTATATACATACAATCATATAGTAATGGTGAATTATAAACATGATAAAAATACAATTGTATAGTAATGGTGAATTATACATATATATACAAACAATCGTATAGTAATGGTGAATTATAAACATGATAAAAATACAATTTTATAATCATGACATTTTCATTAATTAAATTCATCACCAGAAATATGATCATGATCATCAGCAGAATATGTACTGTCAAAACTACCTTTTAATCTCGAATGCCATGCGCCTCCACTACTTCCACCTACTGTTGTCTTGTTAGTTTCTTTTGGTATACCATTGGGTGGTTTAGTATGATTATTGTTGTTATTATTATCCTCTGTATGACCATTGATGAATGTTTGTTGTTGTTGTTGTTGTTGTTGTTGTTGATCAACAGGAGGCTGTATTGGAGATTGTTTTGTAGTATATTTTAGAGGTTGTAATTGATGAAATTGTTCTTCATCTTGTTGTTGTTGTTCATGTTGTTGTTGTTGTTGTTGTTGTTCTACATGTTGTTGATATTGTTCTTCATGTTGTTGATGTTGTTGTCGTCGATTCAAATCATCATGATCATCATCATCATCAAATATATCATGTTCATCATATTGATCATGTTGTTGTTGATAATAAGTATGATCTTGACCATTTTGTTGATCATGCCTATATTGATCATGTTCATTATGTATTTCACCATCAGGAAATGCAGGTGAAATACCATCACTATCATAATGATGATCTATATTATTATTGTTATTGTTGATATTATAATGATGATCTATATTAGTATTGATCATGTTGTTATTGTTATAATGCTGATCATGTTCTGATATTACTGTATGATGATCTTCCTCTTCACCAATAACATGTCCGTCATGATCAAGTTCATGTAATGGTGAAGGTTTAATACCTACAGTCTTGACATAATCAATGACAGCAGCTGTAAGATTGGCAGCAGCAGCATCGATAATCGATACAGGAGACATTCCATCAGAAGATAGGTAATTTCTTGTGGCAGTAATTAAGCCGGTCGCATTTCTTGCTACCCTTGCTCTTAAAGTAGGAATAGATGGAGGTATGCCATCATTTCTCGGACTTGATAGAGCTGGTGAATCAGTCGGAGATGAAAGACTTGTAAGTTCTTCACCTTCGTTGCCTGTAATTATATGTTGGATATTTTCGATCACAACCTTCATTTTATCTACAGTATGATCGGAATTATTCTGTCTTGCTGACCTTAATAATTCATCAATGGACATTTGAAAGTGAGTGATATCTACGTCATGAACAACACCTTGTGGTGATAAGAAATGTTGACGAGCCGATAATACATCAGTATTCATGTTTTGTAACGGCAAACCAATGGAAGAAGCTTTTAACGTCCTTAATTCCGTTCTTGCTTTTGCATATCTAGTCTTCCATTCTTGTAAGTCTTCTTGCATGGATGATAGATCAGCTTTTAGTCTTTCTTCACGATCAGCTGCTGCATCACTATGTTCAGACAGCAATCTCATCTCTTTTAAGAAATTAGTCGCCTTTTCTTTCACATCTTCAGTCACTTTTCGTTGTCTGACTACTTCATTTTCAAGTTGTTGACATTTTAATTCAAGTCCTTCATCTGATTGATTTCCTCCTTGTAATCTCAACAAAGTCATTTCATTGTTCAAACTATCAATTCTTGAGGTCAATTCCGATATTTCCTTTGCGTGTCGTTTCTTAGTGTCAGTCTCCATTTGTAAATGATCATCTTGTATTTTACGTATATCTCGATCTTTTGTCTTTAAATCCTCTTTGTAATTTGATGACATTTGCAACAATTCCTGGCGATGTTGATTCAATTCTTCTTTGTTGTCCGTTAATCCATCTCTTTCTTCATCCCATCGTAATCTTTCCTTGTCCAATGTTGCTTTTATCTCTTCATATTTTGATATCATATCTTCGTGTTTTAATTCCATCTCTTCATGTCTCGATTTCATCTCTTCATGTCTTGATTCCATCTCTTCACGTCTGGAATCCACGTGATTATGCTTCTCTTCCAACTCCTTGATTCTATTATCCTTTTCACCCATTTGTAAAGTCATCAAATCAATCTTTTTTTGAAGTTCTTGATGTACATCTGCTCCAATATTCACCTTTTGTATCGTATCATTCTGCATCCTCGTGTGTCTCGGACTTATATCTTCTTCTTCCCTTTCTTCTTCATCAGTATCATCTCCATCTACCATCGTTGATTTGTTAGGCACAATTGTGTTATTTTGGAATTGTTTTGGTGCGGGTCTACTGTTGTTAATATCGATACTCGTTGTCCTTTCTGGGAAATGTAAAGCATCTGCTGGACTCCCAACTGTTGATCCTAGGCCAGGACTTCTCCAACCAGGTGGTGGTTGACTCGGAATCATTGGTGGATTCGCTCTCAAAGGAGATCGAACTGTACTCGAATTTGTCGACATTGGACTCGATACTCGATCTATCAAATTTCCTGTAAGACGCGGTACTCTTCTTTCCAATTCATTAAATACATCGGCTGATAATTGTCGAAATCTGTCTGGGTTTAGGGTTGCTAACTTTGATCTAGCTTGATTTCTTTTTGGATGAAAGGACCTTGATGGAAGTAAATATGATGGTGTATTTGCAAGTCTTTTACTATCATCTTGTCTTCTTTTAGATTCGTCAAACACGTCCGTACTCAATTCTCTAAATTGTGTTGGAGACAACCTCATCAATTTTTCTCGTGCAGCTTGAGTAGATTTTGGTCTGGAATCATTCCCAAGAAATGACGATAGTATGCTTTTCAACATTCGATGATGTTCCATCAATTCTTCTTCTTGTTGTAGTGTATATCCAATACCAAGACCAGAATCTGATACTACAGGTGATTCTAAAGTATTTTGACCATCGTGATGTCCTCCGTTTGATCCTAAAGATAACTGTAACCCTCCCGGTGATCTTGATATACCTCCAGGTCCATAATTATCATTTCCATTCATGTTTCTGGGTTGATTTGTATTAATAGGTGATGTAGATGATGGTGGAGGTCCTCTTGAATTCATGTTGTTTATATTATTTATATTATTTATATTATTTGTATTATTTGTATTATTTGTATTATTCATATTATTCATATTATTTGTATTATTCATATTATTCATGTTGTTCATATTATTCATGTTATTATTAAAATTATTCACATCATATGGAGAATCAGGACTTTGACCTTGATATCTCGATGAGAAACTCGAATCATTACTTGTTACAGATAGAGGAGAGACTTGTCGCGGTCTTTGGCCGCCATGTTGTTGTAGCATACCAATATATAAGACTACTCTTACAATGTTGTGATATTTCTTTGGAGACGGTGTAAAGAGGATGCGAAAAGGTTGATTGATGAGAGGCGCGTCAAAGGTTGTGTTGTTTCCCTATAGAAGCGACTATGTGGTATTTATTTGATCAATCACAGTCCAAAATAAATCGTCCATCATGAATGAAGCTCATGTGTAGATACAATTCGACATGAATAAACAGAATTTCTATAATGTTTGGCAAGCCAATACATGCCGAAAAGAGGGCTTGCTTCCAGGTTGACGGGGCCGTTTTGAAATAAACGTTTTACGTCTGTCCATGGAATGTGGATACCAGCGCGCCAGTACAGATCTTGACCACGTGAGGAAATTAACTTTAGAATTAATAAAGTTAGGTCGATCTCATTACCCCACATTCTTGACCACCGATCATGGTGTTGAGGCCAGCGGCAGGCATATAGGACTTTAATGGTAAGATGCATGGACATATTGAAGAGCATGCATCAATGACTATTTATAAATGGCTACTTAGAGTACTGGATATGAATACTTCACCAAGTTGAGAGCTCAAATATCACTTGGTTGTCAATTCCTGACTGCATTAGCTATCCAACCTCCAAATCCCCGTAAACTACATGATCCAAGTGTATTATCCCAACTTATACCTGAACATAATGTATTTTTTGCACACACTGCTATGCATGCGTTTATTGTAGTTTGAGATGTCACTGATTCGATAGTATTCGCTATGGTATCTCTGACGCATGAAATGGTATAATTATACCCAGTTGAAGAGTCTGTAATCGTGGTTCCATTTGATGCTGGACATGTATATGTTGAGTCTGACGATGATGTTGTTGACGCCGCTGCTGAGGTTGTGGAGATTGATAATAAAGGCATAGTGGAAGAAGAACTAGAAATCGAGACAATGGTTGTTGATCCGATTGTGGTAGATAAGAGACTGGATGTAGATGAGAGACTTGATGTAGATGGTAGACTTGATGTAGAGGTTAACAGAGACGCTATGCTTATTGACGAGGAAGAGGAATCGATAAAAGAAGATAAAGAGTATACAGCTTGTGCTGCAGCCGAGGTAAAGCTACTGCTAATACTTCTTGTGCTAGTACCAGCAATAGATACTGTAGTGGTGGTAGTTAGACGATCTCGCCTATAAGCAGCAATCCTTGTAGCCATCAAACTCAAAGTACTTGTAAAAGACATTGGACTAGCATTCTTCAACCAACATTGACCTCCACCTTCGCCATTAATTGGACCATTGACATATGAAAATCCGTTACAAGAAGCGTCAAAGTCACATTGTGAGAAACAATCTCTCCAACTATTTGCTACTGATACAATACTATAAGCAGTTCCTGTAGATCCACCTCCACACATGAAGAGATATGCAATATTATTCGTGTCTGTAACAGCATAAGTGTTTGTATTGATTGCAGTGCATGTTGGAGGATATGCGACGGATGTTAGTCCATCATTACCGACAGTAGTTGCAGAAGCAGAAGCAATCCTTCTACCAGAAATAAAATTACTTCCCGGTACAGGAACGGCATTACCCATGACTGATTTCAACCAACATATTCCAGGACCGGCGCCAAAAGCAACTCCTACATAGGTAAATGCTGTACATGTAGATGTTTTATCACAGACGTCCATGCAGTCAATAAAACTTGTTGCTGCTTGACTCCTATTGAAAGAATTTTGAGATGAATCGGAATATGCATAGAATTGGTAATTATTCCCAGATGAACTTGTGCCAGAGGGAGGAATACCATTTGGGGAAGTTAGAAGTGTAGATGTTGGTAAAGTTGTCGATGAAATAGAGACTGATGTAGAAGAGACTGATGTAGAAGAGACTGATAAAGAAGAGACTGATAATGAAGAGACTGATAATGAAGAGACTGATGAAGAAGAAACTGATGAAGAAGAAACTGATGAAGAAGAAACTGATGAAGAAGAAACTGATGAAGAAGAAACTAATGTAGAAGAGACTGATGAAGAAGAAACTGATGCAGAAGAAACTAATGTAGAAGAGACTGATGAAGAAGAAACTGATGAAGAAGAAACTAATGTAGAAGAGACTGATGTAAAAGAGACTGGTGTAGAAGAGACTGATGTAAAAGAGACTGATGTAAAAGAGACTGGTGTAGAAGAGACTGATGTAAAAGAGACTGATGTAAAAGAGACTGGTGTAGAAGAGACTGGTAATGAAGACGAGGCAACGGTAGGTAAAGTTGATGATACCAAAGAAGAAGTGATTATCTTTCTTGCTCCCCATACACCTCCATTAGAAATAGGATTTCTTATCGAGCTTTTCTGATAACAAGCACTTCCAACGAATGAAACATCGACACAATTTGTTTGGGCAGCACATGCATTTATACAAGCATCCAGAGAAATTGCAGACACCATACCCATATCTCCACCAGCTCTATCGACATTACATTCAATGATGAACGAAGAATTTAAAGTAGTATTAAACGTCACTCCATCAGCTGATGGACAAGTCAATGTTGTTACGACAGGAGTGTTGACAGAAGCAGCGAGTACATTTGCTACAGAAGAGGTCGTTGTTGATGTCGTTGGAATTGTTGTAGTATTTCTCCAATTGTATGGAGTAGTATCAAGAGTCCATTTATCAAAGAAAGAAAGTATAGTTGGTGTGCCATCAAATGGAGCACCTCCAGCAGTAGATGGCCAATAGTGATCCCAATTTGGTAGCATATAATGCGTCAGAACACCTTGTAATGATCCACTTCCCCATTCATATTTTGTTGAAGCGCCATTATATAAACTGGTCGATGTATTTGTCGTCGATAGATTTGTTCTTGCTGACCAATCAGTCATGAACTTTGGGATAGCAGGTAAACATCTTCCACGACGACCTCCACCATAATAATTGATCGTACCGTCTGATGTACCGTGAGTTGTTATCAACGGAATTGGCCATCTACCGGGATTACAAGAATTTGTAGATATTGTCCAACCGTCACAACCTACATCTGTATTTCCTTGGTAGTCGGCACTGGAAGCACCAGCGAATCCAGCAAAGATTGTCGATGCTATAGGATGACATGCTAAAATATTTGCACTGAATCCCCCACCGTTGGATAAGCCAGACGCATAGATGCGTGATTGGTCAATACAAAACTGACTAGAAAGCGTATCAACTAATTGAAGCGCGAAAGAAACATCATCAAATCCGACAGCATCTGGGTCACCTTGCCATTCTTGACGAATTCCATCAGGATATACCACGAGATATTTTGGGTTCCAAGCTTCATTTGACATTCCAGATAGACTTTCTTGAGCAGCTCCTGTTGATGATCTACCATGAAAATTGAACACAAGTGGTGCAGGGGTGTTGATGTTATATGATGTAGGTATATGTAAGAGATATGTTCTTACAAGACCAGCTGAAGTTGTAATGTTCAAAGCGTTACTTGAAGCTTGTCCACCACGAGTTAGTCCATTGACAAAAGTAGAACCACATCCTCTACTTGACGTAGCAGATACGGCAGTTGAATATGTTAGTGAAGTAAGAAAGAGTAACGAAAGTGTTTGTCTACCAAACATTGTAAAGTAGAGTGATGATAAAAGTTATAAAGAATGTGGAAGAGAATAACTAAAATGAAAGTGGGTGTATGACGAAAGATGTAGGATGATGAATGAAATAGAATGGAGATGACATGGAATAAATCTAGATATAGAGGTCAATTATAAGGTTCTACCCTGTGAGACATGATTCTCAAAGAGATATTCTCCCTTGACGTTTCTCGGTCAATTCCGGAGTATATCAGGGCTAGATACGGATAAATGTTTAAAGAATCGTTTACTGATCAAGGCTGAAACAAAGGTAAAAGATGAATACTGTTGCGATATGCTTGGTTTGAAATACGACCATGTTATTATATTAACGACAGTCATTCTTGACATTTATTAACGCAGATGATGACAGTAGCGACCAGTAGGAAATCTAGTTCGTTATTAGTAATATTCGATGATGATCATCATTCTTGATTAGTATATATTCTTGGATAGTATATATACTGGAGAGTGTCATTACTCAAATCATGTTCAAGGCATGTTATCAATCGTAAGACAAACAGAATTCATACAACGAAGAACAGTTGGACGATTTAAAAAGCGGTTATATATTATCAAGCCACAAAATCTTCGCAAAACTACGTCATGTCATCAACATTTCATATCAACTAGGCAATCTTTACAACATTACTGCTCATAGTATGCAATTCTCTACTCAATCCTTGTCAACCCAAGGTGTCATGTCAATTTAAAACGTTTCACAGGATTAAAAAATGTAGATATAATGAGTCATGGTCATTCAGTCATCTCGTAGCTATCGTATACTGCTATGAAGGTAGACTGGACAATAATAGGACTACCATTTAACAATGCGTCATCATAGGGGTGATAAACCTCCTCATCTCTCATTCGTTATACTAATCCTAAGACATGAATCCTGCCTTTCCATCACCATCAGCATCAATCTTTGGATTGAGACGGTCAAGGAGAGATGGCTTCTTGTGGGTTGTGGTAGTATCATCAGTGGTGGAACTAAACATTGAATGTGTAATTAGTACAAATAGCTGTAAGTGACGATATTGAGAATAACTTACGATGAAAAACCTTTACCAGTTGTATGAGATGATGTTGTGTTACCAGTCAAGCCAGTAGAAGTGGAGGAAGAGTTACCAGTAAGACCGGTTGAAGAAGAAGAGTTACCAGTAAGACCGGTTGTGGAAGAGGATGTAGTGTTGTCGTATTCTGAACGGCTTCCCATCAATCCAGATCCAGTGGTACGGTTACCAGTCAAACCTCCAGCTGATGTTGGAGAAGAAGTACCTGAAAGACCACCAGTTCTTGATGATGTAGTATTGTTACCAGTGAATGCAGAGCTTGTTCCTGTAGATCCAACCAGACCTGCTCCACTATCACCAGAGTTTGTATCGAATCCAGTTGGAACACCGGCAAACTTTTCACTAACCACTGGACGCCCATCGATGGAACCACCTTGAGACTTGAATTGCTCCATTGATATTGGTGGCAACGATGAAGCAGAGTGGACTGCAGCAGCTGAGTGGTGGATTTCATGGATAGGAACAGTAGTGTGAACAACTGTAGTATCAACAGTTGCACGGTTAACGATTGGTTGAATCGTCTCGTGAAGATGATGGGTTGTATGTTCAGCGACAACTGTTGGTGACATTTGTGTTGTACGTGTTTGTTCGCCTTCAATTGTCATGTCTTTGAACTTGGATCTTTCTTGTTCAATACGGGCTCTGACTTCTGCATCATTTCCAGCGTCAAAAGAACGTTCTTGAACGGCAGCAAGTTCTTGGACGTGTTTCTCAGGGAGGATGTTAACATCTTGGATAGGTTGGACTGTTGTGTGATAATGATCTTGATGGATTTCCTTATCAATGACGGTGGTAACGTCGTCGACACGGTTTTTTTGGATGGTCTCGTGAACGACAGCTGGTGCCATAGTCTCAAGGACCTCTGTCTCTTGCCTTCCATGGTTTGCTCTATTAAAATTGGTTAGTATTTATCATTCAGGGTAGAATGTTGAATCAGACGCAGTGGTCAACACTTCTGATCGTCGGAAAAAACAAAGACAAAGAAGATACTAACGTGAATTGCTTGACAGTCTGCTCAACCTTGTTGAGTGCGGAGTTTGTGTTTGACGACATGGTATTTGTTTTGATGAATTAAATTTGAATTTGTGTTAATTGTGATGTTTAAAGGAGGAAGATTGAATCAGAAAGTGGAAAATGTTATATACTAGTAGTTTCCCACTCGAAATAGTACCTTCCCACTCCCCACTTTAAAAATGCCAGGGAAATTCTATGAAGGATCGTTTACGTCACACCGTCATCAACATCGAAGCTTGCAAACTTTAAATCGTCTGAGTAACGGAGGCGTTCCCATACAAATTGCTGAAAATGATGTCATGATGACGGCAAAGCTGTTTGATTCCCACCGCTGCTGGCACTGATTGTTTCTCTGGTGTGGCTATAATGGCGATTTGCGAGTGATAAAGTTGGAAAGCCAAAACACAGACCACTTTTGTAAATCGTGGCTGACGAACAGCTTTTCTTACAGTCTGACGTCACTCATAATTCCAGCTTCTGTTGCTTTTTTTGGTTATCTCATAATTAAACAGTAGAAAACTCTTGCATATTTCTTTAATTCTCTACTCTTTTTGCCAGTTGGTTGCCATCAACATTCAAAATGGGTAAATTAAAGGATTTACTACATCTAGGTCATCATCATCGCCCAGCAGATTCCGTTGATGAGATTCCAAGCGGTGATAAAAGTCGTTCTACATCAGTACAAGCTTTGAATCAGGCAGGAGATGTCGTTACGTTGGATGCCATGACTGGCGATAGATCTGGGAGAAATTCTATATCTACAGGTATTTCTATCGCCATTGACATAAATCCGAATCAACCACTAACATGATTGTAAACAGTTCCACAGATTCCAGCTGCATTATCGATGAGAAATGCTGAAAGAGAGAATCATACATCCGCAAACTATTCGTCACAGAGTACCGGTATAGATGAAGATTTACAACATTTAAATCGAGGTGGATCATCAAGACGTACATCAAATCCTATCGGTTACGAGAATGGTGGATCGAGATCATCAAGAAAATCATCCTTGTCAAGTTCAAATCGTCCCATGGATGCCTCAAGGGATGAAAAGTCGATAAACAGCACCCTGTTAAATACTTCTCGTCAACCAACAATCCAGAGAAAGCCAATTGAACGCCCAAATGCTGTCAATGATATGACAAATGACCAATCTAATCAACATCCATCAAATGTCAATACAATTTCATTATTACAACAAGACAGAAAAGTCAATATGTCACCACCAATCTCTCAGACACTTGTCAATGAAAGTCAAAATACAAAGCAAGATGGTATTACGAGATCAAATCAAACAAATCCGGTGGAAAGTATCGTACATCTTGGAAGTACTGTACATACTGAAGTTCGAGAGACTATGGCACCTGGTATGTTTATCCATCACGTTGTTCTAACAATGATTCAGCTAACAGTGGCAATAATCTCAGCTGTAATTCATGAGAACATTAATAAACATGTTCATCATATCATTGAAGAGAGGATTACGAGGGAGTTTCATACACATGACGTATACTATCGCACACTACCAATCCAAGAGACTATCATTAATCCTCCAAGACATTTTATATTATCAGAAGATGGGAAATCATTGGTTGAAGTGGCCGAAGATCAGATTCCTGGTGGTGCTACATCACAATATAAAGTCGTCAAAACTGTAGCAGATCCTCCGATTGTTCAGTCAGAACATCGTCCGTTTGTGGGTATCAAATTCAAACCTGGTGCTGGTGATTATAAAGAATATGTTGACAAGAATGGAGTATTACAAACAGAAAGGACTGTCTTACATTATCCTGTTCTTGACGATGTTTCCCAAAAAGATCGCACTGGATGGCATACATTTGAATTTATTCATGATCAACCACGACAGGACATTGATCAAGCTTCAAATACTGATTCATTTGTGTCGGTTACGGAGTAACTTTGTCACGGCTACTTAATTTGTATCTGCGATGTTTGTTTTTATGATTGAGAAATAATATTTGTATCAATAACTACCATTTGTTCTTGTGATAACGGTTGGAAGCTCTTGTAATAACGATTGGTTGTTCTTCTAATAACGATTAGTTGGTTTTGTGATAACGATTGGTTCATCTTGTTGTGATAACGATTGGTTTCTTGTAATCACGATTAGTCGCTCTTGTAATAACGTGGTTGGTCTTGTGATAACGATTGGTTGCTCTTGCGATAATGAATGACTGCTTCTGTAATAAACGAGTGGTTGCTCTTGTAATGACGATTGAAAAATTTTATAATATGACTTGCAGTATTTGTATTGTACAATCTAATAATACGCCTAATAGTACATGCTTAAACTCGTACGAGAACAAGAAGAAATGAAATAAGAAGAGTAACAAATATAGTAAGGATATATTTCGCGAGGAGGAGGAGAAAAGAAGGAAAATATGAAAAAAAAAAAATGAAGTTGAAAAAAATGTTATGAGTGGAGGAAAGGTAAAGATGAATAGTAACAAGGTAATGATAAAAAATGCCAAATTGAATCCCATACGCCAACGACATTATGTCGTATTAAATGCTAAATAAAATACTACCACATCCATACCATGTTACAGTAATTGATGTATCGCGCAGAATAACAACAGATGTCCTCATGATCAAGCAGAATCCTCCAAGTTGATATTATACAATATCTACAATTCAAGTCCCCAAGGTTGATTACTTGGTTCTGCTTCTGCTTCATGACCGTGAAGACCTCATTCACTCAATATTTCGGCGTCTGGCTTGGCTCCTGCATCACGTCCGTGGAGACCCCAATGGGGGGTTCCAGCACCAAGGCTCTCATCGATTATTGTGTCTTCAAGATTACGTTCGTGAAGAGCGTCTGGCTTAGCTTTAGCATCGCGTAACTTGAGCCCCCAACCAACGCTTTCATCAATTATTTTGGATTCAGCATCGCGTAACTTGAGCCCCCAACCAACGCTCTCGTCAATTATTTTGGATTCAGCATCACGTCCATGGAGACCCCACATTGCATTAGGACCGTTCGCGGCTTGAATTGCAGCAAGATCACGAGCTTCGACGTTATTGGTGATCGGTGCTGCTGATGTTGAAAGGATGAGTAATGAACTTGCTGCAATAATTGTGAAACGCATCTTGTATAAGTTTTTGACGAAAAGAATCGTAATGATGAATTATATCAAGAAAATAACTTGTTCAAGCAGGAGACAGAGTGCGTTAGTGAGTGAACGACTTGGAGATTATGCAGAGGGAATGAGATTATGAAGAGGATTCAACTCGACTTTTATATGTAGATCTTGTATCGAACGCGACAAAGGATGTACGTCAAAATGTCTTGCACTTTGAGCCTCTAAATCGTCAATATGAACATGTATCAAAGCGTATTTCACTATTTTAATGAGGTGATACCGTAACCTTGAAAAATTACTTTTTAATCGATGAATCTGTCATCACTTGTCTCGGAAATGATAGTCAGGCCTATGTGTTGGCAGAGTAGTAGCAGGATTTGCCGATGTTACGAGAGAGGAAATGACTTGAGGCTCTCCACCGAGATCGTTGCATTTAGTCAAAGACTAGATCTAGATATCTATCTTGTAGCAGTCGACCACAAGATTTAGCCATGGTATTGTTTTCAGAGTGCAACATATACGTTGCGAATATTGAAACGGTCGGTGGTGTTTCGGCCAATAAATTTTGCAACTTACTATTTAGTTACTTGACAATGATTTTAGTACACGGGGATGTTGTGACATGACCATATGCTTATACTCAAGTGCCTACCCAGAAAGCACGATAAATGATTCTTTTGATTACACGCAAGTGGAGATTGCTAGTTTGATTTTCACCATAGAGATATTTATTCTGGCATGTTCTGGCATAAATTATATGACGTGGCTATATAATATCTCCTCGAACATTTTCCTCTGACACAGACGTATAACTATCAAGTCGTACTTTGTTCACGTGATGTCAGAACCATTTGCCATTGTCCAAGAAGCGAAAGTGATTTATTAGAATACATCCAACGTTGCGAGTGTAAGGATCGAAGATGAGAACCAAAAGTCCATCTGTTGTGATTATTTTTAACTAAAAAATGCTTAGCTAAAATTATTATTGATGTGCACGTGACCGTGAAAACTCTTTTACTTCCGTAATTCCCACACAAAGGTAGTTAGCTAATCAATTTAATTAATTATTATTGTTCGATTATTATATAACAGTCGTTATAAGTGCTCCACACGTTATTACAACACCATCAAGGTCAAACTCGTTCGACGTTACCGTTTTCCGAGAAAGTCTATCACGCCAGGGGTCTTGAAGTGCAGTCTAGCGAAGCAGAATCTCGAATTGAGTCGAAAAACGTCTCATTCGAACCTTTTTGACATTCTGTCGACCCCCGTTTTTCCGGCTAGCTTGAGGAAATAGAATTTTCATATTGGTATTTCAATTGGCGTTTTTATCATTATTGTGAGTGCCAGCACCGCTAAAGTCATTAATTGAACACCTCAATGTAATGAAGGTACATATCAAGATGTAGCGCAGACAAATCACAAGTGACAGTGTATAGTTTGGTTTGTGATTGGTCTGAAATATCGCACCACAATTTTCGATTTCGCGATATCATAGCTTTACATGACTACAACTTTGAGATAGCATTACTGCATCCCGACGTTACTGGCATGAGTCGAGATAACCTGTCGAAGAACAAACCTTCAATAGTTGAGTCCGGTCATGAAACCCGTTAGCAATTCAAATTCTTCGCAACGGTCTTTGTTGGCCCGGTTGCCATACGGTCAAATGTCAGAAACTTGTATGGCTCGAGGTTGAGACATGATATGGCCGAAAGAAACACTTTCTCTAACTTCTACCTTAACGAAAGCTTACCACCCCACCTTGCCACTTCACAATCATACCTTGGTCAATTCTGGGTCATGCCATTACTGAGAGACTTGTAAACATGTCTTTTCATGAGCACATCCTTATGGTCACACGATATATATTGCTAGTATCGTAAGTCCAACATATGTCAGAGTTCACCTCACTTGTCAAAATTGCTTGACGGGCTTTCGTTTGAATGTAACTAAGTCGACGCTTGGTTGGTTCCAGTATACACAACTAACTTTGACCGTTCTTTAACGTCAAATTGACTATTGTCATGACGAGAGTGTGAGTATAAGTATCAAAATCCGCTATATCATATAACCATCTCCGATCTCATCCTCAGTGACTCATTTTCTACAACGCTAGTGTCCTGTGTTTTTCCAGTGAAATTTTCTTCTCATTTCGCTCTAAGAATCGTTCAGGTTTTAGCTAAGATGGTTTCTATGAGCCATGCTGGCACAACGCCAGGAGGTCAAATTGCTCTAACTACGGTCATGATGTTGATCGCTCTGGTCTCTGTTGGTAGTCGTTTATATGCAAGGAAATTGAGAAAAGCAAAACTTTTATGGGATGACTGGACTGTTATTGCTGCTCTCGTATGTTGAGTCTCTTCTGTAGAACTACCACAATACTAACATATCACAACAGTTGTTCACATTAGGACAAGCAATAGGTCTTTGGTATGGTGAGGATCATCGATACCCTGTATTGTCATCTCGTTCTAATATGTCCGAAGGTGTCGCACATGGTCGTGTAGGCAATCATTCCATTTTCGATCCAGAAACCGGTCTTCCATACTTGAACAAAACTTTACAAACATTTTTACAAGTGAGTCTTATGGGGTTTCTTATGATTACAGTCATTGACTTTCACTAGGTCAGTTTCGCATCACTTTTAACATCAACGCTTGCTATCGGACTTACTAAGATTTCTGTCGTTCTTCTATATAGAAGGTTTGTATTAGATCTATGCTATGGTTTGAAACTAATTAACATGTGGCAATAGGATCTTTCAGGGTACAGCAAGTAACTTATGGTTCCAGATTTCAACTTGGTTTCTCATTGCATTCGCGATTGCATGGACTATCGCTTTTTTCTTCTCGTCACTATTTGAATGCAAATCCCCATCAGATAATTGGGTCCGTTATGGTTCACCCGATGGCCGTTGTGTTAATGAGACTCAAATGTACATTGTTCAAGCGTGGACCGATACTATCACAGATTGTGAGTACTAAGATTCCTTTCACGTCGTAGCATAATACTGACGATTGTTCAGTCTTGATACTTTTGATTCCTGTTCCATGTGTTTGGAGTCTCCGTATGCCATTGAAGCAAAAATTGGCTGTTACTTGCATGTTTCTTCTAGGAGCGATGTATGTCATCCTTACACAATATCTCTGGCATTTGCTAATATCTGCTAGTACGCTTGCAATTAGCATTACTAAATTGATCTATTTTTACCAGATCACCACTCTAATTAATGATAACGGACCAGATCTTATGTGTAAGTCATAAGTAAAGCACCTTGCCATTGAAGTTTCACTGAATTTTTGATAGATTATCTCACACCTACCATATATTGGCCTATGATCGAGTCAAGTCTCGGAATTACTGGTGCTTGTTTACCATTATTGAAGCCAATCTTCGACGAAGTCGGTCCGTTCGTTCAACTGAGCAGTTACTTGTCGTCGCTTGCATCATCTCGCAGCAGAACAAACACAAAAGCAACTGCAACTGGAGGGTCATCACAAAGAGAAATTGACAGTGAGAAGGGTCCGAACGCTAGTAGTACTGAGACCTATGTTGAGTAGAATGGGCATTGTAAAAAAAACATTTTCGGCGTTATCAAACATTTTGTTTCTCGCAGTCTGCAAAGCATGTATCTTTAACTCTATATCTGAACCATCTTGTATAGCAAAACTTTTTATACGTTTTTTTTGATTTAGTACCAGGTGACATCTACGAGGTTTTGACACAAATTACAAGAATGGTTATTATCGCCTCGCTTGGTGTGATTTTGGTGTATGTTACTAGTTTTGTGAAAGTTTTGGGAAGTTCCAATATAATTCTGGGGTTAATTACAATTTCTTCAACTACTACTCCAACGAGATTATTGGTGGAGGGATTGGTTTTTTCACCTGAACAAATCCTCTGCGCTTCCTCGAGTCCTTTGGTAAATAGCAAGGTGATTAGCGTCTGACTCAAAGCAAACAAAAGTTTCAGAAAGAATGGATGCCTAGGACCTTGATGCTAAATATAGCCAAACGTAATGCCAGATGTTCTCAATCGTTTCAGGAACTTTGCAGATAGTCTACAAAATGCTCCTCACAACCAGTATGGCCGCTTGCTTGATGGCTATTTTCTGATCTTGATTGCACAACTCCTGACCGATGCCCATGCAGTTATGTATGTCCTCAAATTTAGTATCTCAATTCTCGTGGTAAGTTGCTACTTTGTCAGACTATTCCTGCTCAGCTTATGCAAAGATGCCAGGTGTTTTACATTTCTCAGAAAGCTTGCCACGAAAAGCAATAATTGTGCTTTCCGCAATCTTCGCAGCATTGTCATACAATCACGGCGGTGCTATCCTCTAGAGTAGCACCCTCGTAAATCTTTTGCTAAGCTATGACAACTGTATTGTTCTTTTATAGACAGGCAATCGACAGGAATGACATAGCCATATCATTAAAAGATTGATTTACATTTTCCATATGACCTTTTTTAACGATAACCTTTGGCTTCAGCTAGAAGGCGTGGATCGGTAAGATCAAGCTTAGGCTGAAACGTAGTATAGGTTACGTCAAGCCTATCCAAAGCATGACTACCAGATTGACCATCTAAGTTCGTAGGTATAGAGTATTAGTTAGATTAGATTCCGTCGAACATGCTCTTCAGTGTGATGGCAAGCTATCAAGGCGAACTTCGAGGTTACTTTACGTAGCACGAAGCTCATACTAACTTGACTATTGAACCTCATCAGTTATGAGCATGACCAGTATCCCACTTCTATCTGCCCGTTATTCTAGCGTAGATATGGCAAAGGCTATGGTTTTGCATGTACAAGTCTAACAGCTGCTGACATCGTCTTGCTGCTTCGAAATCTATGATATACACTCCGCGTTGAACCAAGTTTGACGAGAGATAGCCATAAGTGTAAGTAATATGCCCTGCTGCTCACCTAGTAGCAAATTTTGGAATGTGCTAGTTTTGACAACCACTACTTTGATTTCATTCATGGTGTAGTTCTAGCACGAGTCCCTCCTATCATATCGCTATTCTACCTCTTCAACTGCCGAATTGACGTGCTAGCTGTCGCTCCTTGTCAATTTGTTGCTCTTACTTGAAGCCCTCTCACATGTGCGTGCGTAACATTATCGAGCAACGTTAGCCTGACTTCTCGCCTACAGTTCTTGGCAATATGCTAAACCATAGAAACACTTGGATTATTCTCCTCGAGTCAGTTTACACCTTCCCTACCTACCATGATATTGCATAGAATGTAATTATCTCACTTCACGCGGTAAGAACCTACATATTATAATTACTTGGTTATGAGAGATTTGATTCAGAAGGCACATAATGCTCGCCTCGGCAGATTTTATAAGATATCAGGCTAAGTTTTATTCACCAAAAATCGTATTATGAGTCTGTTTCAGTAAGGTTCTGCAAGTATGCACGTGTCCAGGCCTCTGTATCTGGCCGAACAATCCCATAATTGAATAAATCGCCGACATGTGTTCCCCGAACTGCTTTCATTCGACTCGTACCCTCAAATTCGAGACCAATTTTCTTCAAAACTTTGCTGCTAGCAATGTTCCATGACCATGCTGAAGCTTCTATTCGTAACAACCAACGAAATGTTTCGAAAGCCCACTTGACGAACGATCCGACTGCTAGTGTCGCTATACCCTGACCCCAATACTCTTCGCCTAACCAATAACCAAGCACAGCAGTGTAACGATGTTCGACACTTTCATGTTCGAGTCCGCAACAGCCAATAACAGCGTTACGAGAGCAGATTGCGAAATTGCGAGGGTATAACGAAGTTTCGTACTCCTGTGCTTCCAGTGCTTTCAACGAGGATCTATGCTGCACAGGTGCGATAGTAGATAGAAATGCTGATTGATTATTCGTGTGCTCGATCCACCATCGTGCATCTGCCGCTGTGTACGGATGTGGGAAGCGGTCAGTCAAATTGGAATAGACATTATGGTTGTTTGCATGGTAAATCAGATCTACCTCGTCTCCTTCTCGCCATGGTCGTATAGAAAGGTTTTTAGGAAGTTGTAAGATCTCGTACATTTAGCCCTAGCGTAACAATAAGTTGTTGTATAGCGTATAGAGCACTAACGACGACTTGTGCAACAACAACCAAATGAGTGAATTAAGTAAGGGCGCGTTCGGTAGACGATTATTGAATAATCAATGATTCGTTGAATTTGACGTTATTATTGTTGCATAGAACGATATATTTAAGTTTTCGAAGGCGGTGAGATAGATCCTATGCGAAGAGCTTTTTGATAGTTATTTGATAATTGATATACAGTAATAATAGATAATATAGTAATACAAAGAAATTAATAATCTCTTTTCGGTATATCAAAACTACATTTAACAAAAAATTCTGCTTTCATTTTTGCGGCGGTTTTTTTTGATGTTGCTATTATCTACGTTTTTTTAGATTTCCACCCAGTTTTAGGGAATTTCCAATTTTCGTTTTTGATGTTTGTCAATAGTTTTTGGATTCTTTGTAATGATTAATTGTTTGTAATTTAGAGCTTATATATAGGCATTAGATAAACTAGAGTATTGTACTCTTTTCATTCTAAGGGATATGAATTACAGGACTAAGTTCAGAAATACTATCAAATAAAATCCTTAAGTACACGTATGAAAAGTCTTACCGTTTGTTTAAAATATGATATTATAATGTAGCCAAGACTTAACATTGTATATAGCATATACAATTCACACTATTGGATCTGGCAGATGCTTCAGTAAAGCGAGAAACAAACAGAGATTTAATAATAAAACAGAAATAGATACAGAAAAGAATACATTCAAAACTTTCAAAGCCAAACTTTCAGGGCCCAATCGCTTGAGTAACACTCGTTCTATTCCAATATGCATCAATCGATTGAATTTGTAAGATACTCAATGATGTAGGTATCGGTCCCATAGCTGTTGATCCAGTTCTATAATAATGTTAATCCTTGATAATTTTCAGAAATATTGACTTTCAAAACTTACGCTGCATTTAACCATAGCCAAGCACCTGCAATCCCTGGTACGTTTAATGTGAAAGTACTACGTAGAACTCCGTCAATGTAGAACAGGTTCTTTCCAGGTAGCCAATCCATTCGATATTCATGCCATGTTGATGACATATTTGCAGGAGCGGCAACACCCGACGTGATAGTCGAGTGGTAACCAATGTTCCCAACTACAACTTGTGTTTGATTTTTTGTGTAAATATCAATATCACTTTCATTATTGTCATCGCCATAGAAAAGAAAAGCGTTGATAACTCCTGATACATTACTTGCCATAGCGATTGTTCTCACACTCCCATACATAATATCACTATATGTGGTTTGAATCTGTGCAGCAGGAACGTTTCCATTAACGATAGTTGGTTGACATAATAATAATGCAGAATAATTAGCAGCCATTTGCACATTTGCAGTTTGAAAAGCTCGACCATATGGGGCTGAACCATTTGCGATAGTATTTGTAGAAATTCCAAGTAAGTTTGTCGGGAAGACTGCATATTTTGTAAAATCAACACTTAGATGAACATTGAAGTTCCCAATTCCATTAACAAGCCAGGAAGTACCTGTCCAATAACCTAAAGGAGACGACCATGGGTAATAACTTGTAATACCGCCATCGACAGTAGCTAAGCTGTAACCATAGGAGTAAGTTATCGTCCAAGGAGTTGAGTTATATGTTGCAGTTGTTGTTGTTGCAGATGATGTTACATTTGCTGTCGTATACATCGAGCAATATGTGCCTTGTGCGACACCATTAACAGAGACAATAGCTGCATTGACAAAATTACATGGTACATATGTCGCCTTTCCTATAGCTAATGAGGCGTTTCGGTTAAAAGCTGTGAAAGCTGTACATAAAGTGGTACACTGTAATGGGGCCCATGCACCTGGGTAGAAGGTAGAGTTTATATAACTTAATGTATTCAACGTGTTAACATCAACAAGTCCAGCTAATGGAGTAGTCACATAGTTTGCTGCGTTTGGAGGTGGAGTATTTTTGAGAAATGCTATTGATCCTGTAATAACGACCATAAAATTACTTCTCCATTGCCCAACATTTGTAGCCATCGTTGAATTGATTGCAACACCCCATAGAGAACATCGAATAATTGTCGCTGAAGGCGGGTTTTCACATCCTACGCCTGGATTAATAACAGGAGCTCTCTCAAAAAATAGATTGACAGATTGACAAGCAGAAAGTGCGTCACACAAAGCTGTGCACTGGGTAACATTGTACTGTGACAATTCTCGATAGCCTAAATATGCAGAATTACTGACCGCCGCAGAGAGCCCTGAAAAGATACTTGTATAGCCTGCAGAGCTAAAAGCATTTGCACTCTGATTTACTAAGCTAATATCCTGGAGAAATCCAGATGGAGTATTTATTGTTGGCACATAACCGTAAAGAATCGTTTGATTTGAGCAAGCAGTAGAATTGGTTATTTGTCGTTTACCGATTCTCTTTTTTCCGGTCGTTATTGCTTGACTCTTGCTTAGTGTTATAGTTTTCTTTCGATTATTCGGTTTGGTAGTTGTACTCTTTTTCGTCGATTTTGTCGTCGGTATTTTCTTCGTGGACGTAGATTTCGTGGTGGACTTAGTACTTGTCAATACCTTTGGCTTACTAGTACTACTTGTTGTAGTTTTTGTTGATATAGCGGTAATTTTTGGTTTGATCAAACTGAGTTGGGAAATGATTGAAGAAGCTGTTGCTGCTCGATCGAAAGATTTACTTTTCGAAATAGGTTTTACACTCCTAAGAGATGGCTTTGCTTTGAAGATGGCATTGAAATCAAGTCCTTGTGCTTGAACACAACTGACAGCTGTCAGGATGACAATGCTGATTCTTTCTAGACGCATGACGGCAAGAATTTCGTGTTAGGCTTATGAAAATCAAGGACGATAAAAAATAAAATTTCAATCGATACTTATTTGACGCCCCCTTTATGGCGACCTAGTCAGTGCCCTTGAATCCTCTGATCGTTGGAATATAGTTCAATAATTTCCACGATATGGCAATAACGCTTCGAGGAACGTTGGCCGTTATTGCCACAAAACGTTCATAGGCATAACGGGTACGAGAGCTTGATCTTTTGATAGGAACTACTGTACGGTAGTAAATTTCTGGTTGCTTGACTCCTATAGTATCGATAAAGTAATTAGATAGTTTTAGGGGTTTCAACGACTCTGCATTGTATTAGGGTTAGGGTTAGGGTTAGGGTTAGGGTTAGGGTTAGGGTTAGGGTTAGGGTTAGGGTTAGGGTTAGGGTTAGGGTTAGGGTTAGGGTTAGGGTTAGGGTTAGGGTTAGGGTTAGGGTT
>Ga0160428_1000194_pt1 | contig 76966 bp, 59 predicted proteins | sample SolpanmetagenomM_FD_108198 | JGI IMG/M metagenome (GOLD analysis project Ga0160428, IMG submission 108198) | Solar panel surface microbial communities from Lawrence Berkeley National Laboratory, California, USA - M | ecosystem: Engineered > Built environment > Solar panel > Unclassified ... | reverse complement strand
CTTCATCCTCACCCCCGTGCTGAACGAGGGCCAGGTGCAAGAGACGGTCGAGAAGTTCTCGCAGGTGCTTAAGGAAAATGGCGCCGACCTCATTTCTACTGAAGCCTGGGGCTTGCGCAAGCTAGCTTACCCGATTCAAAAGAAATCCACTGGTTATTACTTCACCCTGACTTACAATCAGAGCGGTGAGGGTAACATCGTAGACACGCTGGAGCTGGCTTTCCGCCGCGACGAGCGCGTTATCCGCTTCCTGACCACCGTGCTCGATAAGCACTCGGTGACCTACAACGAGCGCCGCCGCAATGGTGAGATGAACCAGCCCAAGCCTCAGCCGGCCGAAGCAGCTCAGTAACTCCTTAGCAAGCAATACGATGGCTACGCAAAATAACCGTAACAACAACCGCGACAACGGCAACAAGCCCGTTGACACGCGCAACAAGTACTGCCGCTTCAAGAAGAACGGCATTAAGTACGTAGATTACAAAGACCCGAACTTCCTGCTGAAGTTTGTGAACGAGCAGGGCCGCTTGCTGCCCCGCCGCATCACTGGCACCAGCCTGAAATTCCAGCGCAAAGTGGCTCAGGCCGTGGCTAAGGCCCGTCACCTGGCCCTGATGCCCTACGTAACTGACGCTCTGAAATAGACCTGAAGACATGGAAATCATTCTGAAAGACGACGTTAAGGGTCTGGGCTACAAGAACGACCTCGTAACGGTGAAGTCGGGCTACGGCCGCAACTACCTGTTGCCCCAGGGCCTGGCCATGCTGGCCGACAAATCGGCTAAGAAAATTGTAGCCGAGAACGTGCGCCAAGCTGCTCACAAAGCTGAAAAAGTGAAAGCTGACGCGCAAGCTGTGGCTGACCAAATCGGCGACCAGGTGTTCGAACTACCCGCCAAGGTGGGTGAAACCGGCAAAATCTTTGGCCGCGTAACGACCCTGCAACTGGCTGAAGCCCTGAAGAACAAAGGCATCGACGTAGACCGCAAGCGCCTGAGCTTTGACCAGGAGCCCACTACGGCTGGTGACTACACCGCCACGCTGAACCTGCACAAAGAGGTAAAGCATGCCGTGAACTTCCGCGTAGTAGCTGCTTAATTGTTGCTGCTTAGCTGCTTAGTGAGACGTCCTGCCGCAAGGCGGGACGTCTTTTTTTGGGCCTACCTTTGCAATTCATGTTTCGGACTGAACTAACTATTGCGCCGCAGGAGCGGCAACTAGCGCGCACGGCGCGCGTGCTCACGGTAGGCTCGTGCTTTGCCGATAGCCTCGGCACGCGGCTACGGCTGAATAAAGTAAATGCCCTTGTCAATCCCTTCGGGACGGTGTTTCAACCGTTGGCGCTGGCGCAGCTGCTACGCGCCGCGGCCGGCGAGGAGCAAGACTGGCAGCAGCACGTGGTGGAGGCGCGCGGCCGGTGGCAGAGCTACGACTTTCACAGCACCATCGGGGCAGAGTCGCCGGTCGAGCTGCTTCAACTCATTCGGGAGACGGTGAGCCGGGTGGGCGAGTTTTTGCGTACCGCCGACACGGTAGTGCTAACCCTCGGCACCGCTTGGGCCTACCGCCTGCGCGAAACCGGCGAACTAGTGAGCAACCTGCACAAGCTGCCCGCCAGCCTTTTCGAGAAAGAGCTGCTGACGGCGGACGAAATTGTGAATGGGCTAGCCGAGGTGCACGCGCTGCTGCGGCGCGCTAATCCCAACATTCGCATTGTATTAACGGTGAGCCCGGTGCGGCACATCAAGGACACATTGCCGCTGAACGCGGTGAGCAAGTCGGTGTTGCGCGTAGCCTGCCACTACCTGAGCGAGCTGCTGCCGGGCGTGAGCTACTTCCCGGCTTATGAGCTGCTGGTGGACGAGCTGCGCGACTACCGTTTTTACGCCAGCGACATGCTGCACCCCTCGGAAGTAGCCGAAGACTACATCTGGGAAAAATTTGCGCGAGCTTATTTCGATGCGGATTTTGGGCGCTTCCGCAAAGAGTGGGCCGCCGTGCGGCAGTCGCTGGGCCACCGGCCGCTGCACTTGGGCGCGCCCGAGCACCGCACCTTTCTAGACCAGACGGCCAAGCGCCTGGAACAATTGGCTAGCCAGGGGATAGAGGTGCGCCAGGAGCTGCGCGACGTGCAGCGCCAGCTAGCGGCCCTGCCGCCGCCCAAGCCAGTGCAAGCAGCTTCGATTGAGCCCGACGACGATGAAGAGCGCATTGACATCGGAGATGCTACCAGTACGGAAGCGACGGCCCTCCCCAATGCTAGCCAGCCCACGGTAATGAATAACGGTCGGACCGAGCGCCGCGATGGCCGCCGCAACGACCGTGGTGGGCGGGGCAGCCAGGAACGCCGTAGTGGTCGCGACTTGGTGCCTACCGAGGCACAGCCGGAGCTTACTCCTCTTGTGACAGCGCCCGAGCCAGCCGAAGTAGTTGCTGACGCTTCGATTCTTACCGCAGAGGATTTGGCATTGCCTGAGACCAGTGATGCGCTCTCAGCAGTTGGAGAGGCCAGCCCCTACCCTGCCAAGAAGAAAAAGCGGCGCTCGCGCGGTGGAGCGAAGCGCACGGCTCGCAAAAATGCCGCCCGGCTGGCCGCTGACCAAGGAAGTGGCTTGGCTCAGGAAGAGCTGGAAGAGGAACTGGCACTGGAGAACCCGGCGCCAGCCCCGAAGGAAGCTGGCGAGCAGCTCGCACCGGCAGAACCGGTGCTGGATGTAGCGGAGCCGGTAGTAGCCACAGCTCCCGAAGGGGAAAGTGGCTCGGAGCCGACGGGTATCAACCGCAGGCGCGGGACCGGGCCGACCCCAAAGAAATCGAAAGTCATCACCAAATCGGCATTGGTGAAGCGGGGGCAGCGCAACAGCCTGTACCGCACGCCAACGCCGGAAGCCGAGGCTGATGCCACTGCTACCACTGCACCGGAGGTCGTGACGGCATCGGCGCCCATTATCTCACCCCCGATTATTCCGGTGGCGCTATCGGAGCGGCCTGCCGTAGAGCTAGCCGAGCCGTCGCAGTTGCTGCCACAACCAGAGGTAGCCACGTCGGCCGTTGAAGAGCCTGACCTAGCGGCTACGGTGCTGGGGCTTTATTCCAGCAAGCCCCGGGTAGCGGCGGTAGCTGTGGCCAAGCCTAAGCGAGGCCGCCCAAAGGCCGCTGCTACCGAACCAACCCCTACCACGGAGACTGCGCCGACCGCAGCACCGAGTGCTGACGAAGCAACGGCGCCAGCCGCAACGGCAGCCAGCCCTGCGGAGGTGACTACCGTGGCCAAGATTACGAAAAAGACCGCGACCCGCGCTGCCAAAGCTGCTAAGCCAGCGGCACCTAAAAAAGCAGCAGCTAAAGCCAGCAAACCAGCTGCTGCCAAGAAAACTGCTGCAAAACCTGCGGCTATCCGCCGGGGCCGCCCGCCGGGTGCCGCTACCCCGCCCGCCGCTGAAGAGCCAGCCGCCTAATCTTTTCAAAACCCAGCCCGACCGGCTGGGTTTTGTTTTACCCAGCCTGCTTGTTTTATGCCTGCCTTCCCTACTGCTCCTGCCAATCGGCTAGCCCACGAAACCAGCCCCTACCTGCTGCAACACGCGCACAACCCCGTGGACTGGTACCCGTGGGGGCCGGAAGCCCTGGCCAGGGCCCAGGCCGAGCAAAAGCCCATTCTGGTGAGCATCGGCTACGCGGCCTGCCACTGGTGCCACGTGATGGAGCGCGAGTCGTTTGAGAACGAGCAGGTGGCACGGGTGATGAACGAGTACTTCGTTTGCATTAAAGTGGACCGCGAGGAGCGGCCCGACGTGGACCAGATTTACATGGACGCCGTGCAGGCGATGGGCATTCAGGGCGGCTGGCCGCTCAATGTGCTGCTCACGCCCGAGGCTAAGCCCTTCTATGGCGGCACTTACTTTCCGCCATCCAACTGGGTGAAGCTGCTCGAGAACGTGGCGCAGGTCTATGCCAGTGAGCACCGCGCCGAGTTGGATGGCTCGGCCGAGCGCTTTACCCAGGTGCTGCAAGCCAGCGAGCTGGCGAAGTACGGCGCAGCTGGCAACCAAGCTAGCGCTGGGGTCAATGACGAAGAATTTAAGCTGCTGGCTTACAACCTGAGCTTGCGCTACGACCGCGAGCGCGGCGGCACCAACCGAGCACCCAAGTTTCCGATGCCCAGCATCTGGCGGTTTTTGCTGCGGACGCACCACATTTCGGGCAGCCAGGCAGTGCTTAACCAGGTCAACCTGACGCTGCGCGAAATGGCCTGGGGCGGCATCTACGACCAGGTGGGCGGCGGCTGGGCGCGCTACTCGGTCGATGCCGAATGGCTGGTGCCGCACTTCGAGAAGATGCTGTATGATAACGGCCAGCTACTGAGCCTCTACAGCGAAGCTTTTCAGGTGACGCCTGACCCGCTGTACCGCGAGGTGGTGTTTCAGACGGTGGCCTGGGTGCGGCGCGAGCTGACTAACCCCGAGGGCGGCTTTTACTCGTCGCTCGATGCCGATAGCGAGGGCGAGGAGGGTAAATTTTACGTCTGGACCCGGGAAGAATTGCAGCGGCTACTGGGGGCTGAGGAGCCGCTGGCCTCGGCCTACTACCAGTGCACGGGCGTGGGCAACTGGGAGCACGGCCGCAACATTTTGCACCGCCGGCAGTCGGACGCCGACTTTGCCGAGGAGCACAAGCTGGAGCCACACGTGCTGGCCAAGCTCATTCACGGCTGGCAAAAAACGCTACTGGCGGCCCGCGCTCAGCGCGTGCGCCCCGGCCTCGACGACAAAGTTCTGACTGGCTGGAATGCCCTCATGCTGAGTGGCCTGGTGGCCGCCTACCGCGCTTTCGGTGAAGCTGAGTTTCTGGCGCTGGCCCTGCGCAATGCCGAATTCTTGCAGCAGCACCTACGCCAGGGCCCGCGCCTCTACCGCACCTGGAAGAATGGCCGCGCCACCATCAACGGCTTTCTGGAAGACTACGCGTTGGTGATTGAGGCCTACGTGGCGCTCTACGAAGCCACGTTTGCTGAAAGCTGGCTGCACGAGGCCGAAACGCTGACGCGCTACGTGCTCGCTAATTTCTTTGACCCGGCCGAGCAGCAGTTTTTCTATACCGATGCCAGCGCCGAGCCACTCATCGCCCGCAAGAAAGAGCTGTTCGACAACGTCATTCCGGCCTCTAACTCCGCGATGGCCCACAACCTGCTGCGCCTGGGCCGCCACCTCGAAAACGCTGACTACCAAACTCTGGCCGCCGCCATGCTGGCCCAGGTGCAGGCCCTGGCCGCCAAGGAGCCGCAGCACCTCACCAACTGGGCCAGCCTCTACGTGGCCCTGCTGCGGCCGGGCGCCGAAGTGGCCATTGCCGGGCTGCAGGCCGAGGCATTCCGGCAGCAGCTCAGCCGGCATTTTCTGCCCAATGACATCCTAGCCGGCACCTTGGCGGACAGCGAGTTGCCGCTGCTGCGCGGGCGGGCTGCTACCAAGCAAACTACCCTGTATGTGTGCCGCGACCGGGCTTGCCGGCTACCGGTGCACACGGTAGCCGAGGCGCTGGCCCAGCTAGCCTTGGCCGAGCAGTAGCGCGGACTTTTAGTCTGCAAGCACTACCGACTGGTAACCCCTGGCCTAAAAGTTTGCGCTGTTGACTAGCGCATTCAAAAGTGGTCAGTTGGTAAACCATCTGCCCGCCGGCCGGGGTTATCTTTACTATTCGCCTGCCGCTAGCCGTTTTCCCGTGTCGCTCACTTTTGAATTTGCCTCGCCTACGCCCGCGCCCGCCGTCTTGCCCGACCGCGTGACGCTGTTCGTGGACGTGATTTTGCCCCTGCCACTGCCCAAGCTCTACACCTACCGGGTGCCGTATGAGCTGAATGATAACGTGGTAATCGGCGGCCGGGTCATTGTGCAGTTTGGGGCCAAGCGTACGCTGAGCTGCATTGTGGCGGCCGTGCACGAAACACCGCCCAAGGAGTACCAGGCCAAGTACATTCTGGAGTTTATCGACGACGCGCCCGTGGTGACGCAGCCGCAGCTCAAGCTGTTTCGCTGGATAGCCGAGTACTACCTCTGCACCCTGGGCGAGGTGATTAATGCCGCGCTGCCCGCCGCGCTCAAGCTTTCGTCCGAATCGCGCATTCAGCTGCACCCGGCCTACCTCACTGACGGCAGCCCCTACCCGCTCGACGACAAGGAGCAGCGCATTGTGGACAACCTGCGCACCGAGGATGGCAAGGCCCTGACCTTTACCGAAGTGGGTGACGTACTAGGCATCGCCTCCTTCCACAAGGTCATCAAGTCGCTGATGCAGAAGGATATTATCTTTTTGTTCGAGCAGATGTCGGACAAGTATTCGCCCAAGGTGCTGAAGAAAGTGCGGCTGGCTCCCCACCTCGTAGCCACCGGGGCAGTCGAAAAGCTGTTTGAGGACCTGGCCAGCAAGCCCAAGCAGGTAGACGTGCTACTGAAATACTTGCAGCGCGTGCCGGTGCACCGCGATGAGCACCTCAACCACGCGGGCCTCGAAAAGGCCTACCTCACCAGCTCGCCCCACCTGTCGGCCTCGGCCGTGAACACGCTGATTAAGAACGGCGTGCTGGAGCAGTTCGACCAGATTGTGTCGCGCTTTCCGCTCGATGAGAACCCGCTGGCCCAGATGCCCTACCAGCTCAACGAGGCGCAGACTACGGCCCGCGATGAGGTAATGAGCTTGTTTGGCGAGAAGGGCATTGTGCTGTTGCACGGCGTCACGGGCTCAGGCAAGACGGAGATTTACATCGACCTCATCCGGCAGGCGCTCGATGGCGGCGGGCAAGTGCTGTACCTGCTGCCCGAAATCGCGCTCACGGCCCAGATTGTGACGCGCCTGATGCGCGTGTTCGGCTCGCGGCTGGGGGTGTACCACTCCAAATTCTCCGACAACGAGCGGGTGGAGGTCTGGAACGGCGTGCTCTCGGGCCGCTTCCAGGTGGTGGTGGGCGTGCGCTCGGCCGTGTTTTTGCCGTTTGATAACCTCGCCCTCCTCATTGTGGACGAGGAGCACGAAAGCTCCTACAAGCAGTATGACCCCGCCCCGCGCTACAACGCCCGCGAGGTAGCCCTGATGATGGGTAACTTCCAGGGTGCCAAGGTGCTGCTGGGCTCGGCCACGCCGGCCGTCGAAACCTACTACCAGGCCCGGCTGGGCCGCTACGGGCTCGTGACGCTCAGCAAGCGCTTTGGCGAGGCCGGCATGCCCGAGATTGAGCTGATTGACACCCGCAAGCTGCGCGCCGAGAAGAAGATGCACAATCATTTCTCGGCCGACTTACTGAATGCGATGGAGAGCCGCATTGCGCAGGATGAGCAGGTTATCCTGTTCCAAAACCGGCGCGGCTACGCGCCCGTCACGGAGTGCAACGACTGCGGCTACATTCCCAAGTGCCAGAGCTGCGCCGTGAGTTTGAGCTACCACAAGCACGCCCACGAACTGCGCTGCCACTACTGCGGCTACCACGAGGGCATGCCCACGCAGTGCCCGGCCTGCGGCTCGCGCGCGCTACGCACCCAGGGCTTCGGCACCGAAAAGCTGGAGGATGACCTCAAAATCATGCTGCCCCAGGCCAACGTGCAGCGCATGGACCTGGACACGACCCGCGCCAAAAACGCCTACCAGCAGATTATCGGCGACTTTGAGCAGCAGAAAACCAACGTGCTCGTGGGTACGCAGATGGTGACCAAGGGCCTTGATTTTGAAAACGTGAGCCTCGTAGGTATCGTCAACGCCGACGCCATCATTCACTACCCCGACTACCGGGCCCACGAGCGGGCCTACCAGATGTTTGTGCAGGTGAGCGGCCGGGCCGGGCGCAAGGGCAAGAAGGGCAAGGTGCTCATTCAAACCGGTGACCCTACCCAGGTTATTTTCGACAAGGTTATCCGCAACGACTACCTCGAATTTTACGAGTACGAGATAACCCAGCGCCGCGAGCACGAATACCCGCCCTTCGCTCGCATCATCCGGCTCACGGTGAAGCACATGGACCAGGACGTGGCCCAAAAGGCGGCCATCCTGCTTACCCAGGAGCTAGCCGACCGCCTGGGCCGCGGCCCCGTGCTGGGGCCCGAGGCACCGTACATCTTCCGCATCCGCAATTTCTTTTTGCAGGAAATCGTCATCAAGCTCAGCCGCGAGCACACCGTGCTGAAGGCGGCTAAGCTAGCCATCTGCGCGGCGCTCGACGTGGTGCGCGACCAGAAGGAATACCGCCAGGCCCGCCTGGTAGTAGATGTTGACCCCATGTAAGCTGCCCTAGCCTTGCCCAGCAAAAAGCCCCGGCTGCCAGTGGCAACCGGGGCTTTTTAGCAAAGCGAAAGCCTAGTGACTTACAACTCGTCGAGCAGCCAGAGCACGAGGAAAATCACGCCGATGAGGGCGATAATGGTACCAATCAGGCCGCTGAAAATACCGACAATCAAGCCAATCAGCAGCAAAATCAGACCCGTGCGCAGGTTGCCGCTGATGCGGGCCGTGTGCGCCGTGTTGTCGCCTTGCTTGAACTGCGAAGACTTGTCGGCTAGCTTGTTGAGCTTCTTGGTAACCTTAGCCAGCGCCATGCGCTGCACCAGATTGAGGCTTTTGGGAGCAGCGGTGGCTACCGTAGCATCGGGCGTGGCAACTGCGGCAGCGGGTGCAGCCTGGGCCGGGGCTGGCGCGGCAGCTACCGGCGCGGCCGCAACACGCAGCGCGGGCGCCGTAGCTACCGTGATTTCGGGCGCTACAGCGGGCATCTCGGCTACGGGAGCGGGAGCGGCTACCGGCGCCTGGGCCACTTCTGCTGAAGTAGCGGCGGGCGCCTGCTGGCGAGCTTTGGGGGCCGCCGTGGCGGTGCCGAGGTAAGACGCCGATTTGGGCAGGAAAGCGTACTCGGAGCGGCTGCACGAGCTCAGCGCCAGTGCGCTGGTGAGGACCACCGCGAGGCGGCCCAGGGTAGAAGTCAGGTTTTGCATAAGGCGAAAAGTGAAAGGGTGAATAAAAGAAAGGTGCCCCCGATTACGTTGAGAAAACGGTTTTGGCTGCCTACCGGGCTCATTTTTTTTGTTTGGCTAAGGGCAGTGAGCGTGTAGTTTCGCCGCCAGCAGCTGAACGGCTGCCTTTCTTTGGTTGTTGTGGGGCGAGACAAAAGCCTCTGCCGAATACTGATTATTTGCTTATGAAGAATGCCGCTGTGCTTTGGATTGGCCTGGGAGCCGGGGTAGGGTTGGCTGCTTGCACCCAGCTGCCGATGGAGTCGAATGTGGCTAATGCCGCCAGCCTGCGGGCCGCTACCATCACAACGCGCCCGCCCGACTCGGCGGGCTATGAAAGCCGTCCCGCCCGCGACCCCAACGGCATCGGCCGCTACTACCAGGGGCGCCAGATTGCCCACGTAATGGGCCACGAGGGGGCCGACTGGCTGGAGCGCGACGAGCGCAGCCAGGAAGAAGGCACTGATGTTCTTATCAAGGAACTACGCCTCAAACCCACCGATACGGTGGCCGACATTGGGGCGGGCACAGGGTTTTTCTCGTTTCGGCTAGCCCCGCTGGTGCCCCGCGGCCGCGTGCTGGCCGTCGATATTCAGCCCGAGATGATAACCGAGCTTAAGCAGCGCCAGGCCAAAAACGGCCTGCGCAACGTAGAGCCCGTACTCGGCACCACGGCCGACCCGCACCTGCCGGCTGGCCAGGTCGATGTGGTGCTCATCGTGGATGCCTACCACGAGTTCAACCACCCGCGCGAGATGGGGCTGGCCATCCGCAACGCGCTACGGCCCGGCACTGGCCGGCTAGCCTTGGTAGAATACCGCGCCGAAGACCCGAACGTGCCCATCAAAAACATTCACAAGATGACCGTGGCGCAGGCCCGCAAGGAGATGGCTGCCGTGGGCCTGGAGTTTGTGGAGGTGCGCGAGACGCTGCCACAGCAGCACCTGCTGCTGTTTCGGCGGCCGCTGTAATTTTATTCTTTGAGAGCTTTTGCTTAAAACAGAACGTCATGCTGAGCTTGCCGAAGCATCTTGCCCGCGCCGCTAGGAGTATTACTTACACCGACGGCGAGCGAGATGCTTCGGCAAGCTCAGCATGACATTCTTTTGCTTACCCGAAATAGCCTAGCGCTTCATCAGGCGCTCAATATCAGCTAGCTCGATGGGAATATTTGCCATCAAATCCTCGTTGCCGCCAGCCGTGATGAGGAAGTCGTTTTCGAGGCGGATGCCCAGCTTTTCCTCGCGGATGTAGATGCCCGGCTCGATGGTGTAGACCATGCCCGCCTCAAACGTACGGTACTTGTAGCCCACGTCGTGCACGTCGAGGCCCAGGTAATGGCTGGTGCCGTGCGGGAAGTACTTCTTGTAGAGCGGCGCGTCGGGGTCCTGGTTTTTCACGTCGCTGGCGTTCAGCAGGTCGAGCTTGATAAGCTCCTGCTCCATCGTGGCGCCCACTTCGCGGTGGTAGTCTTCGATGGAATTGCCGACCACGAGCCGGCTTTCGCAGAAGCGGAAAACCCGCAGCACGGCCTCGTACACCTGGCGCTGGCGCGGGGTAAAGGTGCCGTTGACGGGAATGCTGCGGGTGAGGTCGGCGGCGTAGTTGGCGTACTCGGCGCCGAAGTCGAGCAGCAGCACGTCGCCGTCCTGGCACTGGCGGTCGTTGCTGATGTAGTGCAGGATGGTAGCACTTTCGCCGCTGCCGATGATGCTGGTATAAGCCGGTCCGCGCGAGCTGCTCTTGATGAATTCGTGCAGAATCTCGGCTTCCACCTCGTATTCCCACACGCCGGGCTTCACGAAGCCCAGCAGGCGGCGGAAGGCATTGCCGGTGATGTCGGCCGCCTTGCGCATAAGGCGGATTTCCTCGGGGCTCTTCACGGCGCGCAGCTGGTGCAGGAGCTTGGCGGCGCGGCGGTACTGGTGCAGCGGGTAGCGGCGCTGCAAACTTTTGATGAGGCGGGCGTCGCGGGTTTCGACCTCCACCACGGCCCGGATGTGCTCGTTGGAGTTCAGGTACACGTACTCGGCCTCGTTCATAAGGGCCGGCAGTACGGTTTCGAACTGGTCGACCCACATAATGGTGGGAATGCCTGACACTTGGCGCGCCTCTTCCTTGGTCAGCTTGTAGCCTTCCCACACTAGAATCAGCTCCGAGGTTTCGCGCACGAACAGGATTTCGCGGTGCTTTTCGAGGGCCGCGTCGGGGCAAATGACGAGGATGGTTTCCTCCTGGTCAACGCCGGTGAGGTAAAACAAGTCGGTGTTCTGCTTGAGGGCCAGGGTACCGTCGGCGTTGGTGGGCAAGATATCGTTGGCATTGAAAATGGCCAGCGACTGCGGCGGCAGCAGCTCGCGGAAGCGGCGGCGATTTTCAACAAACAGCTCGGGGGCAATGGGACCGTAGCGCATACTGAGGCGGGGAAAAACGGGTTAGAGGCGCAAGTTACGGCCCGCCCCAACCCGGGGCGGGCTGGCTGGCGGTAATTTTGCGCCGCTCCTCCCCTGCTTCGGCGCGGCAAGCCTATCCTCCTTATGCTGTATCTGCTCCGGCAAACCCGCACCTTCCTCCTTCCCTACGCCGTGTTGCTGGTACTGCTCGGCACGGTGCTGCTGGCCACGCCCAAGCACCTGGCTTTTTTCTGGGTGAACGGGCACAATACGCCGTTTTTCGACCAGTTTTTCCGGCCCTTTACCAATGTGGGCGACGGGCTGTTCTACATCCTCATTACGCTGGGGCTGCTGTTCGTGCGCTTCCGCTGGGCCTTCGTAAGCTTCGTGTGCTTCGCTATCACCTCGCTGGCCGCCCAAATCGGCAAGCAGCTCATTTTCACGGGCCACCCCCGGCCCTTCCGCTACTTCGCCGAAAACCCGGGTTTCCCGCCCCTGCACGTGGTAGAGGGCGTGGTGATGGGTACGCTCAAAAGCTTCCCGTCGGGGCATTCTACGTCGGCATTCTCCGTGTTTCTGCTGCTCACGCTTATCGTAAAGGATAAGCGCTGGGGCTACGCCTTTGTGGGGCTGGCCGCGCTCACGGCCTACTCGCGGGTGTACCTGGCCCAGCACTTTGTAGAGGACGTGTACGCCGGCTCGGCCCTGGGCACCGGCCTCACGCTGGCCGTGCTGGCCTGGCTGCTGCCCTACCTCGAGCAACACCCCAAGCCCTGGCACCAGTGGCGCCTGCGCCGGCCGGGCCAGAAGAAGTAGCGTGGACTCTGCGAGTCCGCGCCACACATTTTACACTAGCTGCGGCACCAGCGCGGACCGGCTGATGCGCCGGGTGCGGCTACGCAGCAGCGCCATTACGCCCGCCTCGGTGCGTGGCGTGCCGTCGAGGAGCACAAAGTGCCTCGCCAGCAGGTCGTAGCGCTTGGCCATGAGGTAAAAGAAGATGTGCAGAAAGTGGATGCCATCGAACACAATGGCCTCATTATCGGCGTACTGCGCCAGGTTCTGGCGGAAGTGGTGTGGGTGGTCAGTCCAGTGCAGCGCGGGCTTGAGGTGGTGGCTGATGTGGTAGCCATCGTTCCAGCACTTGTGGTTGTAGCTGGTGTTGATGCAGGTCACGCTGTTGCGGTAGCAGTTGTCGGGGCTGGCCGCGTCGATAAAGGCGTGCTGCGCCCAGTTGCCGAGCATCATAATGATGCGCGAGAGCAAAAACGGCAGCACAAACACGGCTAGCGTAGCCGGCAGGTTCACCAGGGCCAGCGCCAGCGTGAAGCCGCCGTAGAGAATTTCGCCGCGCAGCAGGCGGTAGCGCATCGTAGCCTTGTTGCGCTTGATGAAGTAGCTGGCCACCCGCGCCACGCCCACTATCAGAAAGTCGCCGAGGTAGTGCAGAAACCCGCGCACCGAGTCGCGCTGGTAAAACATGGTCGAGCTTTCGTCGTCGGGCAGGTTATTTTCGGGATGGTGCATGCCCATGTGGTGGGCGAAGTACGATTCCGGCGTTTGGCCAAACAGCGGCCCCAGCACCCACGGAATGTAGTTATTCAGCCAGCCGTACTTCTTCTTGAATAGCACCCGGTGGCTGGTACAGTGCAGCATCAGCCCAAATGGCCCCTTGAAGCGCGCATTGCTGAAAAAGAACAGCAGCCCGAACGCCGCCCACCACCACGCCCCGCGTAGCGTGGGCACAAACAGCAGCACCGCCAGCGGCAGCATGGTCGCCGTTATCTTTAGAATAAGGTAGGCAAATGGCAAATCGCGCGCGTCTTGCAGGTACGGCGTCAGGCGCCGGGCCAGCCAGTTGGGCGCGGCGGGCCGGGTATACACCGGGTCAGTAGAAGGGGCCAGGGCTTTCATAAAGGCTTAAAGGGAAAAGGCAGCCCCGGGTAATTACCCCGGCCGGCCTCCCCACAGCGGGAACCCAAGCGAAAGCACACGCGGCGGACAGCAATAAGAACTGAACGCAGCCCTAGCGGTGGGCCGGTGTGGCCCTGGTAGCGCAGTAACGGGGATTGCCGCCCCGCAGTTCGGCCGCCCCCAAAATAACTTTCTCATTTTCAATAAGTGACCTGAACCGCCAGCCCTCAATCGGTGACCAAACCCGGCCCCGGCGGTAACTTTAGGTTTCGATGAAAGCGCAGAAAATAGCGGCCAGCGGCGCACGCACCGGCCGTAGTTTTCTGTTCCGTGCTCACTGTTACTTACTTGCCTTATGCCCGTTTTCTCGCACCTGCACTCGCACACCCAGTACTCGCTGCTCGACGGCCAGGCCAGCATTTCGGCGCTTATGAAGAAAGCGCAGGCCGACGGCATGCCCGCCGTGGCCCTCACCGACCACGGCAACATGTTCGGGGCCTTCAACTTCGTGGCCGAGGCCAACAAGTACAACGTGAAGCCCATCGTGGGCTGCGAGTTTTACATGGTGGCCGACCGCCACAAAAAAACCTTCTTGCGCGAAAAAGGCGAGAAGGACAACCGCTTTCACCAGTTGCTGCTGGCTAAGGACCAGGCAGGCTACCACAACTTGGCCAAGCTTTGCTCGCTAAGCTTCATCGAGGGCGTGTACTCGAAGTTTCCGCGTATCGATAAGGAACTGCTGCTGAAGTACCACGAGGGCCTCATTGCCACCAGCTGCTGCATCGGCGCCGAGATTCCGCAGGCCATCCTGTTTGAAGGCGAGGCCCGGGCCGAGGAGCTGCTGAAGTGGTGGCTCGACGTGTTCGGCGACGACTACTACATCGAGATTCAGCGGCACGGGCTGATGAATTTCGACGGCACCGGCAAAAGCCAGGAAGACGTGAACCAGGTGCTGCTGGGCTTCGCTAAGAAGTACAACGTCAAGGTCATCTGCACCAACGACTCGCACTACGTAGACCAGACCGACTACGCGGCCCACGACCTGCTGCTGTGCGTGAACACGGCCGAGGAACGCAGCATCCCGGTCGGCGACTTCGAGACGAACTACTACACGGTGCTCACCGCCGACCAGCGCGTGCACTACGACACCCTCGACAACCTGCGCACCGCCCACGGCTACGACGAGAACGCCAGGCGCATGATTTCGCGCATCGACGAGGAGCTGCAAAAGCCGCCCAAGCAACGCCGCCGCCGCTTTGGCTTCGCCAACGACCAGTTCTTCTTCAAGAGCCAGGAGCAGATGAACACACTTTTCGAGGATGTGCCCGAAAGTGTGGATAACACCAACGAGATTGTGGATAAGATAACGCCGCCCAAGCTGGCGCGCGACATCCTGCTCCCCAACTTCCCCATCCCCGCGCCCTTCGCCAACGCCGATGAATTTTTGCGCGAGCTAACCTACGTAGGTGCCTTCGGGGCTAGCGCCGGTAATGGCTCGGTGACCATGACCAAGCCGCCGCGCTACGCCGAGCGCACGCCCGAAATCGAGGAACGACTGGACTACGAGCTGCGCATCATCCAGACGATGGGCTTCGCGGGCTACTTCCTCATTACGCAGGATTTTATCAACAAAGGCCGGAGCATGGGCGTGGCCGTGGGCCCGGGCCGGGGCTCGGCGGCTGGCTCAGCGGTGGCCTACTGCGTGGGTATCACCAACATTGACCCCATCAAGTACTCGCTGCTATTCGAGCGCTTCCTGAATCCCGAGCGCGTGTCGATGCCCGATATCGATATTGACTTTGACGACGTCAACCGCCAGAAAGTCATTGACTACGTGGTGGGTAAGTACGGCAAAACGCAGGTGGCCCAGATTATTACCTTCGGCACGATGGCCGCCAAGTCGAGCATCAAGGACGTGGCTAGGGCCATGGAATTGCCGCTGCCCGCCGCCAACGAAATTGCCAAGCTCGTGCCCGAAAAGCCGGGCACCACTCTGGCTGGCGCGTTCCGCGACGTACCCGAGTTGCAAGCCATCCGGGCCGACCACACCGACCTCAAGGGCCAGATTCTGGCCCTAGCCGAACGCCTGGAAGGCTCGGTACGCAACACCGGCATCCACGCGGCGGGCGTCATCATTGCGCCCGACGACATCACGAACTACATCCCCGTTTCGACCTCCAAGGACTCGGACCTGCTCATCACGCAGTTCGACGGCAAGGTGATTGAGAGCGCGGGGACGCTGAAGATGGACTTTCTGGGCCTCAAGACCCTGACCATCATTGTGGATGCCCTGAATTTGATTGAGCGCAACCACGGCGTCAAAATTGATATTGACGAGATTCCGCTCGACGACCCCAAGACCTACGCGCTCTACCAGCGCGGCGATACCATCGGTACGTTCCAGTTTGAATCCGAGGGTATGCGCATGTACCTCAAGGACTTGAAGCCGACTAACATTGAGGACCTGATTGCGATGAACGCCCTGTACCGGCCCGGCCCGATGCAGTTCATTCCCGACTTCATCAACCGCAAGCACGGCCGCGAGCCCGTGGAGTATCCGCACGACTTGCTGAAACCCATCCTGGAATACAGCCAGGGCATCATGGTGTACCAGGAGCAGATTATGCAAACGGCCCAGATTCTGGCTGGCTACTCGCTCGGCGGGGCAGACTTGCTGCGCCGTGCCATGGGTAAGAAGGACATGAAGAAGATGGCCCTGGAGCGCGAGAAGTTCATCAAGGGCGCGGGCGAAATCCACAAAATCCCGGCGAAAAAGGCCAACGAAGTCTTCGACGTGATGGAGAAATTTGCGGAGTACGGCTTCAACCGCTCGCACTCGGCCGCCTACTCGGTAGTGGCGTATCAGACTGGCTACCTGAAGGCTAACTACCCCGCCGAGTACATGGCCGCCGTGCTCACCAACAACATGGGCGATATCAAGAAGGTGACCTTCTTCATTGAGGAAGCCCGCAAACAGGGCGTGTCGGTAATGGGCCCCGACGTGAACGAGAGCGAGCAGAAATTCAACGTGCCCCGCGAAAACCAGATTCGCTTTGGGCTAGCCGCCGTGAAGGGAGCGGGCGAAGCCGCCGTACTCGAACTCGTGGACGAGCGTAAGAAAAACGGTCCGTTCTCCGACGTGTTCGACTTTGCCAAGCGTGTGAACCTGCGCTCGGTGAACAAGAAAACTTGGGAAAGCCTGGCCCAGGCCGGCGCTTTCGACAGCTTCGAGAAGTACAACCGCCGCCAGTTTATGGACGCCCCCACCGGCGACCAGAACCTCATCGAGAAGGCGATGAAGCTGGGCCAGCAGCACCAGGCAGCTAAGGAATCGGCGCAGCACAGCCTCTTTGGCGCGGGCGCGTTTGGTGCGGTAGCCGCGCCCCTGCCCAAGGTGCAGGACCTGGAGGACTGGAGCCCCACTGAGAAGCTGCGCCGCGAGAAAGAGGTGGTAGGCTTCTACCTCTCGGGCCACCCGCTCGACACTTACCGCATGGAAATCGACGCCTACTGCACCTGCCCGCTCGACAAGCTGGAGGGCCAGAAGGGCAAGGACGTGACCATCGCCGGCCTCATCTCGGGCGTCACGTTCCGGACCACCAAGAGCGGCCAGCCGATGGTGTCGTTCAACATAGAGGACTACGATTCGAGTTTGAACCTGGCGCTGTTCCGCGACGACTTCAGCAAGTACGGCCCGCTCATCAACCCCAAAAACTACCACAACGACCAGGTGCCGCCCATGTTCGTGCGCGGCAAGATGGAGCTGCGCTACGGCACCCAGGACCAGTGGGAACTGAAAATCAAGACGATGGAGCAGCTCAGCAACGTGGCTGACAAGCTCAGCAAGGGCGTACGCGTGAAGCTCGACCTGCGCACCGTGACCGGCCCCATGATAGACCGCCTGCAAGAAGCCATCGAGCACGCCAAGGGCTCGAAGCGCCTCGAAATTCAGTTCGTGGAGCCCCACGAGCGGCTGGCCGTCGATATGTTCTCGCGCCGCTTTCAGATTGAGCCCAAGGCATTTATCGACAAAATGCGCGAGTTTGAGCTCGATGTGTGCGCGTTGATTTAGCCCGCTTATCAAAAGCTAAAAGAACGTCATGCTGAGCTTGCCGAAGCATCTCGCTCACGCCGCAGGGGTAGCACCCTAACGAGGCGAGCGAGATGCTTCGGCAAGCTCAGCATGACGTTTTAATAAGTCCTTTAACAATTGGTTAGTAGCAGATTAAAAGTAGAACAAGCGGCTTACATTCGCAGCGAACAAGCTAATCTACTCTTCTCTCGCTATGCTGCATTTTTCTACTAGGCTATCGGCAGCGCCTGGGGCGTGCTTCGGCGCTCTGGCCCGTTTTCGGCGGCTGATTGGCCGCACCCTCGCCGTGTTGGGCCTGGGCTCGCTAGCCCTGGCGGGGCGGGCGCAGGAGCTGCCGGCCACCGACCCGCTGCGCCACCCGGTGCTGGTGAATCTGAAGGCCGGTTTTAATTTGAGCACCTACACCGGGGGCGGCTACATTGGCTGGGAAACGGGGCTGAAAGGCGGGTTTTCGGGAGGATTTTCGGCCACGCGGGCGCTCTCCGCCAACGTGGCCTGGCAGGCCGAACTGCTGTATTCGCGCAAGGGCGCGGTGGCCTACGACTACTACCATGTGTACACGGCGCCGGCCCCGCCCTCGGGCCCCAAGGAAAATATCTACCGCTCCGAGCTGCACTACCTCGACCTGCCGGTACTGCTGACCGTTGGCCCCGGCAGCGGCAGCCGCAAAGGCTGGTACGTGGCCGCCGGGCCCCAGCTCAGCCTGGCCCTCGACAAGCAGGAATCGGTAGTACCTGATGGCGTGGGCAACTCCGACTCGTATGAGGAAAACCTGAACGGCGACGCCAAATCGCTGGTGCGGCTGGGCGCGGGCTACGTGGTGGGCATCGGCCGGCAGTGGACGGGCTACGGCATCGAGCTGCGCTACAGCGGCGACATTACCAATGTGTACCGCGCTGGCTACGGGTCGGGCGCCCTCTACCCCGGCAGCGGCAACCGCTTCCACAACGGCGTTATTCAGTTGCAAGTAAACCTGGCGCTGCGCGGCGGCAAGTGGCGCTGGGACTGGGGCAAGGGCGGCGGCTACCCCTACCCGCACGATGGCCCCGTGAATACACCCGAGCCGCGGCAGCGCCCGCGCGCCCAGCCCCAGCCACGGCCCCAATCCTAGCCGCGCCAAGGCCGATTAGGAGGGCGCCGATTATGTAAAGACTCGCTAAACCTTTCCCGTTGCCCCGCTGTTTTACCCGAACTCCGCTACCTTGCGGCCTCGTTGGCCGTACACGCCGGACGTTTTTTCACTAACATTTTCCTTAGCGTCATGGCGCACAAAGCAATTGAAATAACCGACGCCAATTTCGAGGAGATTATCAACTCGGATAAGCCTGTTCTCGTGGACTTCTGGGCCGAATGGTGCGGCCCCTGCCGCATGGTAGGCCCGGTGGTAGAGGAGTTGGCCGGCGAATACGAAGGCAAAGCCATCGTGGGCAAGGTAGACGTAGACGCTAACCCCCAAACTTCGATGAAGTTCGGCATCCGCAGCATCCCCACGCTGCTCGTTTTCAAAAACGGGCAGATTGTGGACAAGCAAGTGGGCGCCGTGCCCAAGCATGTGCTCGCCCAGAAGCTGGAAGCCCAGGTAACTGCCTAATTTCCCGGTCAAGCAAGCTTCGCTAACAACCTAAAAGCCCCGCGCTAGCAGTAGCGCGGGGCTTTTGGCGTTAATGGTCCGCATAAGACTGAAGATGAGTGGTGTGTGAAGATAAACTAGTGTAGCCGGGCAGCCTGTTTTTCAGTAACAAAGCCTTTATATTTCGGCACATTTTCTGCCAGGTATGGCGGAGGCTTTTTCACTCACTTTTCTTCCCACACCATGAAACGCTTTTTCGGATTTCTCGCTGCTTTGCTGGTAACCGGTGGCTTGGCCGCCCAGGCCCAAACCACCCCCGCCACGATGAGCAGCAGCTCGTCAAAAATGACGACCACCAAAACTACGCAGGTACCCAGCACTACCACTACCCGCACCACCACCTCAACCAACCCGGCTGGCATGAGCAAGTCTTCGACCATGTCGAAGAGCTCGGCCACCATGAGCAAGTCGAGCACCATGACCACGCCCTCGGGCATGACCAAGACCTCGACCAGCACCAAGATGAAGGCCAATGGTACGCCCGACATGCGCTACAAGTCGAGCAAGATGACTACTAAAACCACTGGCCCCATGAAGGCCGACGGCACGCCCGACATGCGCTACAAAACCAACAAGACCAAAACTACGACTACCAAAACCGTGATGTAAGGCTCGTTAGCCACCATATTCACAAAAAAGACCCTCCCCGACTAGCCGGGAGGGTCTTTTTTTACGCCAGCACGCCGGCTGGCTCAGGGCTAGCCCACCACGGGGGCGGCTACGTCGGCCAACTGCACGGTGCGGCTGAATACTTCTTCGAGCGAAATCAGGGTTTCGGTGCGCTCCACGCCTTCTATCTGCTGCACCATGTCGTGCAACACGTTGCGCAGGTGCTGGGTATCGCGGCAGGCCAGCCGGGCAAACAAGTTGTAGCTACCCGTGGTGAAGTGCACGCTGATAACCTCCGGAATATCGCGCAGCCGCGCAATCACCGCGTCGCAGTACGAGCTTTTCAGTAAAAAAATTCCCAGAAAGGCCTGAATACCAAAGCCTACTTTAGTCAGGTCGAGGTCGAGCGTAGCGCCGCGCACGATGCCTAGCTCCTCCAGCCGCGCCATGCGGGCGTGAATGGTACCACCCGACACCCCTAGCTGGCGGGCTATTTCGGAATAGGGCAGCTTGGCATCTTGCACCAGCAGGCTCAAAATGCGACGGTCAATATCATCTAGTTCGTAAGGGCGGGACATGGGCAGGGGACTTAGAATACAACTCAAAATTACGCATTATCGTAAACATCATCAAAAAACAGCTTGCAAACTGAAGTTTAAATAATTTTTCAATCTTTTTTAAATAAAATTTGCATACACAGAAAATCGCGCCTTACCTTTGACACATCAAAACGCAAACGGCGCGGCGATACCAACCTTGTAGTGTGGTGAAACTGGCAGACACGCCCTCCTATCTCGGGGGTGAAGATTCGGGGATAAAGCAGAGGCTTTTCGGAGCCCGCGCCTAACTTCTTCATGGAGGTTCAAGTCCTTCCGCTACAGCATTCGTTAAAGAGGCGCTTCCTAGCCAGGAGGCGCCTCTTTTAGTCTCAAAAGACCTTGGGCTGCGCCAGGCAAGGCGCCCTACGGGGGTGGCTACGGCCGGGCTTACCGGCCTTTCTTGTGTGGCCGATGAAGCGCGGCGCGAACTTGCCCCGCCCGCCTGCGTACTTTTGACCTTACAAAGGCTGCCCGACCGTCCGCGTCTGAGGGGAGCCGCCTACATGGTCTTAAAAATACTGTTTACCCTGTTGCTGGTACTAGTCAACGGGTTCTTCGTCGCCGCCGAGTTTTCACTCATCCGGGTACGCCTTTCGCAGCTTGAACTCAAAGCCAAGGAGGGGAGCCGCCTGGCCAGCCAAGCGCTGGGTGTAATAAAGCACCTGTACAACTATTTGTCAGCTACCCAGCTAGGCGTCACTATTGCCTCACTTATCCTAGGTGCTGTGGGCGAGGAGGTGGCGTCTGAACTGATACTGGAAGGCGTGCATAAGCTGGGTTTCAGCCTGCCCGAAAGCACGGCGCACAGTATCGCCTTCGGCGCTGGGCTGGTCATTATCACCATCTTGCACGTGCTGTTTGGCGAGCTTTTCCCCAAAGCTTTGGCCATTCAGCGACCTGAGGCGGTAAGCCTGGCCCTAGTGCTACCGCTACGTGCTTTTTACATTGTTACGCTGCCCCTCAACTGGTTCCTGTCCAAGGCCTCCAATCTACTGCTAGGGGCCGTGGGCATCGATAACGTGCACGGCACCGAGGCCCACACCTCGGATGAGTTGCGCCTACTGCTCGACCAGAGCAAAGAGAGCGGCGAGATTCAAGACTCAGAGCACGAGCTGATTGAGAACGTCTTTCAATTCAACGACCGCATGGTGAAGCAAATAATGGTGCCCCGCACCAAGCTCGCCGCCCTCGACGTGCTCGCCCCCGAGGAGAAGCTGCTCGAAACCATCTTCAGCGAGGGCTACTCGCGCATGCCGGTGTACGAGGGCAGCATCGACAACATCGTGGGTGTGCTCAACGTCAAGGACTTGCTGCCCATCATCCGGCGGGGCGAGCCGCTGGAGCTGGCCCGCATTATGCGCCCGGCCTACTTTGTGCCCGAGACCAAGAAAATCAACCGCCTGCTGCGCCAGTTTCAGCGCAAGCACATTGTGATGGCCATCGTGAGCGACGAGTTTGGCGGCGTGTCGGGCATCGTCACCATCGAGGACATCATGGAGGAGCTGGTAGGCGAAATCCAGGACGAGTACGACAACGAGGTGCCGGTGGTGGAGAAAATTTCGGAGAGCGAATACCGCGTGAATACCGCTACCGCCATCCCGGACGCCAATGAGTACCTCCCCTACCCGCTGCCCGAGGGCGACGACTACGAAAGCGTGGGGGGCCTGCTGAACGTGCTCTACGGCAACATTCCGGAAATTGGCGACGTGGCCGTGCTCGAGCCCTACGAGTTCCGGGTGCTCAGCCGCACCGGCCGCGTAGTGGAGATGGTGCAGCTGCGGGTTATCAGCACGTCGGCGCCACTAGTCGAAACCGACCCGCTGACTTAAAGTCTGGGAACAGTAAGCACAAAGCCCGTCATGCTGAGCATGACGGGCTTTGTGCTTACTGTCTGCATTAGCCTTGGCGGCTGGCTAAGGCTTATCCCGAGTTTGGAAGAAATCGGGGTAGTAAGACCCCTTTTTAGGCTTAAGGTCTCCAAGGGCGATGCGGATTGTGTCTATCAGCGCCAGCACCCCTGCCAGGCTACTAATGATGGCGCCGATTGTTAGCAGCGCAAGCACCCCGGCCCCTGAGGGGGTGAGAAAAGCCACCACCACCGCCGAAAGAAAAAGCAGCGTGCCCAGCAGCGTGCCCGCCAGGTAAGCCACGCCGCGCCCATAGTACCCCAGGTAAAACAAATGGGCTCCCAGGCCTCCTAAAAAGAAAGCCAGCAGCAAGGCAATGCCCTTGGTGCGCCAGCCAGCATGGCTAGCCTGTGGTAGTGGCTCTTGCCGAGTCGCAAGCGTGCGCGCGGGGTGAGCTGAGGCGGCCGCCTGCCTGGCGGCCAGTACCGGTAACAGCCGCAACTGGGCCAGGGGCCTGAACGAGTGCCGTGCCACCCTGCCCCTGCCCACCCGCTGAGGCCAGCCAACCACAGGCCGCAACAGCGGTGGGGCGGGGCTAGCCAACACTGCCGCCGAGTCGGGCGCAACGGCCGCCAGTAGCGGCGCTGAGCTGGCCGGCACCTGAAAAGAATAGCTGGCGCGCTGGCAAGCCCCTAACGCGAGCAACACCAGCAAAGGCAGCCAATGGCGAACGTAAGTAGCGTAAGGAGGCATGGCAAAGTAGCTAAATGTTGGCGAATACTAGTTTAAATCGTCGTAGGCTGCCAGTTGCTAGCAACTGCTTTTTCAGGCGCAACGGACTTTAGGAAGAGTCGGCAAACGCACTGAGTGCGGCGAAAAGCAGGGCTTGAACTGTTGTTTGACAGTTAGCCGCAGCCTTGTCTGAGGGTAGCGCTAGCGCTACCCTCAGACAAGGCTGCTGTGATGCACCGCAGCAAAAACCGTGGTCAAGGCCGCCAGTACCACAAAAAAAGGAGGGCCACCCTAACCAAGGTGGCCCTCCTTCTTAGTGGGGCAGCAGCTACGGCTGCGCACGCACGCTACTTACAGGGTTTTGCCGTATTCGCCGTTCTTCGGCTTGAGGCTACCCGTGATGATGCGAATCAAGTCAATGATGAGCAACACGGCGAGCGCGATGGCCGGGATAACGAGGAACGAGGTAATCAACAGGGCAATGTACAGGATACCCATGCCTACGTAGCCCAGGTAGAAGCGGTGAATACCGAGGCCACCCAGGAAGATGTTGAGCAGCAAGGCTACCAGTTGGCTTTTGCCTTCGGCAGTAGTGCTCTTAGGAGCAGCAGCCAGCTGGCGCTTCAGTTCCTGCTTAAAGGCTTTGCGGTTGAACTTGGCGTGCTGGCCGGCCTCGGCCGGGGCAGCAGCGGCGGCGGCCACCTCAGCTTTGGCAGCTACCGGGGCGGTAGCGTGGTTGGCCAGGGCGCGTGCAGCCTGGTGAGCGGGGGCAGCAGCCACCACGGGCACCTCGGGCGCTACGGCCGCCGTAGCAGTTTCAGCTTCTTCGGCCGCAGCAGGCGTGGCCACGCGTACCTGCTCGGAGCCCAGGTAAGCAGGAGCCTTCGTGTTAAACGAATAGCTGGAGCGGCTGCACGAAGAGAGCGACGCGCTGGCAATACCTAGAGCCAGAACAAGTTGGTAATACTTTTTCATTTTGAAAAAAGTGAGTAGATGGTGTTAGCGTCAAAACTACTACACCAAACCATCATTCGCTATTTTCAATGATGTTACCATTGGGCTACTATTGTACCGTAGTGGCTATTTATTAAACAATTTGGGTTTATTAACTATCTAATTTACTCACCTACAATACTTTATTAATTTTTATTATTTACTAAAAATCTTTTGTCATCCATAAAAATGAGCCTGAGGTACTCAGCTGCTTACTACCATCTCTGGGGCTAGCCCCGGTTGGTTGCGAAAGTAAGGAGCTAGCGGCCAGCTTTTAGCATTTTTTGCTAGCTAGCTAGAACCAACTAGCGTAGCGCTGGTAGTTGGCCGCCGTGCGGCGCAGGCCGGCGGCCTGGGCTTCGCTCACGGGCTTGACTTTGCGGGCGGGCACGCCGGCGTAGAGGTAGCCGGGCTCGCAGATGGTGTTTTCGAGCACTACGGCGCCGGCCGCGATAATGCAGCCGCTGCCCACCACGGCATGGTCCATCACGATGGCCCCCATGCCAATAAGCACATCGTCGTGGATGGTGCAGCCGTGCACCAGGGCCCGGTGCCCGATGCTCACGCGCGAGCCAATGGTGAGGGCCGCCTGCTCGAAGGTGCAGTGCAGCACGGCGCCATCCTGCACGTTGGTTTCGTCGCCGATGCGGATGCTATTGACATCACCCCGGATAACGGCCGTGAACCACACTGTGCAGCCGCGCCCCAGCACTACGTCGCCCACAATAGTGGCATTATCAGCCAAAAAGCAATCGGGGCCGATGGTGGGCACAATGCCGTGAACGGGCAGGATGAGGGCAGGCATGAGGAGCGAGGAGTTAGCTAGCGGGGCACGGCGCTTGAGCGCAACGGACCAAAGCTAGCCACGCCGAGCCAGCAAGCGCTTCCAGGTGCCTTTTTCCCAGTTGTACTTGAGGGTGCTGGGCAGGGCCTGCCAGAAATACTTGCTGGTTTCGACCGCAAAGCTGGGCTGCATGTAGCAGTTGATGGTGCAGCCCTCGCACTGCGGCAGGCGGCCTTCGAGCGCGGCCAGCCGCTGGGTGGCGGGCGCGTTGTACACGTCGAACAGCTGGCCGTTGATGGGAAATTTTTGCTCGCCAAGGTGGTAGCAGGGCAGCACTAGCTCGTTGCTGGGCGAGATGACGAGCGTGGTGCTGGCCGCCCGGCACACGGGCGCGGCCACGTGGTTGCCGCCGTCGCGCCGCAGGGCAATGAAGCCCTCGTTGAGGTACACACCTTTGCGCTTGCCGAAGGCGGAAAGAAAATCCAGCTCGGCCTCGCTGAGCTGCTCGCCGGTTTCGACGTCGCCGTACTCGAAGGCCGGGTTCAGGATGAGCACCAGGCCGTTGGGCTGGGTGATGTCGCGGTACACGGCCTCCAGGTCGGCCAGGTTGTGGCGGAAGACGGTGAACAGGATGTCGGGGCGCTCACCTAGCTCCTTAGCCACCCGGATGCTTTCGAGCACAAAGTCGTAGCAGGCCACGCCGCGGCCTTTATCGTGAGTGGCGCGGTCGATGCTGTCGAGCGAGAAGTGCAGCATGTCTACCTTGCCGCGCAGCTTTTCGGCGTTTTTGGGGTAAAGCAGGCCGTTGGTGGTCACGGTGGTGATGAAGCCCAACTGCCGGGCCAGCCCCAGAAACTCGGGTAGCTGCCGGTGCAGCAGCGGCTCGCCGCCGGTGAAGTCGATTACGCTCACGCCCAGCCGCTTGAGGTCACGCAGGTTGGCCTCCACGTCGGCCAGGGTGATGTAGGGCGAAGGCTTTTCCCAGATATCGCAAAAGGCGCACTTCGCATTGCAGCGGTACGTGACGTAGTAGTTGCAGAGAACCGGGTGGCGAACGAGGCGCATAGTATAAAGGTAGCCCAGGAGTGTAGGGTAAGCGCTGGCTGGCCGTTTTGTTCGGCAGATAACCCTGGCCGCCCGGCAAGCGAAAGCTTAGCCTGCACCCTAATGCGGAAGTTGGCCCCAGGCCGCGGCATCCCAGTGCGCGGGGGTAGCCGCCAGTGCCTCGGGCGTGGCCGGCCCAAAGTGCTCTTCGTAATAGTCGCAAAAGCCCTTGAGAGGGCAGCGGGCGCAGTTGGGCCGCTGAAAAAAGCAAATTTGCTGGCCGAGCCAGTAATTATGCTTGTGGAAATTAAACAGGCCTTCGGGGTCGAGGTGCGGCTTGAGCAGGTCGAGCAGCACATTGTGGGCCTTCTCGACCGACACCTTGGGGCCGAGTACCCCTAGCCGCTGCATCACGCGGTGTACGTGGGCATCGACGGGCAGCACGGGCTTGCGAAAGTTGAAGAGCAGCACCAGCGAAGCGGTTTTGAGGCCGATGCCGGGCATGTCGGTAAGCCACTGCATGGCGCGGTCGGTGTCCCAATCAGCCAGAAAATCGAGTGCGAAGCTACCACCCGTCTCGGCCTTGATGCGCCCTAGTATTTCCTGAATGCGAGGCGCCTGCGTGGCTGGCCAGCGCGTGGTGCGAATGGCGTGGATGAGGTCCTCGAGCGGGGCGTGCAGCACGCCTTCCCACTCACCGAACGCCTCCAGCATCCGGTCGTAGGCCAGTTCCTCGTCGGCGTGGGTGGTGCGGTGCGAAAGCAGCGTCGAAATAAGCTCGCGCATGGGCGAGCGGCGCGCCGCCTTGGGCACCGGCCCAAAAAACTCGTTTAGAATAGTGTGGTCGGCCAGGACCGCAGATGTAACGGATTCAACGGATTTCACGGATACGCCTGCTGCGCAGGCTGGCTAAGTTTTCTTGCAGAATTGCGTAGCGCACTGGCTGCCGATACAACGTAAAAAGGCCGCCCGAAGGCGGCCTTTTAGTAGGTTTCTTAGGTTTCTTACGGCTAGCCAGCCTGCGCAGCAGGCGTATCCGTGAAATCCGTTACATCTGCGGTTTAGAGTTGGCCGCGCTTGGCGGCTTTCTGCATTTTCTCGTTGGCGAAGATGGCAACTTCCACGCGGCGGTTGGCGGCTTTGCCAGCAGCGGTGGTGTTGTCGGCCACCGGCTGGCTCGAGCCGTAGCCCGTGGCCGTGATGCGGCTGGTGTCTACGCCTTTGCCCGTCAGCTCATTGGCTACGGCCTGGGCGCGGCGCTGGCTCAGCGGCTGGTTGATGGCATCGGAGCCCGACGAGTCGGTGTGGCCATCGATGACAACGTTGGTATCAGCATACTTCTGGAGCGTGGCGGCCAGCTCATCAATGTTGCCCGCGGCGGCCGGGGTGAGGGCCGACGAGTTGGTGGCGAACAGGATGCCCGAGGCAAACGTGATTTTGATGCCTTCGCCCACGCGCTCTACTTTGGCGCCTTCCAGGTCGCGGCGCAGCTCGGCAGCCTGCTTGTCCATGCGGCGGCCAATGAGCGCCCCGCCTGCGCCGCCTACGGCGGCGCCCAGGATGGCGCCCTTAGCCGTGCCCGACTTGCCGCCAATCACGCGGCCCAGAATGGCACCGCCCGCCGCGCCGCCCAGGCCACCAATGATACCGCCTTTCAGCGTCTTGCTCATGCCCTTAGGCTTGTCGGTCGAAACGGTGGTCTGCGCCTGTGCAAAGTGGCCCAGCAACAGCAACACCGCCAGCAGGTAAGAAAACGAAAGCTTCAGGGTTTTCATGAAAAAAAGTAATAAGGGGAAATAACGGCCGCCCGATTTGTAACGGTAACGCGGCGGCAAGTTCGGTATTTGCAACCACCTTGCCAAACTTGTGGCGACCAGCACCGGGCTTTCCTCGCCTAACGGGGCCCGGCCCTGGCTAGCCACAAAAAAGCCCGGCCGCAGGGCTGGGCTTTTTTGTGGCTAGTTGTGTAGCGACTGCCTATTTGTTACGATAGCGGTTGTAGCGGGCCGGGTCTTTCTTTTGGTCTTGCTTACGGCCTACCAGGCCACCGCCTACTACGCCAGCGCCGGCGCCAATGAGAGCACCCTTGCCGCCACCCAGCAGGCCTCCTACCACGGCGCCACCAGCACCACCTACGGCGGCGCCCTTAGCCTTGCGGCTCCAGCCCTTAGGCTTGTCCTGCGCCTGGGCTACCGAGCCAGCCAGCATGAAAACGGCCAGCAGAAATGCGAAAACTCTCGTGAAAGATTTCATATGAGTACGAAGTGCTTAGGTAAGGAAAAAGCGGCGGTAAAGTCGATGGCATTTTAACGCAAATCAAAATAATGGGGTTGTGCATCGGCCCAAAAAAAGCTCGACGCCGGGGCGTCGAGCTTCGTTGGTTGCCAGTGGCTAGCCGATTTACAGGGTGCCGTTCTCGGCAGCCTTTTTCATCTTCTCGTTGGCATAGATGGCTACCTCCACGCGGCGGTTGGCCTGCTTGCCTTCGGCGGTCGAGTTATCGGCCACGGGCTCGCTCGAACCAAAGCCTTTGGTGGTGATGCGGCTGCTAGCCACGCTCTGGTTCATGAGGGCATTGGCCACCGACTGGGCGCGCTGCTCGCTCAAGGGCTGGTTGATGGCATCGGTACCGGTGTTGTCGGTGTGGCCTTCTACCAGCACGTTGGTATCGGGGTATTTCTGAAGCGTGGCGGCCAGCTTCGACACGTCGGACTGCGAGGCGGCGCGCAACGCGCTGCTATTGGTGTCGAACAGGATGCCGGAGTCGAAGGTGATTTTGATGCCTTCGCCTACGCGCTCTACTTTGGCATTAGCCATGTCGCGCTGTAGCTCCTGCGCCTGCTTGTCCATTTTGCGGCCGATGAGCGCCCCGCCCGCGCCGCCCACTGCCGCCCCCAGAATAGCGCCGGCGGCCGTGCCGCGCCCGCCACCCAGGATGCCACCCAGCACGCCGCCTACTACGGCGCCACCACCAGCGCCCAGCAGGCCACCCTTAGTAGTTTTATTCATGCCGTCTTTGCGCACGCCGGTGCCGTTGTTGCTTGATAAATCGGGCTGCGTGGAGGGCTGACGGGTGGAGGCGCATGAGCCGAGCAGCATAACGAAGGCCATCAAGGTGGCCACGAAAGACTTGGAAGAAGTTATCATTTCTGAATTGAATTTGGTGGGAAAGCTGGTAGTGCCAGCCGCGCCTTATACGCAAAAGCCCGCTCTGGTTACCAAAGCGGGCTTTTCCAAAGTCGTGCCAACGTGCCAGGCGGCACCAAACGGCTTGCGCAACGCTAGCCAGCAAAACCGCTGGCAGCGTACTAACTACCTATTGCTTACTGCGCAGCATACCGAGCAGGTCGGCCAGCCGCTGCTTCAGCTCGCGGCGGTCCACGATGAAATCGAGGAAACCATGCTCCAGCACGAACTCGGCGCTCTGGAAACCCTTGGGCAGGTCTTTGCCGATAGTTTCTTTGATGACGCGCGGGCCGGCGAAACCGATGAGCGCCCCCGGCTCGGCAATGTTGAAATCGCCGAGCATGGCGAAGCTCGCCGTGACACCGCCCGTAGTGGGGTCGGTGAGCAGGCTGATGTAGGGCACTTTGGCTTCGGCCAGCAGGGCGAGCTTGGCCGAGGTTTTGGCCATCTGCATCAGCGAGTAGCCGGCCTCCATCATGCGGGCGCCGCCCGAGCGCGAAATCATGAGAAACGGCACGCGGTGCTGGCGGGCATAGTCGATGGCGCGGGCTATTTTTTCACCTACCACCGAGCCCATCGAGCCGCCGATAAAGCGGAAGTCCATGGCGGCTACCACCAGAGGCTGGCCGGCGCTCAGGCCGTGGGCCGTGCGCACGGCATCTTTGAGGCCGGTGCTTTTTTCGGTAGCTTGCACGCGCTGCGGATACGCCTTGGTATCGACGAAGTGCAGCGGGTCGCCGGAAGTCAGGTTGGCATCTAGCTCGTCGAACTTGCCTTCGTCAAACAGGAAGTCGAAGTACGCAGCGGCGTCGATGCGGTCGTGGTGGCCACAATTGCCGCACACGTAGAGCAGGCGCTTGTGCTCGGCCATCGTGGCCACGGTTTTGCACTCGGGGCACTTGTACCAGAGGCCGTCCGGGGTTTCTTTTTTCTGTTCGGTAGGGGTGATGATACCCTTTTCTTCGCGCCGGAACCAAGCCATTTTTGTGGGGCTAACTAATAGTAGTGTAAAAAGCCATGCCGGGGCACGGCCACCAAGCAGCGCGCTTGCAGCACCTCGGAAAAGGCTGCGCTAGCGCTACGCTGCTGTTGGGGGCTACAAAAGTAACGCGCCAACCAGCTACCACGCACGGAGTTGGCGCCGGGCAGAAGCGCAAACCTGCGCCGCCGCCGCGTTTGGCCGGTTAGCAGCCCAGCTTTTTGGTGACTGGCCGGCTGCTGTCGGCGCGCCGGAAGGACAGCGGCAGGCGTAGGGCGGGCTAGCCGGCCTGGCAATCGTGCAGTACCTTTCTCGCTATTTAGTACGTTTGGGGGCGGCCTGTGGGTCGGCCTCACTTTATCTGGAAGTATGACTGCCAAACACTTTCGCCCCGCGCTGCTGCCGGTATTGCTAGCCGCCCCTTTTCTACTCAACAGCTGCGTGACGGCCAAGCGCTACGAAGACCTGCAAGCCCGCCAGACCAGCGAGGCCCAGGCCCGCACCGCCGCCGAGGCCCAGGCCCGCCAGGCCAAGGCCGACCTGCAAAAAGCCAACGACCAGCTTAGCGAGCTGCGCCTCGACCAGAAGCGCCTCATCACCGACTCGACCCAGACCGGCAACGCCCTGCGCCGCACCCGCACGCTCTATAGCCAGCTGACCGACAGCTACGATAAGCTGCTCAAAAACAGTGACCGCGCCTTGGCCGACCGCAACGCCGACTACGGCAAGCTAGCCAAGGACCTGGCTACCCGCGAGGCCGAGCTGGGCCAGCTCGACCAGAACCTGCAAAAAGCCAAGTCGGACCTCTCGGCCCGCGAGGCCAAGCTTACGGAGCTGACCCAGGCCCTGGCCGACAAAGACAAGGCCGTGAACGACCTGAAGGCCCGCGTGAGCAAGGCCCTGCTCAGCTTTAACTCCAACGAGTTGCAAGTCAAGCTTAAGGATGGCAAGGTGTACGTGTCGCTCTCCGAGCAACTGCTCTTCAAGTCGGGCTCCAGCAAGGTAGACCCCAAGGGCCAGGAGGCGCTCAAGAAGCTGGCCACCGTGCTGCAAGAGCAAAAAGACGTGAACGTGGTGGTGGAAGGCCACACCGACAACGTGCCGATGCGCCCCAACGGCGGCATCCAGGACAACTGGGACCTGAGCGCGCTGCGCGCCACCGACATCGCGCGCCTGCTCACGGCCGGCGGCGTCGAGCCGAGCCGCATCACGGCCTCGGGCCGCTCGCAGTACGTGCCGGTGGCTGCCAACGACTCGCCCCAGAACAAGGCCCTCAACCGCCGCACCGAGATTATTCTCACGCCCAAGCTCGACGAGCTGTTTCAGATACTCGACGGCAACAGCACCGCGCCCGGCAAGTAGCCGGCAGCTTACGCACCGCAGGCTTTCTATATTTACGATAACTTCTTGTTTTTCAAAGCATGAGAACACATTTACTTATTCGCTGGCTGGCCGCGCTGGCTTTTTGCGTGGCCGGCCAGCTCACGGCGCAGGCCAGCCATGTGCTGGGAGGCGACATCTCTTACGCGCCGGTGGCTACCAGCGCCTCACGCTACCACATCACGGTACGCCTCTACCGCGACGTCACCGGCGTGGACCAACCCGAAACTACCCTTAAATGCAGCCGCAATGGGTGCGAAACGGCGGCTACGGGCAGCTTCACGAGGCAACTGCGGCTCAGCGAGCGCTTGAAAGGCACCTCGCTTGGGTGCAACGGGAGCTATTCCTACGAAATCTTACTTTACGAAACAGAGGAAGACTTGCCGGCCGGCCAGTGGACGCTGAGCGTGTATGCTGAAAACCGGGCGCCGGGTATTCTGAATATGGCTAGCTCAGATAGGCAGACGTTTTTCGTCAGCTCGTTTCTGGATAACGTGACGGTGCGGCAAAACTCCTCGCCCAAGTTTCTCTCGACGCTGCTGCCCTACCTGTGCGGCAATAGCGCACAGCGCTACAGCTTCAGCGCCTTCGATGCCGATGGCGACTCGCTGACTTACAGACTCGTACAGCCGCAGGGTGGCATTTCTACCTTTGCGCAGTGCGGCACCGACATTGCGGGTGAGCTAGCCCCCTACTTTACGATGGATAAAGCTACCGGGGGGCTTACTACCCAGGCAACCACCGTGCGCGCGGGCCGCTATACAATGGCCGCCCGCGTCAGCGAGTACCGCCGCGTGGGCGGCACCTGGCAGCTCATTGGCGGCGTTACCCGCGATGTTTCTTACAGCGCCTTCGCCAGCAACAATAATCCCCCCCGCTTCACGGGCCTAACCGTGGGCAACACGTCTGCTTCGCAGCCGGTGGAGCAGCTTATTCAGGTGAAGCCCGGGCAGAGTATTTCCTTGGTATTGACCGCTGCCGACTCTGATGCTGGCCAGACTATCACCTTCAGCAGCCAGGCCCCGGATGTGGTGCCCGGCCTGCGCTTGGCTACCATCAGCGCCACCCAGGCGCGGCTTACCTGGCAGGTGCCCAGCGACCTGCCGCTGGGCCGCTACACCGCCACAGTGGCCGCTATCGATAATGCCTGCCCCTTTCATGCCAGCGAGGAGCAAACCCTGCGCTTTCTGGTGACCAACCAGGTGCTGGCCACTCAGCCGGCGCTGAGTGCTGCTTTGGCCGCCTTTCCCATGCCCTTCCGCGAGCAGGTGCAGTTTCAGGCCCTGGCCGGGCAGCTTGTGCTAATTGCCGATGAGCTGGGCCGCCCCGTGGCCCAGCTGCGCGCCGATGCCAGTGGCCGTGTGCTGTGGCAGCCGGCGGCCAGCCTGCCCGCCGGCCTCTACCTGGCCCGCGGCGCCGATGGCCGCCCGCTGGCCCGCCTGCTGCACGCAGCCAACTAAAGCGCCGCCTGTAAGTAAAAAAGCCCGCTCCGACAGCTCGGAGCGGGCTTTCTTGTTGAAAACCACTTACTACTTACGCCTACAGCGAGATGGTGAGGCGGGTGAAGTAGTACGCGCCCATGAAGCCAAACTGGTTGGCGTTGTAGAGGTAGCGGCCGCGGTTGGAGTTATCCCAGGCGGCACCGCTCGGGTTGAGGTAGGCCGTGGCGGGGTCCACCGAGGTGTTGTTGGCGTTGTTGCGCGGGTCCACAAAAATCTTGTCGGGATACACGTTGAACAGGTTGCTGACGCCCACAATCAGGCCTAGCTGCTTGGTAAACTGCGCGTTCAGGGTAAGGTCGGTAATCCACTTGGCCGAGAACGTCTGGTCGAGGTTAGCGCGGGCCGGGTCGGCGTCGGCCGTCTGCACTTCGCCAAAGCGCACCGAGCGGGCCTCAATGCCAAACTTGCCGTAGGTGTAAGCCGCCGAGAGGTTGATTTTGCTGCGCGGGTTGCCGCTTTCGAGGCGGGTGCGCTGCTGGCGGTCGAAGAGGCGGTTGCGCAGGTTGTTGTTGCCCGCCGTCTGGTCTTCGCTGATGGTGGTCGACGACGTGTTGAGGCCCGTCACCTCCGTGCGGTTGAAGTTGGCAGCGGCCGTCAGCACCAGGCGGCTGTTGTCGCCGATGGGCAGGCGCTCGGTAGCCACAATGTCGACGCCCTTGGTGGTGGTGTTCACAGCATTGGCAAAGAACTGCACCTGGCTTACCGGCAGCGTGCCCAGGATGGCGCTCACCCGCGGGTTGCTGCGGTTGAACGAGGTGGAAAGCACAATCCGGTCGCGGATGTCAATCCAGTAGCCATCGGCCGTGAGGGTGAAGGTGCGGCCGGCGCTGGCGGTGAGGCCCAGGCTGTAGTTGGTCGATTTTTCCTGCTTCAGCGACTCCACTCCGAAGCCCTGCTGGCCCGAGCCGCCAAAGGCGTTGCGCACGATGGGGTTGTCGTTGTTCACGGTGAGCACCTGCTGCGGCAGGCCGCTCACAAACTGCGTGCTCGTGTTGTTGAAGTAACGCTGCTGGAGCGACGGCGCCCGGAAGCCATTGCCGATGGAGCCACGCACGGCCAGCGCGTCGATGATGCTGAAGCGGGCGGCGGCCTGGCCGCTGATGTTGCTGCCAAAGTCGCTGTAGCGCTCGGCGCGGCCGGCCACGTGCACCAGCAGGCGGTCGGTGATGTCGCTTTCGAGGTCGAGGTAGCCAGCCAGGTTGTTGCGCGACTTATTCACCTCATCCTGCGGCTGATAACCCGGAAATACCTGCGAGCCCGCGGCGGCCAGCGAGCCATTGCTGGCCACGCGGCCCAGGCCGATGTAGGAGGCGTACTCGCCCCGCCCAATCAGGAAATTATCAACCCGGAACTCGCCACCGAAGGCCACGTTGAGCGTCGCCAGCGGCCCCACCTCGGTGAAGCGACGCGACAGCGCCAGGTTGGTCGTATTTTGCAGAAAGGCTAGCCGGCCGGCGTAGAAGCTCGTGGGGTTAGCCACGTTCTGGGTGCCGCCCTGGGGCAGCGAGGCGTTGATGGAGCCATCCACGTTGTAAGCCAGCTCGTTGCGACCGAAGGTATTGCTTAGGTCGGCCGCAAAGCCGGCGAGGCCGCCGCGCACGCCCACAATCGCCGACTGGTCGTAGATGGTGGTGTTGATGAACGGCAAAAAGCCGTTGGGGAAGATGGTAAGGTCGCTCTGAGTCGGCTGGTTGGGCAGGCGGTTGAAGCCCGAACCCCGGCCCGTGCGGTACGCGGCGCCGCCCGAGAGGTACACCTCGTAGCCCTGGCCCAGGCGGTAGGCCCCGTTGAGGAAGCCGCCGTAGTTGCGCGAGGCCGACTGACCCACCCGCAAGTCGTTGCGGTCGAATTCGTTAGCTACCACCAGGGCATCGTCCTGGGCTTTAAGGTCGCGGCGGCTCTGCTCGGTTGTGGCCGAGGCGGGGAAGTTGCCGCCGTTGTTGCCCAGGTAAATGAGCGGCGCCGTATCGGCAAAGGCGCGGTTGGTATAGCCCCGGTTCTGAAACTGCCCGCTCAAATCGAGGAAGCCGTGCCCGTTCAGGCCAATGCCGATGTTGATGTCGGCCTGCTCGGTTTTGCCGTCGCTTTCCACCGTTTGGCCATAGGTGCCGCTGGTGGTCACGCCGGTCGAGTCGTCTTTGAGCTGAATGTTGATAACGCCCGCAATGGCGTCGGAGCCGTAGAGCGCCGCCGCGCCATCGCGCAGCACCTCAATGCGCTTGATGCTGGCCGCCGGAATCACGTTCAGGTCGGTACCCACCGAGCCGCGTCCCACCGTGCCGTTGATGTTGACGAGCGACGAGGTGTGGCGGCGCTTGCCGTTCACGAGCACCAGCACCTGGTCGGGGCCGAGGCCGCGCAGGCTGGCCGGGTCCACAAAGTCGGTGCCGTCGGAAATCGACTGGCGCGACGACTGAAATGAGGGCGCCGTGTAAGTCAGTACCTGGCTGATGTCGGTTTGGGCGAACGCCTTGATTTCGCGGGCCGCAATCACGTCTACCGGCGCGGTAGTCAGCACGTTGGAGCGGCCTTCGCTGGCGCGCGAGCCGGTCACTACCACGTCGCCTAGGTCGGTGGCGGCGGGCGTCAGGCGCACGTCGATGGTGGTGCGGCCATTCACGGCCACCTGCTGGGTAGCAAAGCCGATGGCCGAGATGGTGAGCGTAGCGCCCGGCGTCACGGACAGCGAAAAGTCGCCGTTGGCGCCGGTCGAAGTGCCGTTATTGGTGCCGCGCTCCAGCACGGTGGCGCCCGGCTGGGCCTCGCCGCCGGTGCTGAGCACCCGGCCCGTAACGGTCACTTTCTGCGCGTGCGCCGCCAGGGCCGCCACCGCAAACAAGGGCGTAAGTAAGGCTTTTCTCATAGTTGGCTAAGAAAAATTGGTGAAAATATGCTGAAGTATTATCGGCAAGTTATTCCGTTTTTAGGTAGTAAACCATTATTTTTTTGCACGGCCCGGCTTAGTTGCCTGCAGCAGCAAGCAGCCAAAGCCAATGGGCTCCGCAAAAAATGGGTGGGAAGGGCAGGGAAGTTAGCGCTTTGAGCCGCAGCAAAATAGCGCGGCACAACACCTAGTGGCGCAGGCCGCACGGCCAAGCAGCCACCACCTGAAGCAGTGGCTACCTTCCGAATGAGTAACGGCGAACTAGCGCCCGCACCTTTTGTTCGGCTGGACGCTGGCTAACCCGTCTATTGTGCCAATATTAAGCACTGGCAATAAGATTTGTATTACCTAAAACTTATTTCCACCATTGGCTGGCCACCGGCCCGGCCGTGGCATCTACGCGCTGGCCGGGGGCGGGCAGCAGCAGCGTCACACCGGGCCCGGCCGCCTCGATGAGGCGCTGCACCGGCTGCCGCCAAGCATGAAATGCCAGGTTGAACGTGCCCCAGTGCAGCGGCAGCAGCGGGCCGCCGCCCAGCAGCCGGAGGGCCACCAGAGCGTTGTCGGGCCCCAGGTGAATATCGGCCCATTCGGGGTCGGAGGCCCCGATTTCGAGCATCACCAAATCAAACGGCCCGTAGGCTGCCCCAATCTCCTGGAAGGCCTCGTCGAACGGGCCCGAGTCGCCGCCGAAAAACACGCGGTGCTGCGGGCCTTGCAGCACCCACGAGGCCCACAGGGTGCTGTCGCGGTTGAGCAGGCCCCGGCCCGAGAAGTGCCGGGCCGGCGTGGCAATCAGTTCAAAATCAGGCGCCAGCTCAATTTTATCCCACCAGGTAGCCTCGGTAATACGGCTGGCCGGCACGCCCCAGCGGCGCAGGTGGGCCCCCACCCCGAGCGGACAAAAAAACCGCTCGCCGCGCGGGGCCAGCGCCCGGATGGCCGCCTCGTCGAGGTGGTCGTAGTGGTCGTGCGAGAGAATGATGCCGTCGAGCGGGGGTAGCTGGGCTAGCGGCAGCGGCGGCGCAAAAAACCGCTTGGGCCCCACCAGCTGCGAGGGCGACACGCGGGCGCACCACACGGGGTCGGTGAGGAAGCGGCGGCCATCCAGCTCAATCAGCACGGTGCTGTGGCCCAGCCAGGTAGCGCGCACGGCGGCAGGCGGCAAGGCTTCGGCCAGGGCGGCGGCATCGGCCACGAAGGGGCCCAGCGGCTGGCGGGGCTCGCGCTCGTTTTTCTCAAACAGGTAGCGGCGCAGCATGGCCCCGTAGCCCGAGGGCGGGCTCACGCTGGTGGGCAGCACGTTGTAGTATTTTTTACCGGAGTAGCGGGGCTGGAGCTGCATACAAATGCGAAGGAAAGCCCCACAGACGCAACGGCGCGCCGTTTACTTTAGCAGCCCCCGCACCACGGGCAGCACCCGGCTAGCCCACTGCTGCATCTGGAGGCCCGTGTAGTGCAGGCCGTCGGTGGTAAACTGGCGGGCATCGCCGGCGGCCGCGCGCGTGAGGTCGGTGATGGGCACGTAGGCCACGCCCGCCGCCTGGCACTCGGCCTGGGCTACGGCATTGAACTGGTCAATCTCGCGGGCTATCTGGGCGGGGTCGCGGTCGTGGGCAAAGGGCGTCTGGCCCCAGTCCGGGATGCTGAGCACCACCACCCGGCCCGCCCGGCCACCGGCGTAGCCAACAGCCGTGGCCAGCAGCTGCCGAAACTGGGCGCGGTAGAGGTCCACGCTTTGGCCCCGGTACTGGTTGTTGACGCCGATGAGCAGCGACACCAGGCCGTAGTCGGTGCGGTGGTTGCCGCTGGCGGCGATAGCCTCTTGCAGCTCGGCGGTGGTCCAGCCGGTACGGGCAATGATGTCGGGGCTAGCCAGGGCCAGGCCCTCGGCGCCGGCCAGCGTAGCGAGCTGCACCGGCCAGCGGTCGGCCACCGGCGCACCTTCGCCGATGGTGTAAGAGTCGCCGAGGGCGAGGTACGGAATGACCACCGAATTTGGGGCAGGAGAAGTAGACATGCTAGTAGGAGCCACAGCTCGCGGCGAAGTGCAGGCCGTCAGCAAGGCACTTAAAACCAGGAATAAGAAACGCAACATAACGAAAAAGCGGGCGGCGCAATCGGTGCGCCGCCCGCCTACTTACGTGGCTAGCCCGAAAATCGGGTTGCGGGCCCGCCCCTACCCTATTGCCTGGGCCAGGTCGGCAATCAGGTCTTCGGCATCCTCGATGCCCACGCTCAGGCGAATGAGCGAGTCCGAGAGGCCAGCCTTGCGGCGCTGCTCAGCCGGAATGCTGGCGTGCGTCATGGTGGCGGGGTGGCCACTCAGGCTTTCCACGCCGCCCAAGCTCTCGGCCAGGGTGAACAGCTCGAATTTTTCGAGCACCGCAATGGCGTCTTCCTGCTTATCGCCCTTCAGCACGAACGAAATCATGCCCCCGAAGTCGCGCATCTGCTTGGCAGCCACGGCGTGGTTGGGGTGGTTTTCGAAGCCGGGCCAGTACACTTTTTCCACCTTGGGGTGCTGGCGCAGGTACTCGGCGATGGCGCGGCCGTTTTCGCAGTGGCGCTGCATGCGCAGGTGCAGCGTTTTGAGGCCGCGCAGCACCAGGAAGCAGTCTTGCGGGCCGGGCGTGCCGCCGCAGGCGTTCTGATAAAAGCTGAGGTCTTTCAGCAACTGCTCGCCGTTGAAAACCAGCGCGCCCATCACCACGTCGGAGTGGCCGCCCATGTATTTAGTGAGCGAGTACACCACGATGTCGGCCCCGAGAGCCAGCGGCTCTTGCAGGTAGGGCGTCGAAAAGGTGTTATCGACGGCCAGCAGCGCGCCGGCCTCCTTGGCCAGGGCCGCGGTGGCGGCAATGTCAATGATGTTGAGCAGTGGGTTGGTCGGCGTTTCGACCCAGATGAGCTTGGTCTTGGCCGTCACTTTCTCGCGCACTTTGGCCACATCGCCCATCGGCACAAAGTGAAATTTGATACCCAGCGGCTCGTACACCTTGGTCATGATGCGGTAAGAGCCGCCGTAGAGGTCGTCGGTCGAGATTACCTCGTCGCCGGGTTTCAGCAGGCGCAGCACGCAGTCGATGGCCGCCATACCCGAGGCAAAGGCCAGCCCGTGCTCACCGCCGTCGAGAGCAGCCAGGGCGTCTTGCAGCTGGGTGCGGGTGGGGTTGTGGGTGCGCGAGTACTCGTAGCCCTTGTTGTCGCCCGGCGAGCGCTGGGCATAGGTTGAGGTCTGGTAGATGGGCGTCATCACGGCCCCGGTGGTGGGGTCGGGGTGCACGCCGGCGTGGATGGCTTTGGTGGCAAACTTCATCGCAGATGTAACGGATTTAACGGATTGCACAGATACGCCTGCTACGCAGGCTGGCTGTTTTTGGGGTGGGAACGTGACGTAAAAGTACGGCCTGAGGGCGCGAGCGGGTGGACAGCCTAGCCGCTACGCCTATCTTAGCGGCGATATTCTGTTCTACCTTTTTTTCTGACAAATGAAGAAACTACTACTTGTATTGGGCAGCTGCATGGCGCTGGCCCTCAATGCCCAGGCTGCGCCACCCAAACCCAAGCCGCGGCTGGCGATGGTCGATTCGGTGGCCCGCTACCGGGCGGTGGCCGATTCTATCAACGGCACCTTTCACTACCGGCAGGGCCACGTGGTGCTGCCCGGCGGCGTGGGCGAGCTCACCGTGCCCAAGGGCTTCCGCTACCTCGACTCGGCCCAGGCGGCCGTCGTAATGCACAAGCTGTGGCAAAACCCGCCCCAGGAAAGTCTGGGTATGCTCTTCCCCGAGGACCGCGGTCCGGTGAGCGACAACAACTGGGCCTACCTCATTCAGTTTGACCCCATGGGCCACGTCAAAGACGACGATGCCGACGACATCAAATACGACGAGTTGCTGGAAGAAATGCAGCAGGACGCCGAGGATGAAAACCCCGAGCGCACCAAGCAGGGCTACGAGGCCGTACACCTGCTCGGCTGGGGGGCGCCGCCCTACTACGACAAAAACCAGCACACCTTGCACTGGGCCAAGCTCTTGCGCTTCGGCAATGGCCTAGAGGAAACCCTGAACTACAACGTGCGCATCCTGGGCCGCAAGGGGGTGCTGGTGTTCAACGCCATTGCCGTGCCCAAGCAGTTGCCCGAAATCAAAGCCAGCATTCCGGGCCTGCTCGCCAATGTCTCGTTCGTAAAAGGCCAGCAGTACAACGATTTCAGCGCCGACATCGACGAGGTGGCCGCCTACGGCATCGGCGGCCTGGTGGCGGGCAAGGTACTGGCTAAGGTGGGCTTCTTCGCCATCATCCTCAAGTTCTGGAAAGTGGCCATTCTGGCGTTGGGTGGCGCCTGGGCCGGCCTCAAGCGCTTCTTCGGCTTCGGCACCAAGGAGGCCGAGTAGGGCTATTTTTCGCTCTTTGTTGTTCGTTGTTCGTTAGCATTGAAGTAGCCAATTGCCGGGGCGGCGGGCAAACCACCCGGCGACGAACAACGAACAACAAAAAACGAACAACGACTTCATGGCTTTTCTGCGCGAGCTTTTTCAGAAGAATTTTTCGACCCTGCTCACCATGGGCCTGCTGGTGCTGGTGCCACTGGTGGGCTCCTCGTCGCTGGTGCTGGTGCTGAGCCGCCACCAGGAACTGCTGCACCACCTCACCCCGCTCCAGATGGTGCTGTACTTCGCGCTCATGGGCCTCACGATGGCCGTGGCGCTCACCAATAGCACATTTGTGGTCATCGTAACGGGCTACTTCCTGGGTTGGGCCGGCCTGCCGGGCATGATTGCCGCCTACGCCCTGGCCGCCGCGCTGGGCTACGAGCTGGCCCGCCGCCTCGACCAAGACAAGCTGCGCGGCTTCCTGCACCGCTTCCCCAAGGCCGATGCGGTGCTGGCCGAGCTGCAAACCCAGAGCTGGCCGCTCATCATCCTCACGCGCCTCTCGCCGGTGCTACCGTTTGCGCTCATGACCTTCGTGCTGGCCATCGTGGGCGTGCCGCGCCGGCTGTTTCTGGCCGCTTCGGTGCTGGGGATGCTGCCGCGCAGCCTGTTTTTCTACTGGCTCGGCACCAAAGCCGAAGACGTGCTGGCCCTGCTGCGCGACCCCGACGAGGGCACGCTCAGCAAGCTGGTGCTACTGGGGCTGGTGATGGCCTCGCTGTTCGGCCTGTACGTGGTGTTCAACCGGGCCTTGCAGCGCGTGCTGCGCAATAATGCCGCCGCCCGCTAAATTTTTCCAGCTGATTATTACGCTCTTGAGCCTTGCAAGCAGCTTTTTTGCCAAGAAATTTCCCGCCGCTGTTGTGTGGCCCAAAAAAATTGTTCTACCTTTGTACTCCCAACACGGGACAACGGTTGTATAGCTCAATTGGATAGAGCATCTGACTACGAATCAGAAGGTTTAAGGTTCGACTCCTTATACGACCACAAGGAGGCCCCTCACGATATCGTGAGGGGCCTTTTTTGCTTATCTGGTAAAACACTGGTAAAACACACATTATTTCACTCTACTTTCAGTTCATCTAAGTTCATACTACCGTTGTTGCACTCAGTGCAACCTACAGGCATCATTGATGCCTGTAGGTAACTAGGCAAGAGCAAGCATCTGTTTCTAAATGTTGAAGGGCAAGAGTAAGCAAGGAAGTTTGCCTATTAGCACGAGAATTGGTCTGCACACGGGTTTGCGTGTATTTTTGGACTCAACAACTTCATGTTAGGCACTCGTATAAACATAGCGAATGGGCGAATCTATTGCTAACTCAACGGGAGGCAATGTAAGATTTAACCATGAGAACCAATCAATATAAAATTCCTCTATAGTGGAAGCGCCCCAAATCAGTAACGTCAAATATTGGCAAAATAATCTCGGATTATTGCCAATCAATTTATTTTCTACTGAAAATAGAAAAGGGAATTTTATTTTACTGAATGGAGGGAAGGGCGACTTTTGCCTTCAGGTAGACGAGCATGACTATGACGATAATTACTATTTTTCTTCCTCTTGGTCAAGTAACACTAAAAGTTATGTCTCTGTACAAGAAGACAAAGTCAGCTTATATACCTGGGGCAATCAAAAGCAGGTTGAGCATATAAGCAGAAAAACTGTAGAAGAGAATTATGGTAAGTTTTATAATTATTTGACGAAAAAGTCAACCCCCGCATATAGCGACGTTGTACCATTTGTTTTAAATATATTTAAAAAACTTCGCAATCTTGAGGATGATAAACTTGATGGTGTTCGGTCTTTGAATCTTCTATTTTTATTACTTGCTGCTTATGCAGAAGGCGGCTCTTTTGACAATATTGATAACAACAAGTGGGGACTTATAGGAATTGACTATATCAATGCCGAATTTGAAAGCTATCTAACAGAATTTGCATCTGGTATACAAGGCAGAAAACCGGATATAGATTTAATAATTCGACACGCATCTGGACTTTTATTCCAAGAAGCACAAAAAGAAGCTCTTTTTTTCAATAAAAATCTTGAATTATTTACAGGAAATCTTTCTAGCGCATACAAAACCAGAAACTTACTTTACTCTAGCATACATTATACTCCTGCTTATATAGCCAGGACAATTGTAGAAAACTCCCTTAGGTTGATTGACTTGAATTCAACCAATCAACTAAGTATTATAGACCCTGCGTGCGGGTCAGGAGAATTTCTTATGGAAACTCTCAAACAAATAAAAACAAAAAATTATCAAGGCAGAGTAAATGTTATTGGTTGGGACACTTCTGTTTCAGCTATAAATACTACACGATTTCTTCTTACGTATGAGCAAAGGGAATGGAATGGGCGACTTTCCTTTACGACCAAAATAGTCAAGGACTCATTAGATGAGTCTTGGGGAAAAGGCTACGACATTATCCTAATGAACCCGCCTTTTGTCTCTTGGGACCAAATGCCTAAAGATGCCAGAGATTCGGTTAGAACATCTCTTGATACTTCTTTTAGCGGAAAACCTAATCAAGCTAGTGCCTTTTTTTACAAAGCTTCCAAACACCTAAATAGTGGCGGTGTATTAGGTTGCGTAGTACCAACTTCACTTTTTACACTAAGCGCATATGAAAAGCTAAGAAGCGAAATAAGCGATTCATTATCATTCCACTTAATAGCTAAATTAGGTAATTTCGTTTTTGAGACAGCATTTGTAGATATTAGCCTATTTGTTGGTCAACGACCTCACAGTAATGTGTTGCCAACATTCATATGGACTCGTAATGAGAAAGGGGTAGTCTCTGATGCATTGAGAGAGCTACGTAAGTCGCAATATGATAATGTACCGCTTGTAGACCACAAAGACTACAGCATCTATACACCAAGCCAGTTTCCTGCTCGGAATGGCATTTGGGTTCCGACTCCGTTCCGGGAGGATAAATTATACAGGACTATCGAGCGCCGGGTGCTTGAAGGTACTCTTTCACGAATTGGTGATGTATTCAGTGTACAGCAAGGCATAAGGACAGGAGCTAATAACGTATTCAAGATAAGTGCTACGGATTACTCTCATATCCCCGAAAATGAGAAGAATTTATTTAGGCCTGTTATAGATAACGATGCTATTAAAAATGGTGTTATTGAGAAAAATACTTATGCTTGGTATCCTTACAACAAACATGGTCTTATTATCAGGGATGAACAAGAACTTCAAGCAAAAGCACCTTTCTTTTTTAAGCACTCGCTGGAAGTTAATAAACACAGATTAGCCACTAGACCGTCATTAAGAGGCAGAAAATGGTGGGAATTATCTGAGCCTAGGACTTGGCAATTTGAGCGCCACGCTACACTTTGCTCTACAGAATTTGGTAAATCAGACTCTTTTGCTTTCAATGAAACAGGTGAATTTCTGATAGAACGTGGATACGGCTGGATACCTAAGAAAAAACTATCACTGGAGGATACTTATTTTTATCTATCTGTCTTTTCCAGCCCTTTGTTCAATAACTTACTTTCAATATATTCTAAGCAGCTAGCAGGTATTGAAGGATGGGATTTGGGCAGGCAACACACTAAAAACATTCCTATTCCAAACGCTTATTATCCTGACCTAATTAACCAGTTTGCTTATAAAGAGCTTGCAGATTTCGGTAGACTTATGGTCAAAGAGGGTACTTATTACCCTAACGTTTTAAATGAAGTAGTTACAACGATGTTGTACCCAAGCTGATTCATCTAATGCAAAGCGCTGTCGCATTGGTAGAGAAATTGTGTGGTCCTTACTTTTCGAGTGGTAAGGTTGCGTTCAAGCAGGCTGGAATAGGCAGGTACGTGCTTGCAGGACACACTTCATTAGCCGAGAATATTTATAAAAATAGCACTGCCCAAATTGATGTTCTGCATTGGTTTGCAGAATTTTGGATTTATGTTGAAATGAATTTCCAACGAGCAGAAATTGGCTTTCCTCAGGTATCTATATCCTTATCAGTATTTTATGGAGAGGAATTAGACACAACTAAAAATCAACTATTCAGAGCAGAGTGGGACAACTACCCAGGAAACACCTTACACCCACAGCCTCATTGGCATTTTTATTCAATAGAAAATAGACCAAAACACTATGAAGACTTTGAAGCTTATGTGGGAATAAGAAAAGAAGAAGGAACGTTTAATGATGAATTAAGTGATGACCCAACAGACAAATACTTTGATATAAGGCTTATGCATTTTGCGATGGATGGCAGATGGTCTGAAGCAGGGGCATTTATACATAAAATAGAAAGCGAACAAATGATTGCCAGATGGATGTCAGGCCTACTAAAATGCATTAAAGAGCAGTTACTATACATATACAAAGACAACAACTGACAAACATTTACAATCCGAATTGCCCTAAGCTAAAACCGAATGCCATCGAAAAAGGCCTAGCTAACACGGCTAGGCCTTATGCATTTTGTGGTTCATTATAGTGTACTTTGCTTCACGCGGCTAGCTTTTTTGAGGCTTTGCAGCAGAATCACGAGCGACTCGATGTCTTTGGGCAATTTCAATTCAACTTGCGGTATATGACTTTCGGAGGGACTAGTAGCCCGTGGACGTGGCTATTAAACTCAGGGGAATTAGGCTCGGGGCCGTTGTAACCGGGCACACTAACCACACTCACCTCGCTCGTGTTGGCAGCGCCGCCGGCTGAGGCCGTGAGCGCAAGGGTATTGGTAGGCTTTGGCGCGCGGCGGGCCTGCTCGTCCAAAATGGCGCTAGCCAGTTGGGCGTAGTCGATGGCCGGCTGGGTAGGCGGCGTAGCACCCTCCCCGTTAAGCAGTCGTTTGCGCCAACCTAGCCGGCCGGCCGCCTTGCTGGGGCAGCTTGGATTGGGAGCAGGTGGCCAGGTGGCCGGCCACGGCAGCAGCACCCAGGCGCACGAGTACCATCTGGTCGATTTGCATATTGCCCGTTATGCGGCTAGCCTAGTGTACTACCGCCTGCGCCAGGTTGATGCCAACGGCACCGCCAGCTACTCGCCGGTGCGCACGGTGGTGTGCACGGCGCCTGGGCTGGCCCTGTTCCCCAACCCCACCCACGGCGGGGCAGCCACCCTCACCGGCACGGCGCCCGGCGCAGCCATAACGGTGTTCGACGTGCTGGGCCGGGAAGTACTGGCCACCACCTCTGATGCGGCCGGCACCGCCTCGCTGGTACTGCCGGGCGGCCTGGCCACGGGCGTGTACGTGGTGCGCACCGGTAGCCAGGCGCTCCGCCTGACGGTGGAATAAAAAAAGCCAGCTGCCAGCCCAGGCGGCAGCTGACTACAGCTGCGGAGTTCTTTAACCACCACCAAAGAGGCCCTCGGCACCTACCGAGGGCCTCTTTTATTGCCCGCAACGCAGGTCGGCAGCCTGCACAGTTGAGCGCACTGCCAGCCGCGATTACCTGCTCTCGGCATTTACTGCGCCCGCCACCGGCTGCGTACCAAACAGCGGGCGCGCAACTCTTTTAAGCTTGCCCCGGCCTGAGTTTCTGCCCACCGCTCGATTGACGAGTGAGCGTTGCTTCTGGTGCTACGCTGGCCGAGGCAACGACTTAATTTTACACTTTGTTTATATTAATTTTACATAATTATTCCATAATAGCTCCTTAACACCTGCCTACGTGAAGTATTTCATCCTGCTAGCCCTGGTCGGCACCACCGGCCTTGGCGCCTGCACCAAGCCTCATCACCAGGCAGCTCATTTTCGCAAGGTTTTGATTTTAGGCAACAGCATCACGTACAGTGCTCCTTATTCGAAAGTAGGCTGGGCCGGCAGTTGGGGCATGGCGGCCAGCGCCCCCGACAAAGACTTTGTGCACCTGCTAACGCACCGCTTGCAGCAAGAGACGCCCGGGGCGCAAATCAAAATCCAGAACATCGCCGAGTGGGAGCATACCTACTGGAAATATGGCCTGGCCCGGTTCGATACCCTGAAAAGCTTCAAGCCCGACCTGCTTATCGTGCGCCTTGGCGAAAACGTGAACAGCGATTCGGTACAGCAACAGCAGTTTGGCCAGCACCTGGGCGCCCTTGTTACGGCCCTGGCTGGCCCGCAAACTAAGGCGGTGGTTGCCAGCTCCTTCTGGGCAGGCAACCATTCTATCGAGGCCATGCAAGCCTACAGCCAGGCCCACCAGGCCACCTACGTGCCGCTGGCGCAGTTCGGCGACGACCCCACCTACAAGGCCATCGGCAAGTTTGCCAATGCGGGGGTGGCCAGCCACCCTTCCGATGCCGGCATGCAAGCCATTGCGGACGCCATCTGGGATAACATGTAGCCGGGCTACCGGGCACTTTGCCGTACTCAGGCGGCGGGCTAGTGGCAGTGCGCCGCTTACTATTCGTCGCGCCTCAGCTACTATAAACTTATTGCCTGGCTTCGGCCCCTTTATAGCATACTCTCGCTGCGCATGGCCCCTAAAAGAGTTGTTTTTGTAAATAATTTATAATTATTGTAGAACAAATTTGTAACGCAAATTATATTTGCGCGATGTTCTTACGACTAATCAGAGGTAGCTATCGCCTCACCAAAAACCTGGTGCCGGCCAGGCTGCTAGCTACCAAGGCCCCCGATTACAGTAAGATTTTCGTGCTCGGCAACAGCATTACCCGGCACCCGCCGCTGGCGGAAATCGGCTGGGCGCACGATTGGGGCATGGCCGCCACGGCGCAGGCCAACGACTTTGTGCACCTGCTGCAAGCGCGGTTTCAGAAGCAATTGCCCCACGCGCAGCTTCTTTTTGGGAACATCGCGACCTGGGAAAACGCTTATTGGGAATACGACTTGGCCCAGTTGGCCTTTGTGCGGGCGTTTAAGCCGGAGCTACTTATCATTCGGGTGGGCGAAAATGTGGCGGGCGATACCGTAGAAACTCACCATTTTGCTACCCATTTTTCGCGCCTGCTCGACTACCTGCACAGCCCAGCCACGCGCATTGTCGTGGCCGGCTCTTTCTGGGACGGCAACCCTGCTATCGACATCATGCGTTGGGTGTGCAAGGCCCACGGCGTCAGCTTTCTGCCGCTGGCTAAGCTCGGCAATGATATGCGTAACCGCGCCATCGGGCAGCACCCGAATTCGGGCGTGGCCAACCACCCCAACGACAAGGGAATGCTGGCCATTGCCGACGCCATTTGGGCCAGCATTCGCTTGCAGCCCTAGCTGCTTTCGCTAGCCCACGCACGCGCATCCCAACCCGCTCCGGGGGCCTTTAGGCGTGCAAAGGGGGTGTTTGCGAAGGCAAAAAGGTTCCCAAAAACCACTTTATTTATTTTTAGCAGCAGCTAAATCCAAGGTTTTGCCGGGTGGCGTAAGTGGGGCTCGCTCTACCTACTTACCGCTAATGAAACTGCTTGAGCCAGACGCAGAAAGTCAGCTCGTCCAACAGCTATATGCCCGGGACGAGCTGGCGATGGCCTTTTTTTACAAGAACTACAAGCAGGCGCTTTACCACACCATCTGGCGCATTGTGCGGCAGGATGAACTGGCCGAAGACATCCTGCAAGAGAGCATGCTGAAGTTTTGGCTGGCCTTTCCCAGCTACGACATCAGCAAGGGCCGGCTCTTTACGTGGTCGCTGAACATCTGCCGCAACCTGGCCATCGACCGGCTGCGTGAGCAGCGCCGCATCACGCAGCGCACGCACTCGCTGACGGACGACGACGCAAGCCAGTTGGTGGCGCCCGCCGGCTTCCGGCCCGAGCACGTGGGGGTGCGCGACTGGCTTACCCTGTTGCCGCCGCCCGACCGGCAGCTGCTGGAGCTGCTGTATCTGCACGGCTACACGCAGGCCGAAGCCGCCCACCAGCTTCAGCTGCCGCTGGGCACCGTGAAGTCGCGGGGCCGCCGCATCATCCGCGACCTGGCCCGCCGCATGAGTTGAGACAAGCCTGGCCGGCTTCCTCAGCTGCTAACCACCAAAGAAAGAGCCCTCGCGCAGTGCGAGGGCTCTTTTTTGGCTCAAGGCTAGCCGGGGCTAGTTAGTAGCGCCGGTGTCGGTTTTCGACTCGATGGTGCTCTGGATGGTGCTCGACACGGCCGAGAGCAGGTTGTAGCCAGTGGCGTTTTCGATGGCATCGACGCTGGTGCGGTAGCTGCCCCAGGCGGTGCCGATGGCGGTGGTGTTGGGCATGTTCACGGCAATCACGCGGGTACTACTCGTGATGCGGCTCACGTCGGAGGTGCCCACGGGCAGCACCACTACCACTTTCCAGCAATTGCTGGGCACCGTCACGCGGCCCTGGTCGATGGTGGTGGCGTAGCCGTTGACGCCGGTGCCGCCTTTGCCGTAGCTACCCGCGATGACGTAGAGCTCGTTGCCGTTGCCCACCAGGGTGCGGCAGTAGTTTTCGAGGCCCGCCCAGGTCTGCTGGTTGTTGACTGATGCCTGGGGCATCATGTTAGTCATGAGGAAGGTAGCCGAATTATCGGCCACCGAGCCGGTGCGGTCGGCGCTGGGGCAGTTGTGGCCACGGTCGAAGCCCGAGCCGGTGTAGCTGCTGCTGCTCACGCGGTACCACGAACTGGGCAGGGTGGCATCGGCCGAGAAGTTATCCTGGCGGGCGGTGCTGCCCAGCCACGCTGAGCTCAGGTGCCAGCTCACCCAGTTGGGCTTGCCCTGGTCGCGGCTGTAGCTCAGGGTGTACTGGCTTTTAGCCAGCAGGTAGTTGTTGGGCGAGTTGGTGGCGTCGGTGGTGGCACCGCTGGGGTTGCCGAGGGCCAGGTTGTCGTCGCGGGTGGCGGTAGCGTCGGCATAGGCGGTGCTGGTGGGCGCCGGGGCAGTCTGGTGGCCGAGCGGCGAGCAGCCGGCGGCAAGGGCGAGGAGCAGCACGCTGCTGCCGAGGCGGAAATAGTTGAGCTTCATAAACCTGCGGAAAAAGAAAGGAATGAGAAAAAAATGGTTTGGTACCAGTCAGCAAAGGTCCGGCCAGCCCGAATTATCCTGGTTACCGAATTGTTAAAAAAGCGGTTGCCGAGCTCATCAATTTGTGAACCTTGGGTGACGCGATGGCCGGGCCCGGCGAGCCAGCCGTATCTTTGTAATCATTCTAAAGACCTTCGTTTTCCTTCGCTGAATGGCCGCTGTAATTTCCACTGATATCTGCATCATCGGGGCTGGCCCGGTGGGCCTGTTTGCTGTTTTTGAAGCCGGACTCCTCAAGCTGCGCTGCCACGTGGTGGACGCCCTGCCCCAGCCGGGCGGGCAGCTCTCCGAGATTTACCCTAAGAAGCCGATTTACGACATCCCGGGCTACCCCGAGATTCTGGCCGGCGACCTCGTGGATAATCTCATGAAGCAGATTACGCCCTTCCACCCCACTTTCACGCTGGGCGAGCGCGTGGAGCGCTTCGCCAAGCTCGACGACGGCTCGTTTCAGCTCTACACCACCGACGGCACCGAAATTCAGTGCAAGGCCGTGGCCATCGCGGGCGGGCTAGGGTCGTTTGAGCCGCGCAAGCCGGCCGTGGAAAACCTGGAGCGCTTTGAGAGCGGCCGCGGCGTGCACTACATGGTGCGCGACCCCGAGCACTTCCGCGATAAGAAAATCGTGATTGCGGGCGGCGGCGACTCGGCCCTCGACTGGACCAACTTCCTGGCCAACGTAGCCAGCGAGGTAACGCTGGTGCACCGCGGCACCACCTTCCGCGGCGCCGCCGACTCGGCCGAAAAGGTGCAGAAGCTACACGAAGCCGGCAAAATCAAGCTCGTGCTCAGCTCCAACGTGACGCACCTGCACGGCGACGACGAGCTGCTGCAACACGTCACCATCACGGGCAACAACGGCCAGGCCGAAACCGTACCCGTCGATGCCTTCGTGCCGCTGTTCGGCCTCACGCCCAAGCTCGGCCCCATCGGCGAGTGGGGCCTGGAGTTGGAGAACGACGCCGTACTGGTGAACACCGTCGACTACAGCACCTCGCTGCCCGGCGTGTACGCCATCGGCGACATCAACACGTATCCCGGCAAGCTCAAGCTCATCTTATGCGGCTTCCACGAGGCCGCCCTCATGTGCCAGGGCGCGTTCAAGTACATCTACCCCGACAAAAAATACACCCTCAAATACACCACGGTAAACGGGGCACCCTCTCTTTAGTAAATTAAAAATGAGGAATTAAAAATTAAAAGCCGGTTGTGCTTTGTCTCATCACTTTTAGTTTTTAATTCCTCATTTTTAATTTTTAATTCCTTCATGTCTGACATTCGCATTTACGTAGAAGAAGCGCCCGGCCAGCGGCGCGAGCTGCAAGGCCCCACCGACATGGGCCTGAGCCTGATGGAGCTGCTGAAAGCCAGCGACTACCCCATTCAGGCCACCTGCGGCGGCATGGCGCTGTGCGCCACCTGCCACATCGAGATTCTGGCCGGTCCTTCCCTGCCCGAGCCCAGCGACGATGAGTGGGCCATGCTCGACACCCTGCCCGTGCTGCACGAAACCAGCCGCCTGAGCTGCCAGATTCGCCTCGCCCCCAACCTCGACGGGCTGGTGGTGCGCGTAGCTGGCACCGGCCAGTAGGCCGGTGTGCGGCAAGCTTTAGCTTGCCGCATATAGCATAAGATACCCGCTGAACGGCAAGCTAAAGCTTACTGCACGCTATAAAAAAAGCCCGGCTTTGCAGCCGGGCTTTTTTTATTCTGATAGCTTATAAGGTCTAGCGGCGACGCTTGTGCTTGGTAGTCGTGGCTTTGGTTTTGGCTTTGGTCTTTACCTTGGTCGCCGTGTGGTGAGCTGCCTTTTTGGTAGCGCTCGCTTTGTGTGAAGTGGTTTTTTTGCTACGGCTGGCCTTCTCGCTGGTGTGGCGCTTAGCCGACGTTGCCTTGTGGCTGGCCTTGCTGTGCTTGGCTTCGCGGGCAGCCTTAGCACGGCTGGCTTTGGTTGATTTGGTGCTCTTGCTCGATTTGCTGGTGTGGCGCGCTGAGCGCCGGGCCTCGGCCCGGCGCTCAGCGCGGGCTTCGGCGGCGCGCTCCTCGGCCCGCTCGATGGCGCGCAGGCGGGCCCGGCGGGCGGCGCGGCGGCTAGCGGCACTGGTTTCGTGGGCAGCGCTGGCTACTTCCTCGGCGCGGGGGTCGGGGGCGGCTTCGCTGTAGTGGGCGGTGGCGTCGGTTTCGGGGGCGGCACTGGCCAGCTGCTCGGCCGAAGCCGTGGGCTTGGGCATTTCGGCGGCCTTTTTGCGGCGCACCGGCATCAGAAAATCGCGCTCGGCCCGCTCGCGGGTACTCAGGCTTTCTTCGCCGGGAAGTTTGGTTACGGTTTGGGCTTTTTCGACTTGAGCCCAGGCCGCTGAGGTGGTCAGCGACAAGGCTAGTAATGCAATTAGCTTCCTCATCAATAACTTACTGGATAATTTAAGAAAAACAAAAATAGGCCTCACCGCCCACCCGCGCAAGCTCGGGCGCCCCGGCTGGCTCCGTAACAGCCCCGGCTGGCGAGGCAGCCAGCCGGGGCTGTTACGGAGCCAGCCGGGGCGCGCTTTCTGGGTTAATTCTGTTTTTAGGGCCTAGCGGGCCACATTATTGCGGCGCAATGGCCAGCCGCTGGCCCGCCGAATTGGCCCCAAACTCGGGTGCGTACAGGCACTGCACCTGGCTCAGGCCGCCCGAAAAATTTCCGGCCTGGCTGGCTCGCAAGCGGTACTCGAAGACGTGGGTACCGCGCGGCACCTCGCTCAAAAAGAAATTGGTGGCCGCGTCGCGCGGGCTTTCATAATAGCCTAGCCCGGCTTGGTACTTATAGCCGCTGAGTTGGTTGACGGGCTCCAGGCCGGCGGCACGCTGGTCTTTGAGGTGCACGTATTCGAGCGCGTGGTCAGTGCGTAGCACGAGGCGCACCACTAGGGCGTCGCCCACGCGCAGGGGCGTGGCAATCGTTATTTTTTCGAGTTGCGGGCCGGCGGCGGTGCGGGTTTCGCGGTAGAGCTGGCGTTCGAGGCTGAGGGGCGAGGCGGCGGGCGTTACCTTATCCAGGTCCTCGAAATACTGCCAGTAGAGCGCGCCCCAGGCCGGGCCGGCATCGGTTTTGGTAACGGTTACCTTACCCTGGGCGGACTGGATTTCGACGGCGGGCCAGGCTTGCTTGTAGTAGCCGGTGCCGGCCTGGGTAGCCTCGGGCCGGATGGGCTGGCCGCCTACCGTCACCTGCACCGACTGGGCGGGGGCTAGCCAGCTCGGGCCGCGCAGCAGCAGGGCGTAGCAGGCGTCGGCGGTGGCGCGGGTGCTTTCCCAGCTGTGGGTGCGCTTGTGGGCCAGCAGCCAGAGCTTCAGCTCGTCCACCGATTGCTGGTCGTTTTTGATTTCATCGAAGGCCTCGATGAGGGTGGCCTGGGTTTCGGTGGGGGCCTCGCGCCAGTAGTAGCCGCTGGTCACGTCTTTCCAGTACATACCCAGCTCGGGGCTATGCAGGGCGTTTTCGGCGAGGGCGCGCAGGATATTTTGGGCGGCTGGCGCCTTGCCATCGGCGCGGAACAGGGCTAGCGCGGCCTGGGCTTGCAGGTAGCGGGTGCGGCCGGCCCAGTGGCTGGCGGCCTGCGTACGGTAGTAGGCGTAGGCGGGCTGGGTGCCGGCGGCCACGGGCTGGGCTGGCCAGAAGCTGCGGGCGTACAGCGCCTGAATGTCGAGGTCGCCGAGGTGGTCGTCGGTGAGCTTCACGGCCTTTTGGCGGCGCAGGTCGGCGTAGTCACGGGCCAGGGCACCGTCGAGGTAGTGCAGGGCGTGTTGCAGAATACCGCGTGCCGTGGCATCCTGGCTGGCGTCGAAGGCGCCGAGCTTCTGCAATTTGCCGAAGCCGGCCACGATGAGCTGGGTAATGTAGCGGTCGGCGGGCATCTGCTCAAACCACGGAAACGAGCCATCGGGCAGCTGCATGGCTTGCAGCTTGGCCAGGGTGCGGGCGGTTTCGGCTTTGAGGCGCGCCTCATCGAAAAGGGTGCTGAGGCGGGCCAGCCGCGCAGTTTCGCCCTGGGCGTCGCGCACCCAGGGGGTTTCTTGCAGCAGGATATTCTTCAGCTCCTGGTTTTGGGCGAGCTTGCTGGCGAGGGCGTTTTGCTGGGCGGCGGTGCCGCTCTGGGCCTGGCGCTGCCACTCGGCCAGCACGGCTTTGAAGCGCGGGTTGGACTTGAGAATCTGGGCGGCCAGCAGGTTGGCGTAGAGGCGGCTGAAGGTTTGCTCGGAGCACTCGTAAGGGTACTCCAGCAAATACGGCAGGCTCTGCACGGCGTACCAGGCGGGGTTGGCCGTCATTTCCAGCGTGAGGGAGTAGTTGCGCCGGGTGGAGCTGGTGGTGCTCGTGAGCTTCTTCAGCTCGAAGGCGCGGGTGCCGGGGCCGGCCAGGGCCAGCGGCAGGCTCTCGGTGATGAGGATGCGGTTGGGGAGGACGGGCAGGGTATTTTCCTCACCGTCGGAATAGGTGGGCTCGTTTTTCGTTTTTCGCTTTTTGTTCTTCGCCTCTTCTCCCCCATCGGTCTGGGCCACTACGCGATAGGTTACGGCTACGGGCGCAAAGTCGGCCGGAATGGCCAGCTCCCACCCTAGCGCAGCACTTTGGTGGGCGGCGGCGCTTACCGGCAGTTGGGCCGGGCCTTTGAGGAGCTGGCTGGTGATGTCCTGGCCAGTAGCGGCGTCGAGCAAAAAGAGCTGGGCCGTGCCGCTGGTGGCGTGGTCGGTGAGGTTGGAGAACTTGGCGGGGAAGGTGAACGCGTCGCCGGGCCGCAGGAAGCGCGGGGCGTTGGGCGTAATCTGGATTTCCTTCTGGGTCACGAGCTGGCGGGCCAGCTGACCGGTGTGCAGGCTGCGGTCGTAGGCCAGGGCGAGCAGCTGCCAGCGCGTCACGGCCTCGGGCATCTGAAATTCGAGCACCACGTCGCCGTTCTTATCGGTGCGCAGGGCGGGCTGCCAGAGGGCCGTTTCGCGGAAGTCGCTGCGGGCGGCGATGGTGGAGAGGTCGGGGGCGGGCTTGTTGGGCGTGCCGTAGCCGACGGTGGCTACTTCACTCAGCTTTCCGCCGGCGGCATCTTTGGCCATTCTGGCGGCCATTGGGGCCGGGGCTGCTTGCATATCCTGGGCCATCATAGTGTTAGTGCCTCGCAGCCTAATAACAGGTCCGTTCCCTGGCGCACTTTGCCGAATTACTACGCCGGGTGCCCTTCCTTGCGGCCTATTTTCGAAGGAAGCGCGCCACTCATTCAGCTGTGGATACTCGACTGCTAGTGGCCCTGAGTTATCCTCAGCATCAGCATCAGCCTGAGAACTAAACTCCCCGAAATTGCCCTGCCAGCCGAACCGCGCCGGAAAATAATTACCTCCAAACTCCAGCCCCTGAAAGCTGTGCGGGCGAAATACGTCCAGGCTCTGGTCGTAGAGGGTGGCGAGCAGCTCGGCCTCGGCGGGGCGGCCGTCGGCCTGGCGGATGGTGAGGCGCCAGGTTTCGCGCTGGCCGGGGGCTAGCCGGTCGCGGAAGGTGGCTAGGGCCAGGCGCAGCGGCTGGGGCGCGGCGGCCACCTGCACGGTGGCCTCGTGGCGGTAGAGGCGGCCGGCGCGCACCTGCGTGGTGTGCACGTAGAGCGGGCCGCGGGCATCGGCCGGGCCGCTTGCGAGGGCTAGCCGGCGCTGCTCACCGGCTTTCAGGGTCAGCCATTCGCGGCGCAGCAGTTGGCCGCCGCGCTCTACTTCAAGCAGGATGCGGGCGTCGGCTTCGCTGCTGCCCAGCAGCACGGCGGCGGGCTGGCCGGGCGCCACGGTGTCTTGCAGGGCCACAAACCAGTCGGGCGTGGCGAAGGGCACGGTGGCGGCGTTGGAATCGAAGAGCGTAAAATCGAGGCGGGTGCGGGCCGAGTCGGCACCGGCGGCCTGGGCTTCGAGGCGGTAGCGGCCGGTGGGCAGGCTAGCCAAGGCGGCCTTCAGGTCGAGCACGGGACTAGCGTGGGTGTCGAAGGGCAGGGTTTTGACCAGCTCGGCGGGCAGCTCGTTGTCGGTGGTTTCGGGAGCGGGGCCGGGCACGCCGGGCGGGTTGGGGCGGTAGCGGCGGGCCAGCAGGCGCAGCGTACCGGTGGCGGGCAGCGGCTCGCCGGTGGCGTTGGTGCCGAGCAGCGTGAAGGCAGGCAGGTGGGCCTTATCGGCCTGGTCGGGGCCGGCGAGGCGCAGGCTGAGCGGGTTGCGGCCCAGCACCACGTTGCGGGTGCCGGTGCGGGTTTCGCCGGCCGCATCGGTCACGTCGGCGGTTATTTCGAAGAGGTAGCCCGGCTCCCAGCCGCCGCGGCCCGGCTGGTGGGGCACCAGCGGCGGCGTGAAGGTGAGGGCAAAACGGCCCTCGGCATCGGTCGTGGTGGTGCCGTGGGCAATTTCTTTAGTCGCAAGTCCCCTGTTGGTACTAATGCGGTAATTTCGGCCAAATAGTGGCCATAGCTCGCTACGCGTGATGCGGTACTTCACGCGGGCCCCATCAGTGGCCTGGCCGGCGTAGGCGCGGGCGCGGCCGTTGATGGTCAGCGGCTGGCCCAGCTGCGGGCGGCCGGGCACCGAGTCGAGCGTTACCAAGAAGGTGGGCCGCTTGTAGTCTTCCACCGCGAAGGCGAGGCTGCCGTCGTCGGTTTGCAGCTGCATCTCGCCATTGAGCAGGCCGGTGGGCAGCACCAGCGAGCCGTTGAAGGAGCCAAAATCCGAGGTGGTGAAAGTCAGCGTTTGCACGGTCTGGCCGTTCACGTCCACCAGGCGCAGGCTCACGGGCTGGCTGGTGACCAAGCTGGCCTGGCCACCGAGGCTCTGGGTCAGAATACCCTTGAAATAAAGCGTCTGGCCCGGCCGGTAAATAGCGCGGTCGGTGAACAGAAAGGTACGACGCTGCGGCGCGTCCACTTCATTGCGCTGGCCGGGGAAGTAGTAAGAGTTAAGGGCCGTAAATAGCGTATCGCGGCCCAGCCACGAGCGCACGCCGCTCAGTTGCTCGTTGCCGCCGGTAGCGCTGGCTTTGTTAGGGGCGGGTAGCTCTGCCTCGCCGGTAGCACTGGTGGTTAGCACGTCGCCCAGGCGGCGGTCGTCGCGCTGGGTGGTACGGTTGTAAACGTTGAAGGAGGCCTGGTTTTTTACGCCCGCCAGCGGCGCGCCGCTAGCCCGGTCGAGCAGCAGCAGGGCCGTGGTGCCAGTGCCGGCATTGGTGCGGTGCACAAGGCTGAGCTGGCTGGCCCCCAGCAGCCCCCAGGCCGTAACGGTGCCGGCCGGCGCCGCTTTTGCGGCTGGGTCAGTCGAGAGTTGGGCCTTGTTACTGAGCAGCATGAGGTAGTAGCCAGCCGGCAGCGCCGCGCCGGCTGCTACCTCATGCTGCTCCTTATAATCAGCGGGGCTAGCGGAGAGCGGCACGGCCCAGGTGGCGGCCGGCGCAGCCTTGAGTGCGCGGGCAAAGCGTTGAGCCAGGGGGCGGTTCTGGGAGTCGTAGCCGGTGCCCTGCTGCCATTCCTTGGCCGTGATGCGGTAAGCCCAGGCGTGCAGTTCAGTTACGTTGCGCGTGGTGAGGTCGAGGCGCCAGGGCTGGCCGGGCACCACCACGTCGGCCGCCGAAAAGGCCAGCTCGGGTTGCTCGATGCTGGCCCGCAGTTGACGCGCCCGCGCTGCCCCGCGCGATTTTGGGAAGCGCGCCTCGGCCGCCCGCGTGAGAGCTACGGCGGCTACGTCGTCCTTGGCTTCGTGCCGGGCCTCGGCCTGTCGGGCAATGAATTCGGCGCTGATGGGCAAGGCTTTATCCTGCTCGGCCAGGCGGGCCAGCGCGGGCTCGTACTGGCTCGCCAGGTCGATGCCTTGTACTAAGTCATGCACGTAATCGAGGCGCTGCAAGTCGACATCGGCCAGGGCGGCCGGGTTGCCCGCCGTGAGCCGGGCGGCGGTGAGGCGCTGCAACAGCCGCAGCGCCAGCAGCGGGCCGTTGAGCGAATCGGCGGCCGGGGCAGTGAGCTTCAGCGCGGCAAATTCCTGGGCGCTGCCGAAGAGCCGGGGCTCGGTGGGCTGCCACTGCTGCTCGGGCTTGGTGATGTACAGCTCCTGGTTTTGCAGGCCCGCGATGGCGCGCTGGGCCAGCAGGTCGCACAGGGTGGGGCGCAGGGCGCGGCCCTCAGCATTGCCACCGGTGGCCAGGTCGCCAAGGTCGGCCAGGGTGGTTTTGAGCTGACGGGCGGGCTCGTCGGCTATCGACTGCTCGTAGTGCCGCACGATGGCCGCTCCTAGCCGGCCGGCATCCCAGGTGGCGAGGCTGGTGCCGCCGTCGGCGGCGCCGGGCGTAGCCTGGTCGGTAGTGGGCCCCGCGCCGCGGGTGCGCTCGTATAGCTGGTAGCGGTGCTGGTTGTAGTAGTTGGTGTAAAGACCGGCCAGCAGCGAGTGCAGGATGGGCCGGGCCGGAAACTGCGCCGTTTTCAGGTCGCCTTCGAGCAGCGCGATGGCCTTTTCATCGGCGTCGTTTTCCTTGTTCTCCAGCAGCCTGATTTTGTAGAGCAAGGCCCGCACGTAGGCCGGGGCGTTGTTGTCGCGCTTGGCCTGCTGGTAGATTTTCTCGACCAGCGGCGCGGCGCTGGCGGTTTGCTCCTTGGCCAGCAGGACATCGATTTTTTTCCACTGCGCGGCCAGCGGCGCGGGGGGCCCCGGCGCGGCCGAGTCGGCAAGGAGAGCAGTCATCAGCAAGCAGCAGAAAAGCAGGAAATAGCGCATAGGGGCGGGCCGCACGGCCGGGATTATCGCCCCAAAGATGCCAGAACCAAGCCAAGTGCATACGGTGGCCGCGTTTTTGCCCGCTTGGGCAGCGCCTGGCAGCCTCCCCTGGCGGCGCTACCCCGGCAGCCGAACCCAGAACGTGGAGCTCACGCCCGCCTCACTACCAGGATAACTGATGTTAACTCCGGCTGTATCAGCCCAGGTTTTGGTCGCTCAAGCAGGCAATTCGCCGCGGGCGGCCTAGCTGCGCTTGCGGCGCACCGGGGCAAACAGCAGCTGCACAATCAGTAGGGCTGCGCTCGTGAACAGGATGCTCACGCCCACCCGCCCCAACGTGCGTAGCGGGTGCTGAAACGAGCCCAGCTCCAGGAAAAAATACACCACGTGGTGCAGGCCCACCAGCAGCAGCAGATACACTAAAAACCATTGCCAGCCCATCTGGTGCACGTTCACGGTGTCCTGGGCGTCATAGCCGTCGCGGGGCGTGAGCAGGCGCAGCACCCAGGGCCGCAGGTAAGCCAGCAGCACAGCAGCGGCGGCGTGCAGCCCCCCGGTGTCGTAGCTGATGTCCATCGCCAGCCCCAACCCAAAGCCCAGCAGCAGCTGCAAAGCGATGGGCGTGCCCAGCGGCAAAAACAGCACGAAGCCCAGGTACAGAAAGCACCACCCCAGCCCAAACAGCGGCGGCAACTGCCCCACAATGAGCACCTGCAAGCCGGCGTACAGCCCAAATCGCAGCAGTTGCCGCACAAGCATCCCGAGCACACTCATTAGCGGGGCGGGCGAGTAAGCTGTTTGGCCGGCGTGGCTGGCTTCACTGGCGTGGGTTCGGGCGCGGTGAGGGCCGTTTCGAGCGAGTCGCGCTCGGTGCGGGGGCGGTTGTGCACCACGTACACGTAAGTAAGGCGGCTGAAATCAACCCCTAGCCGCACGTTCACCGTCCAGAAATTCTTGTCCGGCTCCTTCACAAACGACTCCACGGTGCCCACAAACACGCCCTCCGGGAAAATGGCGTTGTAGCCCGACGTCACCACCGAGTCGCCGCGCACCAGGCGGTTCTGGCGCGGAATGTAGTCGAGCAGCGCGTGGCTGTAGTCTTCGCCGGGCCATTTCACGCTGCCAAAGGTACCGTCGCGCTTGATTTTGGCGGCCACGGCCATCTTGGAGTGCAGCAGCGAAAACACCGTGGCGTAGTGTGCACTCGCCGATTTTACCTGGCCCACCACCCCGCTGGCACTCAGCACCCCTAGTCCGGGCTGCACGCCGTCCGCGGTGCCCACGTTCAGGGTCAGGTAGTTATCCACGGCCCGCAGCGAGTTGTTGAGCACGCGGGCGGGCACCAGCGGGTACGCTACGTCGCGGGTGGCTAGCTTGGCGCCGCCCAGCAGCAGCGTATCGGGCTTTGCATCGCGGGTTTTGCCCTTCGCGCTTTGGCCGGGGCTGGCCGCGGCCAGCGCCTGGCTGGGGTCGGGCCGCAGGTGGCGGTAGATGAGATGGCCCAGCGTGTCGCGGCCCACGGGCAGCGAATCGGCCTCGCGGCGCGAAAAATCGGGCGGGTAAAGCTGCTGGCGCAACTGGGCATTATCTACCAGCAACTGGCGGTTCAGCTCATCAAGCTTAAAGTAGTCAGTTACTTGCGTGCGGCGGGCCAGCACGGCCCCCGCGTAGGTGTTGGCCGAGTTAAAAAACGCCGCCCGCTGGTACGAGCTATTCGTCACGAACAGAAACAGGCTCACCACTTCCAGCAGCACAAAGAGCATAACCCCCTGGAAGCGCAGCAGAAACGCGATGAGATTGCGCATAAACAGTTGTCATGCTGACGCAGGAAGCATCTTGCCAGGGTAGAATCAGCCTAACCTGCTAACTCCAACCTGCCAAGATGCTTCCTGCGTCAGCATGACAGAATATTAGGTGAGAAGTACGCCCCGGAAGCCCTGAATGTCCTTGATAGCCTTGCCGGTGCCGCGCACCACGGCGCGCAGCGGGTCTTCGGCAATGTGGATGGGCAGCTTGGTTTTGGCGGCCAGGCGCTTGTCGAGGCCGCGCAGCAGGGCGCCGCCGCCGGTGAGGTGAATGCCGTTCTCGTAGATGTCGGCCGAGAGTTCGGGCGGGCTGATTTCCAGCGCCTTGAGCACAGCTTCTTCGATTTTGGCCACCGACTTGTCGAGGGCGATGGCGATTTCCGACGACGTTACCTTAATCACCTTCGGAATGCCCGTCATCAGGTCGCGGCCGCGCACCTCGTAGTCGGGCGGCGTCACGTCGAGCTCGGTGAGGGCCGCGCCCACTTCAATCTTGATGCGCTCGGCCGAGCGCTCGCCGATGAGCAGGTTATGCTGCCGGCGCATGTAGTCGAGAATATCCTGGTTGAAGACGTCGCCGGCCGTCTTAATAGACTGGTCGCACACGATGCCCGAGAGGGCAATCACCGCAATCTCGGTGGTGCCGCCCCCGATGTCGATTATCATCGAGCCCACCGGCTGCTCCACGTCGATGCCGATACCGATGGCGGCGGCCATCGGCTCCTGAATCATCCAGACCTCCTTGGCCCCGGCGTGCTCGGCCGAGTCGCGCACGGCGCGCTTTTCTACCTCCGTGATGCCGCTCGGAATGCAGATAACCATGCGGTGCGAGGGCTGAAAAAGCCGGTTGCGGGTGTCGATGAGCCGGATGAGGCCCTTAATCATTTCTTCGGCGGCGTGGAAGTCGGCAATTACGCCGTCCTTCAGCGGCCGGATGGTTTTGATATTATCGTGGGTTTTCTCGTGCATCTGCTGGGCTTTGGAGCCCACCGCAATCACCTTGTTGGTGGTGCGGTCCTTGGCAATGATGCTCGGCTCATCCACCACAATCTTGTCATTGTGAATGATTAGCGTGTTGGCAGTGCCCAGGTCAATGGCAATGTCGCTGGTCAGAAAATTGAAGAACCCCATTTAAATAGCTTAGCCAGGAATAGGAAGCAGTAGCAAGAAACAAAGGTACAATAGAACGGAGCCGCATTTAAAATCCAGTGCGCGAATACCGTTTTGCTGACTGTGCCGGGCCCGGCTCCAACGCATGAAAGTGGTATTTTAGCTTGGTGCGACCCGAAAAAAGCCCCGGCCACCAAACTGGCGGGCCGGGGCCTTGATAAGTGCCGTTCGTGGCAGCGGGCGGGCCCTAGTGCTTGAAGTGGCGCACGCCAGTCAGCACCATCGCCATACCGAGGCGGTTGCAGGCATCGATGCTGTCCTGGTCCTTGATGGAGCCACCGGGCTGCACCACGGCACGGATGCCAGCGGTAGCGGCGATTTCGACGCAGTCGGGGAAGGGAAAGAAGGCATCCGACGCCATCACGCAGCCCTTCAGGTCGAAGCCGAAGCTGGTGGCTTTCTCAATGGCCTGGCGCAGGGCATCCACGCGCGAGGTCTGGCCCACGCCGGAGGCCAGCAGCTGGCCGGGGCGGGCCAGCACGATGGTGTTGCTCTTGGTGTGCTTGCAGATTTTGAGGGCAAACTCCAGGGCCGCCGTTTCCTCGGCCGTGGGGGCCGACTCGGTGACGGTGCGGAAATCCGCCGCCACCTCAGTTTGCAGGTCAGCGTCCTGCTCGATGAGGCCGTTGAGCAGGGTTTTGATTTGCTTTTTGGGAAACTCAACCGGCTTTTGCCGCAGTAGAATGCGATTTTTCTTGCTTTGCAGCACTGGCAGCGCGTCGGCCGCGAAGCTGGGCGCGATGAGCACCTCGAAGAACAGCTTGTTCAGCTCCTGGGCCGTGGCCAGGTCTACTTCCTTATTGACGATGATGACGCCGCCGAAGGCCGACACCGGGTCGCACGCCAGGGCATTGACGTAGGCGGTGTGCAGGTCGGCGGCCTGGGCCACGCCGCAGGCATTGGTGTGCTTGAGGATGGCCACGGCGGGCGCGCCCTCGGCCGGAAACTCGCGCAGGAGCTGCACGGCGGCATCCACGTCCACGAGGTTGTTGTAGCTCAGCTGCTTGCCGTGCAGCTGGTCGAAGAGCGCCGTGAGGTCGCCGTGGAAGGCGCCGGCCTGGTGGGGGTTTTCGCCGTAGCGGAGCGGGGTGCTGGGTCCGTTGTTCGTGGCTGGTTGGTCGTTGTTCGCGGCCAGGCTGGTGCCCTGGCTCACGTACTTGGCGATTTCGGTATCGTAGTGGCTGGTGGCCTGGAAGGCGGCGGCGGCGTAGTGGCGGCGGTCGTCGAGGCTGGGGCTGCCGTTGGTTTTCTCCAGCAGCTCGGTCACGGCCTCGTACTGGTCGCGGCTGCTTACCACGAGCACATCGCGGTAGTTTTTGGCGGCGGCGCGCAGCAGCGAGATGCCGCCGATGTCGATTTTTTCAATCACATCCTGCTCGGGGGCGCCGCTGGCCACGGTTTCCTCAAAGGGGTACAAATCGACCACTACCAGGTCGATGGGCGGAATGCCGTGCTGCTCGGCCTGGGCCAGGTCGCCGGCCTCGTGGCGGCGGTGCAGGATGCCACCGAATACCTTGGGGTGCAGCGTCTTCACACGGCCCCCAAATACCTCGGGAAAGCCGGTGAGGTCTTCGACGGCAACTACCTCAGCCCCTTGCTCTTCGAGAAACTGCTGGGTGCCGCCCGTGGAGTAGAGCGTGACGCCGAGGCGGCGCAGCGTGGCAACGAGCGGGGCCAGCCGGTCTTTGTGGTACACGGAAAGCAGGGCGGCGCGAATGGGGCGAGCGGCAGACATTGGACGGGGAAAATTTAGGGGGTTCGATGCTGTGCGGAGTGCAGTAGCTGCCTCGCCCCTACCCGGCCAACCGCGGTAAGGGCTTGGCGCTGCAAAGGTAGCCCGGCCAAACGGGGCTAGCGGGCCTTTTTTTGAAAAAGCTGCGCGCTGGCCTTTATCAAAGCTCGGCAACTCAATTGATGAGTTTGAGGTTAAGGAGGCTTACCCGTATGCGCCTGCTGCCGATTTGATGACTGATTTCTCGCCTACCGACCGCCCCACTGCCCCCGCCGTGGCCGAAGCCCCTCCCCTGGCCACCCTGCCCGCCACCCCCGCCAGCTGCGTGGCCGCCGCGGCCCAGCTCGCCCCGCGCCTGCTGGCCCAAGCTGCCGCTACCGACGAGGTGGGCGGCTTTCCGGCCCAGGAAATGCGCTGGCTGCACGAGGCGGGCCTGCTGGCAGCGGCGCTGCCCACCAGCCTGGGCGGGGCCGGGCTGGGCGAGCCCGCGGCCACGCTGGCCCTCTACCAGGCCCTCTACCACGTGGGGCGCGGCAACCTGGCCGTGGGGCGCCTTTGGGAAGGCCACGTGAATGCGCTGCTGCTCATTCGCTGCTTTGGCACGCCCGCCCAGCTGGCCCGCGCCGCCGCCGATGCCCGCGCTGGCCACGTATTCGGAGTCTGGAATACCGAAAACCCGGCCCACGGCGTGCAGCTGGCGCCGGTGGCTGGCCAGCCGGGCCACTATCGCCTACAAGGTGCTAAAACATTTGCCTCGGGCTCGGGGCACATCACGCGGCCGGTGCTCACCGGAGCGCTGCTGGCCCCGCCCGTGCCCGCCCGGCGCCTCGACCAGGGGCCGCTGCCCGCGGCTGGCCCGGCCACTGCGGCCGCGCCCACCGGCTGGCAGCTCGTGCTGCTGCGCGCCGACGAGCAACCGCCGGCCCTCGACCGCAGCTTCTGGCGGCCGCTGGGGATGCGCGCCACGGCCAGCTTCCAGGCCGATTTTACGGGGATTGCAATCGGCCCAGATGACCTCATTGGCCAGCCCAACGACTACTACCGCGCCCCATGGTTTGGGGGCGGCGCGGCGCGCTTCGCGGCGGTGCAGCTGGGCGGCGCGGCGGCGGTGTTCGACGAAACGCGCCGCTTTTTGCGCCGCCTGGGCCGCACCGATGACCCCTACCAGCGCCAGCGCCTGGGCGAGTTGCTGGCTCTGCACGAAACCGGCCAGCGCTGGCTGCGCGGCGCGGCCGAGCACGCCGCCCTGCCCCCCACCCCGGCCGGCCTGGCCACCGTGCGCCCCGAGGCCCTGGCCGCCTACGTCAACACGTTGCGCGCCACCACCGAAGATATTTGCCTGCAAACCCTGCGCCTGACCGAGCGCAGCGTGGGCGCGCGCGGCCTGCTCCAGCCCGAGCCCTTTGAGCGCCTGCACCGCGACCTCACCCACTACCTGCGCCAGCCTGCCCCCGATGCCACCGTGGCCGACGCCGGCCGCTTCGCGCTGGCCTCGGATAAGCCAGCTTATCAGCTTTTTTAAGTAAGCCAGCGGACGTGGAGACGCATCTTTACGTCTCGTCGTTGAACGACCCGCTTGGCCCGGTTCAGCCGGCCTAAACAACGACGAGACGCGAAGATGCGTCTCTACATCCGCCAGTTTAACGCTGAAAATCAGTCGCGAAACCTCAACAATTATCACTGCTAAAGTGAATTTCCGCCCATAGAGGCCAGCCGTACTCGTACTCCGGCTGGCTTTTTTTAGCCGCCTTTTTTCATAAAAGAAGCGTAAGGGATGCAGCCAGCCCCGGTTTTAACGGTCTGCTCTTTCCCCTATGTCTGCTTTGCCTTTTGATTCTTACCCGGTGCGGCCGGCCAGCTACGCCGCCACGCTGGGCCGCACGGTCATCGTCATTCCGCACCCCGACGACGAGGCCCTGGGTTGCGGCGGCCTGCTGGCTTTGCTGCGGCAGGCCGGCCAGGAGGTAGCTGCCGTGCTGGTGAGCGACGGCACCATGTCGCACCCGCATTCGCAGGAGTTTTCGCCCGCTGCCCGGCGCGAGCTGCGCTACGCCGAGCTGCGCCACGCCTTAGCCGTGCTGGGGGTAGATGAGAACAACGTGCTCTACCTGGGCCTGCCCGACAGCCAAGTGCCCAGCGAGGGCGCGGCCTTTGTGGAAGCTACCGCCCGGCTGGCTGACTTTATGCAGGAGCAGCAGGCCGCAACGGTGCTGGTGCCCTGGCGCCGCGACCCCCACCCCGACCACCGCGCCACCAGCCGCCTCACGGCCGCCGCGCTGGCCAGCCTGCCCCAGCCGCCGCGCCGCCTCGAATACGTGGTGTGGGCCTGGGAGCGCGCCGCCCCCGCCGACCTGCCCCAGCCCGGCGAGGGCACCGGCTTCCGGCTCGATATCGGGGCCGTACTAGCTCAAAAGCAGCGGGCCATTGCGGCACACCGCTCGCAGCTGGCCCCCGGCACCATCACCGACGACCCCAGCGGCTTTCTGCTCTCGGCCGAGATGCTGGCGCACTTTGCCCAGCCCACCGAGGCTTTCATCGAAGCTCCCGCCCCATGAATACCAACCAGCCCAACACACTAGACCCCAAGTATTTCGACGACGTGTACCGGGCCAACGAAGACCCCTGGGCCTTCGCCAGCAGCCCCTACGAGCGCCAGAAATACACTGATACGCTAGCCGCACTCGACCGGCCGCGCTACGAGCGGGCGTTTGAAATCGGCTCTTCCATTGGGGTGCTCACGGCGCAGCTGGCGCAGCGCTGTGGCCGCCTGCTGAGCGTGGACGTGAGCGAGGCCGCCCTGGCCCAGGCCCGCCAGCGCTGCGCCAGCCTGCCGCAGGTAGAGCTGTGTAAGATGCAGGTGCCCAGCGAATTTCCGGAAGGGCAATTTGACCTTATTCTGCTATCAGAAGTCGGCTACTACTGGGCGCCCGCCGACCTGGCCCGCGCCGCCGACCTCATGTTGGCCGCGCTGCCGACCGGCGCGCAGCTGCTACTGGTGCACTGGACGCCCGTGGTGCCCGACTACCCCCAGACGGGCGACGAGGTGCACGAGTTTTTCTTCGAAAAAGCCGGCCCCACCGGCCCGCTGGACCATTTACACGGCCACCGGGCCGACAAGTACCGGCTCGACTTATTTGCGCGAAAATAACCTAGCAGCCAGCTATCCCCTCGCGCAGGTAGGTGCGCAGGTCGCGCAAGGCGCCATTCAGCGGCACGGGCAACACGGCGCCGCGGGTGGCCTCAATCCAACCCCAGAGCTGGCCGAAGGCCGTGGCCTGGCGCGCCTGCGCTAGTAGGTCGTTGAGGGGCACTTCCACGGCCAGGGCTAGCCTGGCTAGCTCGGCGCTGGCGTGGTGCTGACGTTGCTGCCACCAGGCGCGCAGGCGGCGGCGAGCCCGCCACACGCGCGCCAGCTCGTGCGGGCAGGGCACCAGAGGCTCCTGCTGCTGGGCGGTGAGGTTGTCCCACTCGCGCAGCTGCCACGACAGGCCCACCTCCACGCGCCCGCTGCGGCGGGCCGAGGTGTAGACCTGCACATGCGGACTGTGGCGCACCGGCAGGTCGTGCTTCAGCAATAATTGCCACAGCGCCTCATCTTCCAGAAACGGTACTACGGGCAGGCCGCCCACCTGCCGGTAGGCCCGCACCGTGAGGGCCAGGCTGGCCCCGTAGTGCTGGTGGTGGCAGGGCCAGCGGTCGGCAGTGCAGGGGTCAATTTTGTCTTCGAGCTGGCGCAGCAGCACGCGGTAGGCGGCATCGCGCAGTTGAATGCGCCGTACGGGGCAGGGCTCTACGGCAGCGGGCGTTTGGGTGAGGATGCGGCCGCCCACAGCCTCGGCGCCGGTTTCGATTTCGTGCAAAGTGGCGGCCAGCCAGGTCGAGGCCACCAGGGTGTCGGCGTCGGTGCTGAGCAGCACGCCGGTGGGGCCGATGGTACTTTCCAGGCGGGCGGCGGCCTCATCGAGCAGCAGGCGGCGGGCGCGGCCCACGTGCGCCTGCGGGCGCGGCAGGTGTACCTCGGCTACGTGCACCACCAGGTTGGGGTGGCGGCGGGCCGACTGCCGCACGGCAGCGGCGGTTCGGTCTACACAATTATTAGCCAGCACAATGACTTCCAGCATCCCGGCCGGCAAGGCCTGGCCAGCCAAGGTAGTTTGGGCGGCCAGCGCGGCCAAAGTGGCAGGCAGCGAGGTAGCCTCATCCTTGGCCGGAATGATGACGCAGGCTTGCAGCGCGGCCAGGGGCGGCGGCAGCTGGCGGTGCAGGGCACGCTCGGCCTGGTGCAGCAGCTGCTCGTCGGTGGGGGGCTGAAAAAGGAGGGCCGGGGGGGCCGTAGCCGTGGCCTCACGCGTGGCGTGAAAGCGGGCCGGCTGAGCTAATTGGTCCATAAGGAGACCTGTGTACGCCCCAGCTTCACTAAGGATAGGCCGCAAGCCGGTAATTTTTGCATCTTCCTCATATTTTCATCTTTCCAAACCTAGCGCTCACACATAACTTGCTTGTTTCAAGCATCTTGCCTACCCCATCGCTTAGCTAATTCATTTAGCCAAAAAAAGGCTGCGCTCCCGCACAGGAGCGCAGCCTTCTGCTAAGGAGTCAGGTAGGTAGCCTAGAAGGCCTCGCCAATGGCAAAGTAGAACCCAGGGTCGGTGCCAAAAGCGTAGTCGAAACGTAGGTTCACGCGGTCGCGGCGGATGAAATTGAAGCGGGCGCCCACGCCGCCAGCCGTGTGGATGCCGCCGAAGGAATAATCCTTAAGGTCGTACCCCACCTGGCCAGCCCCAAGGAAGGCGGCCCCGTCGATGCGCCAGAACAAGTGCTGGCGCAGTTCGGCCTGAGCCGTCACCATCTGGCGGTCGCGGAAGCGCTGCTCATAGATGCCGCGCATCAGGTTGGCGTTGTTGTAGAGCGTGCCGCCGAGGTTAGCGCCCATGCCAGCCAGGCCGTACCACGGCACATTGCCCGAGTGAAACTGCCCCAGCACTTGCAGCGCCAGGATGGTCTTGTCGCTGAAAATGCGCTGGAAGTGGCGGGCATCGACCTGGTAGCGCACAAAATTGTAGTCGGAACCCACGAAGCCACCATTGACCATCAACTGCAAGTCGAGCAGGCTGCCTTTGGAAGCGGCCAGGGCCACGTCGCGGCTATCGTAGGTGTAGACCGGGCCGATACCCGAGAGACTGAAATTGAGCCGCTGGCGCTGGTCGAGGGTCTGGTCTACGTTGAAATAGTTTTGCGTGGCCGGGTCGCCTGTGGGGTTAATCTGGTCGCCGTTGTCATTGATTCGACCCGGCGCCTGCGAGAGGTTATACACCCGCGACAAGCGGTATTGCAGGCCCAGGAACTGGTTTTTGGCAATGCTTTTCTGGATGCGCTGGTTGATGATGAACAGCTGAAAATCCAAGAACGAGCGGTTGCTGTTTTGCACCTGCGGGGCATCGTTGCCGATGCCGAAGTAATACAAGCGGTTTTTATACGAGCTGATTTCGCCGTTCAGGTAATACTTCTCGCCGGGCGAGTAAATGGTGTGCACGAATTGCACCAGCGACTGGCTTTTCTGGGTGGTCCAGAACTGCGCCCGCATGTTGGAGGCGCGGGTGAGGGTATCGGTACCCAGGCGGCCGCTTAGCAGGCCGCCAATGCCGTAGCCAGCGCCGGTTTCCTGCTGGTAAAACAGCACCGGCACGGGCAGGATGGTAATTCGTTTCGGAGGTTTGGTTTCCCCAGTCTGGCCAGCGGGCAGGCCCTGGCCAAAAGCAACGCTGGCACAACCCAACAACCCTACTAGCAGCGGAAAAAAGCGCATATAAATAAAAAAAAAGAAAGCGTGTGCAAGCCTAACGGATTTCTCCCCCTAGCGGTTGGCTTTCCGCAAAGCGCAGCTTCATCTTTTCCTCAGAAAGCCAGCGGCAATACAGTAGCGCTTAGCCCTTATACCAGCAGCATACTCAGGATGCCGGCCAGCATGATGCCCTTGCACCACGCGCTAAGCTGCCGGAAGTGCCGGCGGCGGTCGGCGCGGGCCAGCCGGCGGGCCAGTTCCAGCAGCGGCAGCAGCACCAGCGCCAGCAGCCAGGCGGCCAGCGGCCAGCGGCCCCAGGCCAGCAGCTGGCCCGCCGCGCCCACTACCAGCAGCAGCAGGCAGGCCAGGAAAAAGCCCGCCACCCACTTGCTGCGCGCCACGCCCCACACCAGCGGCAGCGTGCGGCAGCCGTGCGCGGCATCGCCGCGCATGTCTTCGAGGTCCTTCACTATTTCGCGCACCACCGTGAGCAGGAAGGCGGCCAGCGCGTAGAGCCACACTGCCTGGCGGCCCGTCAGGAGTTGCAGCTCGGGCAATAGCACCAGGGCCGCCGTGAGCGCCCCGATACTGACGTTGCCCACCAGCGCCAAGCGCTTGAAGCGGGCCGAGTACCCCCAGAGCAGCGCCGCCGCCCCCATCGTGACCCAGCCCAGCGGGCACGAGAGGACCATAGCCAGCAGCACCCCCAGCCCGCTCAGCAGCACGTGGGCCAGCATGGCGTGGCGGCGACCCAGCAGCCGGCCCACCACCAGCCGGTCGGGCCGGTTGATGGCGTCAATCTTGACATCGTAATAGTCATTGATGATGTACCCGGCCGCCGCCACCAGCAACGCGGCCAGCACCAGCAGCCCAAAGCGCGGGGCCAGCACGGCCCCCAGCGGCTGGCCCGGCAGCAGCAGCGCCCGCACCAGCACCAGGCTCAGCAGCATAATGGCCAGGTTGGGCCAGCGCACCAGCCCCGGCAGGGCGCTGGCCAACCGGCCGGGTGGGCCGGGCGGGAGTTCGTCGGCACTCGGCGAGGGAGGCCCCGGGGCAGGCGCTGACGAGGGAAGGATGGACATGAGGAGCGGCAGTAGCAACGTGCAAGGTACGGCGGCCCCTGCCCCACGCACGCAAAACGCCCCCGCCGGCCAAGCCGACGGGGGCGCAAGAAGGTAAACGCGTTAGCTAGCGGTGGGGCCGGGGCCTCACACGCGGCGCACGTTCACGGCATTCACGCCTTTGCGGCCTTCCTGGGTTTCAAACTCCACACGGTCGTTTTGCTGAATCTGCCCGCCGTTGAGGCCGGTGATGTGCACGAAGAAGTCTTCCTTCGTAGCGTCGTCGGTGATGAAACCAAAGCCTTTGGTTTCATTGAAAAATTTTACGGTCCCGGTTTTCATGGGTTTGGCAAAAGAAAAAAAATGCACGGCCGGCCCGCTGGCATCTCCTTGAGGCTAGCCGCGCCGGCCTCGTCATACGCAGGCCGGGCGCCGGGGTTCAGGGGCGGCTATTGGTGGTCGCGCCACTCATACACCCACTTGGCCTGAATCTGCTCCAGGTGGCCTTCGGTGGATTGCTCGCGGGTGCCCTCAAAGTTGGGCAGCGTCAGTATCCAGTCCAGCAGCTCGGTAAAGCGCACGCGGTAGATTTTCGCCTCGCTGAAGTCATCGCCGAATTTCTCGTAAAGTGCGATGGCAATGTCTTCGTGGTCGGCCCACTGAATGGGCGGCTCGTAGTGGTTCACGTTGTTGAGTTAGGAGTTAAAAATTATGAGTTATGAGTTGGTCAGCTTGAGCAGAGTAGCCAGTAGGCCAACTCCTAACTCCTGCCTTTTCACTCATAACTTCCCATTAGTGGCCCAGGAAGTTTTGGGGCGGCACGGTCACGGTCAGCTGCACTGCCTCGTTGGGGAGCACGCACTGGCAGGCCAGGCGCGAGGTGATGCGCGGGTTGATGGCCCGGTCGATGAAGTCCTCTTCCTTGTCGGAAATCTCGGGCAGGTCGTGGCCACCTTGGTCGATGTAGACGTGGCAGGTGCTGCACCCACACACGCCACCGCAGTTGTGCTGCAGCTGAATGCCGTTGTTGAGGGCCACGTCGAGCACCGACTCGCCGCTGGCGGCCACGTGGGTCTGGGCGGGCTGGCCGTCCTGAAACTTAAAAATAATCGTGGAGGGAGTCAAAATAGAGATGCCCCTGGGGCCTGATGCAAAGCACAAAGTTAAGGCCGCCGGCCGCAGCTTAGCCAGCCGCGCCCGCCGCCGCCTGAATGTTGGCCGTGAGCTGGCTGTAGAGCGCCTGCCAGGCGGGGTGGCTGGCCAGGGCAGCCTCGTGGGCGGCCAGGGTGGGCGCGTCGCGGCGCACGGCGGGGCCGGTTTGCACCGCAAAGGGCGTGGGCTGCGCGGCCAGGGCCTTTTCTACGGTTTCGCGCACCAGCGGGTGTAGCAGCTCGAAGGGCAGGCTAGCCTCGGCGAGCAGCGCGTGGGCCACGCCCAGCAGGTGGTTGGTAAAATTGCTGGCCCACACGGCCCCCAGGTGCAGCCGCAGCCGCTGGCCGGAGTCGAGCAAAGCCACGCGCTGGCTGAGGCTGCGCGCCAGGGCCAGCAGCATCGCCTCGGCACTGGCCTCGGCGGCTTCTACAAAAAGCGGCACCTGCGGCCAGGCTATGGCACGGCCGGGGCTGAACGTTTGGAGCGGGTACAGCACGCCCCCGCGCACCAGCGGCTGGCTGGCAAACACGGCCAGCGGCAGCGCGCCGGCCACGTGGGCCACCAGCGCCCCGGCCGGCCAGCGGGCGGCGGCCAGCAGCGGCGGCACGGTGGCATCGGGCACGGCCAGCAGGTATACATCGGCCGGGGGCGGGGTGGCCTGGGCAGCGGCCAGGGCCACGGCCGCGCAGCCGGGCAGGCTGGCGGCCAGCGCCTGCGCCGGGCCGGGCGTGCGGCTGGCTATGAAGGCTATGCGGTGCCCGGCCGCCACCAGGGCCGGGGCCAGCGCGACCGCCACGCGCCCGGCGCCAAAAAGCCCGATGCGCAACGAAATGGACGAAGAAGGAAGCATGGGCCCAAAGGTCGGGGCGCGGCGGCTAGCCGGCACGGCGGGGCTGCCCGGCCACAAAATGGGCAGGGCCAATGCAATACTTTGCTGAAAAAGTAGCATCTTGTGGGCGCAAGCGCATTGCCTACAGATTTTGCTCATAAATCGGTGAGTGAAGCGCTGCTACCTGGTTTTCGGCTACCGTTTTTTCGGCTTTTCCTTTTTCACTTTCTCTTTTCTTCTATGATGAATCCTTACACTCGGGGGCAGCACCTGCGTTTGCGGCTGCGGCAGCTTGGCCTGGCGGCCTTGCTGGCGGGCGGAACGACGGCCGCCGCGCAGGCGCAAACGCTGACCTACACCGTGGGCGCTACCACTAACACTACTACTACCTACACCGACCTCGCGGCTACGGGCACGGCCATTGCCACGGCCAACACGGACGATGCCAACTCGTCGGTTCAGAGTATTGGGTTCTCCTTTGTTTTCAACGGCACGTCGTTTACGCAGTTTGTACTGAACACCAACGGCTTTCTTAAGCTGGGCAGTACGGCACCCACGGGCACGGCCATGTTTACCAACGAGAACGGCTCGCCCTCGACCGACCCTTTCCAGACGGCCAACAACCCCTACATCATCGCCCCGCTCAACATCGACCTGAAGGATGGCTCGGCAGGCACCGCCGAGTACCGGGTGAGCACCACCGGCACGGCCCCCAACCGGGTGTGCACCATTCAGTGGAAAAACGTGCAGGATAAGACGCAGGTAGCCACGACCCAGATTGCCAACATGAGCTTTCAGGTGCGCCTGTTTGAAACCACCAACGTGGTGGAGCTGGTGTATGACGCGGCCACGGCCGGCACCGGCACGCCCGCCGGGCGCCTCACGCAAGTGGGCCTGAAGGGCTCGGGCTTCTCGACCGGCCAGCTGGTGCAAATGGACAAGGACCCCGGCGACGATTGGAGCGCAGCCACGCCGGCCAACTTTTATTCGGTGTCCTCGACGGGCTACCTCAATGTACTCGGCATTGCTTCGGTAGCCCTGCCCGACAAGGGCCGCACGTTCCGCTTCACGCCGTCGCTGGCCCCGACCAACGATATCGCGGCCCGCGCGGTTTATTCGCTGGGCAAGGTGCCCTCGCCCACGGCCCTGCCGCAGCCGGTGAGTGCCGCCATTACTAACCTGGGCACGGCTACCCAAACCAACATTCCGGTAACGCTGACCGTGACGGGGGCCAACTCGTTTTCGGCCAACGCTACTATTGCCTCGCTGGCCCCGGGGGCCACTACGGTAGTGGCGCTGGGCAACCTGCCGGCGACCATGACGGCGGGCAACAACGTGCTGACGGTGACGGTGCCGGCCGATGGCGACAACACCAACAACTCGACCACGACCGGGCAAATCGTATCGGCCACGCGCCTGAGCTACGTTGACCCGGCTAAGAACTACGGCAGTCCGTTCAGCATCTTTAGCAACTCCGTATCGGTGCTGGCTACCAAGTACACCCTGAGCAGCGCAGCCGTGCCCACCGATGCCATCATCACCTTCGGGGCGGTGGCCGCCACGAGCCCCAATGCGACTACCGCTTACCAGGTGTTGCTTTATGATGCCAACGGCGGCAATGGCCTGCCTGGCAAGCTGCTCTACTCGTCGGCCATTCAGAACCGCACGGCTGCCGGGGGCAGCGTAACGGTGCCGCTGCCGGCCATTCAGCTGCCCAGCACGTTTTATATGGGTGTACGCGAAGCCTCCAACTCGGGCATCAGCCTGGCTACCCAGTCCGAGACCCCGGTTCGCGCCAATACCTTTTTCTACTCGCAGGATGGCAACATTGGCTGGACTGACCTGGCCCCGACCTACGCCTTCCGGCTAGGTATGGAGATTGGGCTGGCCCCCACCCCCACCTGCGCCACGCCCACGGCCCTGGCCGTGACGGGCACCACAGCCACCACAGCCACGGTTACCTTCACCGATGCCAGCGCCACGGGCAGCTACCAGCTCATCTACGGGCCGGTGGGCTTCCAGCCCGCCACGGGCGGCACCACGGTTACCGTTACGGGCTCGCCGGCTACGCTCACGAACTTGCAGCCAGGCGCCAACTACCAGCTTTACATCCGCAGCAACTGTGCGGGCGGCGGGGCTAGCTTCCTGGCCGGGCCGGTAGCGTTCAGCACCAGCTGCAATGCCGTTACCAGCATCGCCACGTTCCCCTACTCGGAAGGCTTCGAGAACACGGCTGCCGGCTTGCCCTGTGGCCTCACGGTGCTCAATGCCAACAACGATGCCGCTACCTGGAGCATCAACAAAACCGCTCCCTACGCCGGCGTAAACGCCATGCGCTACACCAGCGCCATCACCAACAGCGTGGCAGCCGACGACTGGTTCTTCACCCCGGCCCTGACCACGGCGGCCAGCACCCGCTACCAGGTAGCCTTCCGCTACCGCGCCGAGGGCCTCGTCAACAGCCCGTCGAGCTACATCGAGAAGCTGGAAGTGAAAGTGGGCCCGTCGGCTACCGTAGCCGGCCAGACCACCACGCTCTATACCAACGCCAACATCACCAACACGAGCTACGCGCTGGCCAACGCCACCTCGACCCCGGCCGTGGCCGTGTTTACGCCCGGCGCGGGCACGCAGTACGTGGGCTTCCACGTGTACAGCGACGCCAACCAGGGCAACCTGTACGTGGATGACCTGAACATCTCGAGCAGCGTGGTAACGGCTACGTCGTCGGCCGCCCTGCTGCGCGCCGTCACGGTGTTCCCCAACCCCTCGACCACCGGCACCTTCGACCTCGAAATCCACGGCGCCAACGCCAAGGCTAGCCTGGCCGTGGTAGTAACCAACACCCTGGGCCAGCAGGTGTACACGGGCACCGCCCGCGACAACTACACCAACCGCCTCGACCTGAGCACCCTGGCGCCTGGCATCTACCACCTGCAAGTGCGCAACGGCGACGAAACCATGACCCGCCAGCTAGCCATCGTGAAGTAAGCGCTGGCCGCAATTGCCAGAATATGAGAAAGGCCTCCCCGCTGGGGTGGCCTTTTTTAATGCATCCAGAGCTAACAAGCCCTACCACCTGCCATACGGCCTGCGCTAGCACCGTAAGCGCTATGCAAGAGCGGCGACAGCCTGCCTGAACGTTTCAGGGTGCCATGCAAAAGCGGCGACAGGCATCCTGAACGTTTTAGGATGCTAAGCAAGAGAGGCGATACCCTACCCGAATGCCTGAAGGGGCTAAATAAGAACGGCGACAGACCCCGCCAGCCCAGCGGGAGTCTGTCGCCGCGCTGGCAACACTAGAAAGTACTTAGTGGCTAGGCCACCGCCTGGGGCCGGGCGGCCCCGGCGCGGCCAGCGGCCGCGGTCGGGCTAGCTACGGCGGCACGGCCGGCTTTGCGCTGGCGCATGCTCAGCAGCAGGCCGAGGCCCATGAGCAGCGTGCCGCCCCACAGCAGGTTGATGAAGGGCTTTTCGGTGGCCTTGAGGATGATGTAGTCCTTGCCGGTGGTGCTGATGGCAAAGGTGAACTTCCCCTTCACGGGGTCAATCTGGTCGAGGTTGATTTTGAGGCCCAGGTCTTCCACAATTTCGGGCACGCGGCCCACTTGGCGGTCGCGCAGCAGGAAAATGGGGTGAGCGTGGTACTCGCGGCCCTTCTCGCCGGTGATAATCATGTCGGCCTGCAGGGCGATGTCGCCCTTCTCCAGCTTGATGCCCGGCACTTCGTGCGCCTGCTCGATGGCCCGGAACACGGCGAAGTAGTCGTTCAGGAACAGCGTATCGCCTACGCTCAGCTCGTGCGGCACGGCGGTGCTCCACGGAATTTCCTTGCGTGGGTCGGGCACCGACGAGATGTGCGAGTAGATGTCGTGGTCCCAGAAGCGCTGCAAGGCCGGCGAGGCCAGCAGGCCGCCGCCGCCCATCTCCTCGTTCACCTGGGCGCGGGGGAAGAGCGTGAACTTCTGCCCGTTCTTCTTATCGGTGTACTCGACACGGTAGTAGGTGTTCTCGGGCAGGATATTGAGCGAGTCGCCGGTGTGGAAATACACCTTGTCGCCCTGCTTGATGTCGCCCCGCGCCACGGCCTTGTACTCGTCGTCGGTGCGGTAAATCATCTGCGTGTTCACGTAGTCGGGCAGGCCGGGCACTTCGAGGTACTGGCCGGTATAGGTCACGTCGTAGCCGTTCATGGCGCCGGTTTCGTTGCGCCACAGCAGCACGTTTTCCTCGTTGCCCTTGTCATCCATATCGCGCGAAATCAGCTTGCCGCTGGTGTTGCGCGAGATGATGTTGGAGTAGCCCGACGAAGCCAGGATGCCCAGCAGCATGAGCGCAATGCCTAGGTGGGATACCGCGCCGCCCGAAAGCTGCACCCCGCGCCGCCACAGCCCAAAAATGGCCGAGGCGTTAGTCATGATGCCGAACAGGCCAGCCAGCAGCAGCACCACGTAGGGCGCCGACATGGTGTGGCCAAAATAGCGCGTGAGCAGCACCACCAGCGCCGTAGTCAGCAACGCCAGCATGGTGGGCGTGGCCAGGGCGTTGAGCACCGACTCCTTAGCCGGGCGCCACCACATAATCTGGGCGATGCCCGAAAAGAGGCCGATGAGCACGCCGGCCCACAGCTGAATGCGGGTGTAGTGCTGAATCTGGTCGGCTGGCAAGGCCAGGTTCGACTTGATGCCGATGAAGCCCAGGAAAGAATTATAAACCGGGATGCTGGTAGTCGCCACCACCTGGAAGGCAGCCAGACACAGCACCGTGGCGCCCACGAACACCCACAGCTCGGGGCTGTAGGCGGTCAGCTCTTTCTCCGAAACCGGGATTTCTTTCCAACGGCTAGCCAGCAGCGCGATGGCGCCGATGGTGAAGAACGCCAGGTAAATAATGAGCTGGCCCGACAGGCCAAGGTCGGTAAATGAATGCACCGAGGCGCTGCCCAGCACGCCGCTGCGGGTGAGGAAGGTGGCGTAGAGAATGAGCACGAACGTGGCCACTACCAGGGCGTAGGCGGTGCGCAGGCCGGTGCGGCGGCGCTGCCACAGCACCATGCCGTGCAGGGCCGCGATGAGCACCAGCCACGGAATATAGACGGCGTTCTCGACGGGGTCCCAGTTCCAGTAGCCGCCGAAGTTGAGGGTTTCGTAGGCCCAGTAGGCACCCATCATGATGCCCACGCCGAGCACGGCACCGCCGAAGGCCGTCCAGGGCAGGGCGGGCTTCACCCAGGTCGTAAGCTCTTTTTTCCAGAGGCCCGCGATGGCGAAGGCAAACGGCACCAGCGTGAGGGCAAAGCCCAGGAACAGCGTAGGCGGGTGAATCACCATCCAGTAGTTCTGGAGCAGGGCGTTGAGGCCGGTGCCATCCTTGGGCACGAAGTTGGGGTTCAGCTTCCACACCGGCAGGTCCACCATGAAATCGCGCAGCAGGATGAACGGCGACGAGCCAATCTTGACGCCGCCCACAACCACGCCCAGAATCATGCTCACCAGGAAGGCCTGCACCGTAGCAAACACGGCCAGCACGGGCGCCTCCCACTGCCGGTTGAACTTCATGATGCCTAGCCCCAGCACCACGTGCCAGAATATCCAGAGCAGGAAGCTGCCCTCCTGGCCTTCCCAGAAGCAGGAAATCATGTACTGCACCGGCAGGTGGTTGCTGGAGTGCGACCACGCGTAGTAGTACTCGTAGCGGTGGGCGTAGATGATGTTGAACAGGCAG
>Ga0160428_1000193_pt1 | contig 76986 bp, 63 predicted proteins | sample SolpanmetagenomM_FD_108198 | JGI IMG/M metagenome (GOLD analysis project Ga0160428, IMG submission 108198) | Solar panel surface microbial communities from Lawrence Berkeley National Laboratory, California, USA - M | ecosystem: Engineered > Built environment > Solar panel > Unclassified ... | reverse complement strand
CGGCGGCTCGGGCTCGAGCCAGGAGGAAATCCGCGAGGCCATCAGCTACGGCGCCATCAAGATGAACATCGACACCGACTTGCAGTGGGCGTTCTGGGAAGGCATTCAGCAGTACTACGTGAAGAACGAAGGCTTTCTGCAAGGCCAGATTGGCAACCCCAACGGCCCCGACTCGCCCAACAAGAAGTACTACGACCCGCGCGTGTGGCTGCGCGAGGGCGAAAAAACCTTCGTGGCGCGCCTCAAGCAGGCATTTGAAGACCTGAACGCGGTGAACCGCCGGCCCTAACCGGCCGCGCCAGCGCCCCCACCAGCCGCCCGGCCGCCGCGAGGTAGCCGGGCGGCTTTGGTTTTGAGGCCGTTGGGCGAATAATGCGCAGGTTAGGAATCCTGGGCGCCACGCGGCCCGTATAGCCGGCAAATCATTCTTTCACCTCCCCGACCATGAAGAAGACCCTGCTCCCCCTCGCTACGCTAGCCCTGGCCCTGTTTGCTACCACCGCTATGGCCCAGACCACGCCCGACAACTCGGGCGATAAAATGAAAACCACCACCGACGGCATGACGGTGAAAACCAAAGTAGCCGACGATGGCAAGATGAAGGTGAAAGGCAAGGACGAAGCCGGCAACCGCATGAAAGCCACCACCAAGCCCCGCAAAGGCGACATGAAGGGCGACATGAGCATGCAGGACGGCGACATGAAAATGCACCACAAAGGCATGAAAGGCATGCACCACAAGGGCATGCGCAAGGATAGCGCCGCCATGCGCTCCGCCAACGGCATGTAATTTTGTGGGCCTCGCCCAAACGCTAGCTTGTAGAAGGCCGGCCCCGCCCAGGGCCGGCTTTTTTGCGTTTGGGCGGGAGCTAGGGGCGATAAAGTTTTCATTATTAATTCATCAAAGGCCTTGAAAGGCCGGGGCCAGGGCCGACTTTTGCCCACTTACGCCCTTCTTTCCTGGCCGCCTGATGAAAAAACTGTTTCGCTTTTTACTGCTGGCCTGGGGCCTGGCCCCGCTGGCGGGCCGCGCCCAAACGGTGCCCGCCGTACCGGCCGCCGCGCCGGCCAGCCTCTCGGGCACGGCCCTGCGCGACTGGCTGCGCACCAACTGGTACGACCCCTACCGCCGCGAGCTGAGCTATGCTGACGCCCGCGCCAAAATGTACAACTACGCTGACAACTACGGCAGTACGGTGGTGTGCGTGTACTCGGGTTACTCCGAGACGGTTCCGCTCGACTACACTAATACGAGTACCGGTACGGTCAAAAACATCAACTGCGAGCACACCATTCCGCAGTCGTGGTTCAAGGAAACGGTGCGGATGCGCTCCGACATGCACCACCTCTACCCCACTTACATCACCTGGAACAGCAACCGGGGCTCGGACCCGTTTGCCGAGATACCGGATGCCCAGACCAAGCTGTGGATGCGCCTGACCCAGAGCCAGACGAGCATTCCGACCACCAACATCGACGAGTACAGCGAGGACACCAACTCGCAGTTTGAGCCCCGCGAAGACCACAAGGGCAACCTGGCCCGCTCGGCGTTTTACTTTTATACCATGCACGCGGGGCAGCCCGACCTGGTGGCCACGGGCCACAACGCCATTACGAGCCTGGCTGACCTCAACACGCTGTATCAGTGGCACCTGGCCGACCCCGTGGATGAGCACGAGCGCGAGCGCAACCGCCGCGTGGCCGCCAGCCAGGGCAATTTTAACCCCTACGTCAACGACCCTACGCTAGCGGCGCGGGCCTGGGGATTTGCGCCCGCGGGGCCGGTTATCTCGTTTGCGGCGGCCACGGGCACCATTGTGGAAGGCAACAGCGGTACCGCTACCTACGCGGCTACGCTCAGCGTGAGCCCGGCCCCCACGGCGGCCCTCACGGTGGAGGTGGCGCTCGATGCAGCGGCCTCGACGGCTACCAATGGCAGCGATTTCAGCTTTACTTCGCCCACCACCGTCACCTTCGCGGCTGGCCAAACGAGCCGGACGGTGACCCTGACCGTGACCGGCGACACCCAGCAGGAAGCCGATGAAACGGTGGTGCTGGCCCTGCAAAACCCTGGCACCGGCGCCAGCATCGGCGGGCCGGCCACCCACACGCTCACCATCAGCAACGACGACGGCAACCCGCCCACGGTGCGCTTCAGCGCGGCCACAGGCACCATCACCGAAGGCAACAGCGGCACGACCAGCTACGCGGCCACTGCCACGCTCACCGACGCGGGCAGCCTGACGTTCCCGTTTACCGTGCCTGTGACGGTGGATGCGGCCAGCACCGCCAGCAGCCCGTCGGACTATACGCTGGCTACCACCCAGCTCACCTTTGCCAGCGCTTCGGCCCTGACCCAGACCGTGACCCTGACCGTGGTGGGCGACCTGCTGCCCGAGCCCAACGAAACCGTGGTGCTGCGCCTGGGCACGCCCAGCGCCGGCAGCGTGGTGCTGGGCACACCGCGCACGCACACGCTCACCATCGTGAACGACGACGTGGCCCCCACCGGCGGCAGCTGCACCGACTTGTTTTTCACTAAGTACTTTGAGTCGAGCACCGGCAACACCAAGGCGCTGGAGATTTTCAACCCCACCACGGCCGCTATGGACCTATCCACCATCCGGGTCGAGCTATTTGCGGCCGGGGCTAGCACGCCCACCAGCACGGCCAGCCTCAGCGGCTCGCTGGCGCCGGGCAAGGTGTACGTGATTGCCAATACGGGCGTGACTGACGCCACCGTGAAGGCGGCGGCCAACTTGCAGTCGAACGTCTGCTTCTTCAGCGGGGCGCAAAGCCTGGTGCTGTACGATGACTCCGACACACTCGACATTATCGGGGTGGTGGGCCGGATGCCGACCGGCGGGGCCACCGGCTGGGCCGTAACGAGCGGCGGCTCGACCATCAACAACTCGCTGGTGCGCCGGCCGGCCACCGGGCGGGGCAACAGCCGCTGGTTTGGCCCGGACGGGGCCGCCACCACCTGGCAGGCCCAGGGCACCGATAACTTCGCCGGCATCGGCAGCTACGCGTCTACGGCCTGCGCCACGGTGCTGGCCGGGCGCAGCAGCCAGCCCACCGGCCGCTTGGAGCTGTACCCTATTCCGGCTGCCGGCGAAATTAAGGTACAACTACCGGTGAGCACGCCGCGCGCCGCCACCATCGAGGTGCTCGACGCGTTGGGGCGCCCAGTGCGGCACTTCGCCGCCGTGCTGGGTGGCACCACGCCGGCTACGCTGTCGTTGGCGGGCCTGCCGGCCGGCCTGTACGCGGTGCGTATTCGCACGAGCGAAGGCCAGTTTCTGAGCCGCCTGGTGGTGGAGTAAGCAGGGCTTTCGCCACGTAAAAATGCCCCTGGCTACTTCTAGCCAGGGGCGTTTTTACGTGAAATGGGGACCAAATGCGGGCCTAAGTGGCGCAAAAGGGTTTTGCCTTCCCACTGTCTATGCTCCTGGCAGCGGCACCAGCGCCCCCGGCGGGGCGGCTATCTTTGGCCGGCCGGCCGGGCCCCCGCAGGCCGGCATCTGTAGCTGCCCCACCGTTTTCGCGCCTTGACTCCTACTCCTAAACGCGCCGCGCCGGGCTACCTGGCGGGCTTTGACAACCTGCGGGCGCTGGCGGCGCTGCTAGTGTGCTTCCGGCATTTTACCAGCCTGCTGCCCGAGCGCGAGCGCGTAGATGCGCTGCGCGAGATTGCCAACCTGGGGCCCACGGGCGTGTACCTGTTTTTTGTGGTGTCGGGCTACCTGGTGCCCTACAGCCTGCTGCGGCAGGGCTACCGGCTGCCCGATTTTGGCGCCTACCTCAAGCGGCGGTTTGTGCGCATCGGGCCAGCGTTTTACGTGGCCACGCTGCTCACCCTGTTTCAGTGGGCCATCATCGACCGGTTTGTGCACGAAGGGCCAGCGTATAGCCGCGAGATGAGTCTGGCCCGGCTGGCGCACAATTTCCTCTTCACCATCCCCTTCACGCACTACGACTGGATAGTGGGCACGACTTGGACGCTGGGCATCGAGTGGCAGTTTTACCTGGTGCTGGGGCTGCTGTTTCCGCTGCTTTTTGGCGGGTTGCGGGCCAGCTGGCAGTTTCTGGCGGTGTATATATTGCTGGCCGCCCTGGGGCTGGTGCTGAACCCGGGGCTGACGTTTCTGGCCTTTTCCTCGCTGTTTGCCCTGGGCGGCGTCACGCTGCTGTGGCAGCGCGGGCAGTTGCCGCTGCCCGGCTACCTGGCCAGCCTGCTGCTTTTTACGGGCCTCACCACGTACCAGGTAAGCCCGTGGGCGGCCGGCGTGGGGCTGCTGACGGTGCCAGCCATGCTGTTCATCACGCGGCCCATCTGGGGGCTTTCGGCCATCGGCCGGATTGCCTACTCCTTCGCCCTCACGCACATGCTAGTGGGGCGCACCGCCGAATTTGTGCTCTATCGCCTGCTCCAGCCCACTTCCGACGCCGGCCGCAGCCTAGTGCTGGGGCTGTGCCTGGCGGCGGCGCTGGGCGTGGCGGCGTTGTTCTACCGCTGGGTAGAGCGGCCATTTATGCAGCTTTCCAAGCAGATGCGCTAGCTGGCACTTCCTTATTCAGCAGGCGGCAACATCCTATAAGGTTGGTGTAGCGCTATCGCGGGCTGTCGAGCCTGCGCTGGCCGGCCTACTCACGCACTACGCGCTGACTGAAGCTACCGCCCGCGCCCTGCACCCGCACCAGGTAAAAGCCCGGGGCCAGCGCCGCCAGCCCGACTTCGCCACCCCCGGCGGCCAGCGCGGCGCGGGCTACCAGCCGCCCCTGGCTGTCAAACACCTGCATGGTAGCCGGCCCAAACGCCACCGGCAGCCGCACCTGGAGCTGCCCGCGCACGGGGTTCGGGTACACCTGCCCGCCCGCCGGGCCGCCGCCCGCCGCCATGGCCAGCAGCACCTGCTGCTGATACGCAGCGGCCGCCGCCTGGGCCGAGGCTTGCAGCTCGGCCAGCGTGGGGGCCACCAGCACGGCATAGGCCACGGCCGCCGAATCGCCGGGGGCGAGGCGCGGCACCAGGGTGCTGAGCACCTGCGCCGCATCGGTACCGGCCGTCGCGGTGCCCACCTCGCGGTGGGCGCGGCCGAAACCGCCGCTCAGGGCCAGGTATTTTTCGGCGGCGCTAAAGCCGTCGCCAAAGAAGATGGGCGAGCCGGCGGGCGCCTTGGCATCGAGGGCATACACGCCGGGCGGGCGGGTGCCCAGCACCTGCACCCCGGCGTAGAGGCGTGGCGTGAGCGGGTCGTAGCAGTAGCTGAGGCGGTTGAGGGAGTCCCAGCGCACCACGTTGCGGGTGGACTCGCCGGGCAGGTCCCAATCGGTAAACAAGCCGGCGTAGAGTGGCTTGAGGGTATCGGCGGTGAGGTTGGTAAGCGAATAATCGAGCAGAATGACGTTGCGGCGGGCGACGGGGCTGGCCCAGCTTTGGGCGTGCTGGCGCACGCGCACGCCCACCGAGCGCGGCCGCTGCGAGTCGGGCAGCGAGTCGCGGAAGGTGCCGCGGGCGTCCTGGTCGGCGCGGGGGCCGGGCGCCACGAGCCGCACCTGGGCCAGCGTAAAAAACGACTGGCGCGCCGTGCTGCTGGTTATGCGCAGGCGGTCGGCCACGCGGGTGGGCGTGGTGGCCAGCAGCAGGCCGCCTTCGCTCAGCAGCGGGGTGCTGCCCCGGTAGCTGGCGCCCAGGCCCACGGTGCCCGCGAGGTTGTCATAGGCTAGGCTGCCCCGGCTGGTGAGGCTCAGGCTGAGGTCGCCGGCATTGAGCTGCACAAAGTCGGGGTTCAGCAGCACGTCGGTGTACTGGTCCGACTGATAGCCATTGTCGCCGGTGAGGTGGTAGCGCAGGGTGGCCGTCGTGTTCAGGGGCACGGCGCCGGCGACCACGGCCAGCCGGAAGGGCGCCGCCGCATTGGTCACCTCGCCCAGCGTAGGCAGGCTGCCCACCGAAAAGCTGCCTTGCTTCACGGTGAGGTAGGGCGAGAGCGACGTGAGCGTAACGGTGAGGCCCGTCACGGGCAGCAGCAGGTTGCGCACCTGGGTGGCCAGGCGGATGGTATCGCCGGGGGCGTAGCCGGCGGGCCGCACCGGGGCCAGGTTGCTGGCCACCACCCGCGCCTCGCGCTGGGTGAGGCCCGCCACGGCCCGCGCTATGTTGAGGCGCCCGGTGCCGAGGTAGCCCACGTACTTGGCATTGGCCGGCACGGCGTAGATGCTGGCGTCGGCGCTGCGGCGCAACTGGGCTTGCACCTGCTCGGCGGTGAGCTGCGGAAAGCGCGTACGCACCAGCGCCGCCGCGCCCGCCACCTGCGGCGACGAAAACGAGGTGCCCGAGCCACTCCAGTAGTCGGCGTCGGGGTTGCCGGCGGCCGTCACGCTGCTGCTGGCCCACACGATGACGATGCCCGCACCCGGCGCCGCCAAGTCGATGCGGCGGCTATAGGTCGAAAAGCTGGCCTTGGCGTCGGTGGCATCGGTGGCGGCCACCGACAGCACGTGGTCGTAGGAGGCGGGGTAAAAGCGCAGGTCGGCGGGGGTGTTGCCGGCGGCGGCCACCAGCACGGCGTCGCGGTTTACGGCGGCGTAGGTGCACACATCCTGCTCAAACTGCGAGTAGCCCCCCGGCGCGCCCCACGACATGTTGATGACCCGGCAGCCGTGGTCGGCCGCGTACACCACGGCCTCAAACCCGGCAAACGACCCGGTGCTGGTGCCCGCAAATATCTGCAACGGCAAAAACCTGCACTGGAAGCCCACGCCGGCCACGCCCTTGCCATTATCGGTCTGGCCCGCCGCAATGCCCGATACCTGGGCGCCGTGCCCGACGCCGTCGTTGGGCAGCGGCTCGTTGTTGTTGTTCGACAAGTCCCAGCCGTGGAAGTTGTCCACGTAGCCGTCGCCGTCGTCATCCACCCCGTTGATGGGGTCGGCGTAATTGTACTTTACCTGCCCCCGCAAATCCTCGTGGCTGTAGCGAATGCCGGTATCGGTAATGCCGATAACCACGCTCGAATCGCCCTTCGTAAAGTCCCAGGCGCGGTAGGCCTGCGTCAGGCGCAGGTGGTATTCCTTGTTGGCGCCCGTGGAGTCGGCCAGCGGGTCGTTGGGCAAGTACAGCGGCTCACGCACGTAGAGCGGCTCCACGTAGGCCACCACGCCGGTGGCCAAGAGCCGGGCGCGCACCTTGGCCAGCGGCACCCCGGCCGGCACCGTCACTTCCAGCACCCGGCGCAGGTCAACGCCGCCCGGCCGCTCGCCGCTGGGCGGCAGGGTGTTCGGAAATTTCTGGTGAATGTCCGTCGTGCCTAGCGCCAGCAGTGCGGGGCGCACGGCCGCCAGCTCGGCAGTGGGGGCGCCGGGGGCCTCGCGCAGCTTCAGCACAAAGCGCCCGGGCAGGGTGGACGGTGGCCCCGGCTGAGCCGCCACTGGGGCCGCAAAACCGGCCAGTAGGCTCATCCACAATAGCGTAGCTAGTAGTTTCATATCCGAATGGGAAGAAAAAAAGGCACCCGCCAAAGGTACTGGCGGCCCGGCTACCCACCTACGTAAAAAAGGGGCCGGTCCCTCTCGGAACCGGCCCCTTTTTTTCAGAAAACGCGCGAAAGGCTACTTGTACTTGTAGTTTTTGTTCGCGCGTACCGTCTTGAATTTTTCGGGGTTGTGGGCTTTCAAATCCAGGACGGGCAGCGGCGGTGGGTTGTGGCGAAACCGCATGTGGGAGTTGCGACCGTCGGCCTCTTTTGCGTGCGCAAAGGCCCGCTTGGCCAGCCCGTGCGGGCGGTGGGCCGCCGTGGCGGCTTCGGTCGAAAGCAGCGCGCAGCCCAGCAGAAGAAAGAAAAAGGATTTCATGACGAAGAATGGCAAAAGTGAGCGCCGGCAGCCGGCGGCAGGTACGCTATTTTACGCAAGCTGCCAGCGCCTGGTTTTACTGGCCGCCCAGGTCATGGGGCGCCGAACCCGGCTACCGGGAGCGGCTTCCTAAAAGGATAAAACCGGGGTAGCATTGCCGCAAAGTGTCCGCGCGAGCTTTGCCCGCGTTTCGCTCCTGCTCCCTCTTTCATGCAAGTCGTGCTTCTTTTTCTGCTGCTGGCCGTTTCGCTGCCGGTGCTGGCCCAAACGCCGGCCCGCGTTACCTTGGTGCAAGGCCCCGAGGCCAGTGGCGGCAGCCCCGCCGTGCGCGCCTACGCCGAGGAGATGCCCGCCTTCCCCGGCGGCGAAGCGGCGCTGCACCGCTACCTGCTCACCAAAACTATTTACCCGGCCGAAGCCAAGCGGCGCGGCCTTTCGGGCGCGGTCGTTATGCAGTTTATCGTTGATGAGCAGGGCCGCGTGCTCGACCCCATCGCCGTAAAAGCCAGCAGCCCCGACTTCACGGCCGAGGCCCTGCGCCTGGTGCGCCTCATGCCCTGGTGGACGCCCGGCCGTGAGCAAGGCCAGCCCGTGCGGGTGCGCTGCACGCTACCCATCCAGTTCACCTTCAAGCGCTAAGCGCCGCCTTCACCCCCAATGCGCCACATGGGGCGGCAGGCCAGCCTCGCGGGCCAGCGGCGCGGCGCCCGAGGCGTAGAGGCCCGCCAGCACGGCCGTAGCCGCGCCAGCCAGCTCCAGCAGGTAGTCGGGATGCAGCTTCTCGGCCTGCCGCAGGGCCTCCTGGGTGCGGCGCACCAGGTGTTGGAGCAGCGGCTGCGTGGGCCCGTGCAGCCGCGCCACCAGCGCCGGCTGCTGCTGCAACACGTTGGCCAGCAGCCGCAAGCTCAGCTCCACTTCGCCAAAGGCGTCGTCGGTGATGCGGGTGTGGTAGGTGAGCCGCGCTTGCAGCTGGCGCAGGATGACGAGCAGGTCGTTGGGCGTTTGGTGGTAGCCGCGCACGGGGTCATCTACCTGCTGGCGCAGGGCGGCGCGGCGGTCGGCCAGGGCGTCGGGGCCTTCGAGCAGGCGGTAAGCCAACTGTTCGGTCAGCACGGCATCCTGGGCCACGAGGCGGGCTAGCAGCTGGTCTTTTTCGCGCGCGGGCAGGTCGATGAGCGCGCGGCGCAGGGCTGGCGGCAGAGTAGGCATGCCGCTAATACCCCGGCGGGGCGCCCGGCGTTGCGGCGGGCATTAAAAAACCCGCAGCCAAAGGCAGCGGGCTTTCCTGAGCTATGAAAACACGGCTCTGGCGAGCCTGCACCACTTTACGAAGCGAAGCGGGCCGGTGGATTTAAGCCACCCGCATTTTTTTACGCCCCATCCATGCGCACGATTTTGGGGGTGAAGGCGCCGAGCACGTCCACCAGTTCGCGCTGGCTGGCCATCACGGTGTGAATGTCCTTGTAAGCCATCGGGGCTTCGTCGAGGCCCCCGCCAATCAGCTCGACGCCGTGCGCAGCCAGGTGCCGGCGCACCTCGGCTTCGCCCAACTCGGCCTTGGCGCGGGTGCGCGACAGGAGCCGCCCCGCTCCGTGCGCGGCCGACGCCAGCGAGGCCGCCACACCCCGCCCCCGCACAATAAAGCCGGGCGCCGTCATCGAGCCGGGGATGATGCCGAGCACGCCCGCCCCGGCCGGTGTGGCGCCCTTGCGGTGCGTGATAACTTCCCGGCCATCGGCCAGGCGCTCCTTCCAGGCAAAGTTGTGGTGGTTTTCCACTTTCGCCAATGGCTTCTCGCCCAGCGCCTTCGCCAGTCGCCGATGAATATGCTCGTGGCAGGCCGAGGCGTAGTCGCCGGCCAGGGTCATGGCCGCCCAATACTCCTGGCCGGCCTCGGTGTCGAGGCCCAGCCAGGCCAGGTGCTGGGCTTTATCGGGCAGCTTGCACACGTCTTTGGCCAGGCCCGTGTAATGCTGCGCCACGCTGGCGCCCAGCCCCCGCGAGCCCGAGTGCGAAAGCACCCCCACGTACTGGCCCACCGGCAGGCCTAGCTCGTTGGTCGGGTCGGTGATGTCTATTAGCCCAAATTCCACGAAGTGGTTGCCCGAGCCCGACGTGCCCAACTGCTCAGCGGCCGTAACGAGCTTGTTTTTCAGGAACGGCACCGCCTGAAACTCGTCGCGGTCGAGCACGGCGTGGTCGAGGCGCTGGCCCCGCTCCCACCCGCGCCCGCTGCCAAAGCGCGTGTTATCGAGCAATATTTTGCGCAGCTCCTGGGTGCGCTGGCCCAGGTATTTGGCCGGCAGGTCGAACACCGACAAGGCCATGCGGCAGCCGATATCCACGCCCACGGCGTACGGAATCACGGCGTTGTCGGTGGCCAGCACGCCGCCGATGGGCAGACCGTAGCCGAAGTGAGCGTCGGGCATGAGCGCCCCGGCCACCGTCACGGGCAGCTTCATGGCCGTATCCATTTGGTGACGGGCCCCGGCCTCAATGTGCTCGGCCCCAAACGCAACGTACGGCTTGCGCGCCACCAGCTCGATGTGGCGCGAGGGCGGTGGCAATAGGGCACCGGCCACGTGGCTCCACGCCAGGTCCGTCAGAAATTCGGTAGGATTGGCCAGAATTGTTTTTAATAATTCGAGCTGCTCGGTTTGCGTGAGTCGCTTGAATTCTTTGCGCTGCAACTGCGCCAGTGCCAACCCGATAGCGCGGCCTTCGGGAAATCCGATTTGTCGCAAGTCGTTGCCTCGTAAAATGGAAGCCATAGTAAATGAATTAAAAAACGGGCACAAACAGCCAGCCGCAACCGCACGAATTATTTCGTTGGTTTACGTTTTGCGGCTTTTCAGGCGGTTTGCTAGCGAGCGTAAATACTTCCGCAGCAGGCCCGAGCCAGCATACCCAGATGAGAATAAAAAAGAGGTTATCAGCAGCCAGCGTGGCAGCTATCGGCTAAAGCCAACTTTGATAATTAAATCCGCCCGACACCCGGAAGGGCTTCAAAAATGCGCTTGACACTGACAAGCACGGGCTAACCCTGGCCGGTATGGAACGGGCCGCCGGAGCATCGAGGCCCCGGCGGGGAGCCGTTCCGGCCAGCGACTGTCCTTAAGGTAGCAGCCGTTTGCCTAAGTTGTAGCGCATAAGAATGCGGGTGATAAAGGGTAAGACAATTATTCGGCCAATTTTCGGAAAGCGGGCCCTGCCTCGTATTGCGGCGGCCTATAGCTTGCCAGGCTGCCGCAATACGAGGCAGCTAATGGCCGGGGATTCCGCTTTATTGCCCGGCCAGGCAGCTTCGTTTTAGCAGCTCACTTTTTACAGCTGTATTTCCGATGATTTTTTACCTGAGTGTAGAAAAGGATTCACAGGCGAAAAGTAAAATTGAGAGCATCCGAGGGTGCAGCAAGAGTTGAAAAATACCCAAAAAGCAAATCACAATTTAATTAATTTTAATTCGAATTAGGCACACGTTTCCCAAGCCGCTAAAAATTAATTTAATCGGAAAAACAGGCATAAAAAAGCCCGGCTTGGAGGCCAGGCTTTTTCTATCGCGGTGGTATCGTCCGGTAATTACCGGAACTTATACCTCGAAGAAAAAGCGGGTCCGCGCTGCTGCCGGCCACCCCCGTAAGGCAGGCGCTGGCACCACGCAGGCAGGTAGCTGGGATAAATGGCAGACATTGGGCGGACAGGCTAAGCGGCTGATAACCGGCTAACAACAAAAAACCCGAGCCTACAGGGCTCGGGCGGCGATAACTTTAGCGCAAGCTAAAATCAGGCAAACGCACCGAGCTGTCGCAGCCGTACTGGCCGCTGCTTATCCGAAATACCGCGATAGCTGAACAGGTGAGACATGGTTATGGGCGTTTAATAAGACAAAGGTGGGACAATAATTTCGCACCCGCAACTAATTGCGCAATTTAATTGAGAATATTTTTTCAATTAGCATAAATTACCCCTTCGCGCAAACATAAGGCAATAAATAAGGCGGCCAACACTCCACTTGGCGCCACAGCCTATTCATTGAAATAAAACGGGCCGGCTCAACGGGTAATTACTCCCGGTGGGCCGGCCCGGTGGGCAGTGCGGAGCCAGTGGCTACGGCACGTAGCTGGTTTCGACGCGAAACTTGGCGTCGGTGGTGCCGAGCTTTTGCACCGCGCGGGGCGAGAGGCGCACCAGGATATTCTCGTTTTCGCCGGTGTCGGGCAGGACGCCGATGACGCGCACGTACACGGAAAGGCCGTTCATTTGGTTTTTGACCTGCATGATGGTGCCTACGGGGGCCGTTTTGTGCAGGGCCAGGTATTTATCGGTGCCGCTGCTCAGGATGGGGGCGGCAATGCCCACGTCGGTTTTGCGCGTCACTAGCTCACTGGCGTGGGCGGGGCTTTTGGTTTCGGCGGCCTCTTCGCGGCGCTCGGCGGGCGTGGCGGGCGTCACGGTGGCAATCTGGGCGGGGGCGGTCGGGTTCACCTTGGGGGCGGCTTCGGCGGGCGCCGGCCGGGTGACGGCGGTGGCGGGCGCGGCACCTTCGTCGGCGGCGCGCAGCAGGATTTCCTGCCCCACGCGCACCGAGCCACCGGCCGGCAGGTGGTTGAGCAAAATCAGTTCGGCGGGCGCTAGGTTAAAGCGGCGGGCAATGCCGAACAGCGTTTCGCCTTTGGCCACGGTGTAGCGGTCGGGCACGGTGGCGGCGGGCGCGGCTACCGAGGCTCTGGCGGCCGTGGGCAGGGTGGCCGTGGGCAAGGCGGCTTTGGCCCCAGCGCTGGGGCGCGGAATGAGCACTACCTCCCCGATGCCGAGGCCGGCTTTAAGCTGGGGGTTGGCGGTGGTAATCTGCTCGACGCTGACGCGGTAGCGGCGGGCCAGGGCAAACATGGTTTCGCCCTGCGCCACGCGGTGGCGCACGAAGCGCTGACCCCCGCGCATTTCCTGGCCGATGGAGTCGGTGGGCAGCTTGTGGCTGGGGGACAGGGTGGCCAGCGGGCCGTGCAGCGAATTCAGTATCAACAACGAAGCAAGCAGACTCATGCGCAGAAGCGAAGCTAAAGGTGTACCAACACCGGCCGGCGGCCGGCCCCGGCCCAGGGCCAGCGGTAGGCAAAGTAACTACCCAGCGGCCGGGCGGCGCTAGTTTCGGGGCCCGAACGTGGTGGCGGGCCGGGCCCCGGGGCCACCGGCTAACGCGGGCGGGGCCTCTTTCCGTATTTGCTTTTCCGTTTTCCTATGGCTGCCATCGGCATTATTCCCGCCCGCTTTGCTTCCACCCGCCTGCCTGGCAAGCCCCTCGTGGACCTCGGCGGCCAGTCCATGATTCAGCGCGTGGTGGCGCAGGCCCGGCGGGCCAACCTGGCCCGCGTGGTGGTGGCCACCGACGATGCGCGCATCTTCGACCACGTGCGGAGCTTTGGGGGCGAGGTGGTGCTCACGCGCCCCGACCACCCCAGCGGCACCGACCGGGTGTGGGAGGCTTACCAGCAACTGGGGCATCCCGAGGTAAGCTGCCTCGTCAATATTCAGGGCGACGAGCCTTTTATTGACCCGAGCCAGATAAATGCGTTGGTGGCGCTGTTTGACCAGCAGCCGAGCCCCGTCGGCATTGCCACCCTCATCAAGCCGGTACTCACGGAGGAAGAGTTATTCAGCCCCCACCTGCCCAAGGTGGTCACCAACTTCGAGGGCCGGGCCCTGTATTTCAGCCGCCACCCCCTGCCCTACCAGCGCCAGTACCCCAGCCACGAGTGGCTGGCGCACCACCGCTACTATCGCCACTTAGGGCTCTACGCCTACGGCCCCGAAACGCTGGGCCGGCTCACGCAGCTGCCGCCCTCGGCGCTGGAGGTGGCCGAAAGCCTGGAGCAGCTGCGCTGGCTGGAGGCTGATTTTCCCATTCATACCGTCGTTACCGAGCTGGACGCCTTCGGCATCGACACGCCCGAGGATGTGGCGCGGGCGCGCCAGCGGCTGGGCGCGGGCTAGCTAGCGGGCTCGTCGGGCGGGGCGGGCGCACGCGCTACCACGCTTTCTTCGTGGCCGCTTTGCTGACGCTCTTCCTCCATCTCTTTCGAGAGGAAGAAGTTGAGGGCCGTGCGAATAACGGCGATAGCGCCGAGCTTGCCAATCTGCTCCCAGCTTGGGGCAATGGCGGTGCTCAGGATATCGGCCCCGAGCTGAAACTCCAGGGCCAGGGCCAGGTAGCGCGCCAGCGTGAGGCGAATGGCCGTAAAATCGGCCGTGCGCCGGGCCAGCAAGGCCCTTACCAGCAGGCCTCCCGCAACCAGGATGCCCAGCGCGATAATAAGCGCCCCCACCACTTCTACCCCTAGCTTAAGCCACTGCACACCGGCTACCACCCCCTCTTCGGTGCGGGAAAACAGGGTAGCGGGATTTTCGATAACAGGAATCATACAGGGGCAAGCTAATCAGCGGCCGTAAAGCGCCGCACCAGATACGCCGAACCGCGCTGCACGGCCAATAGCACCAATACCAGCCCCACGGCCAGCCCGAACAAAGCCAGGTTGCCCTCGCCAGTGCCGGCCCGAAACGCAAAATTAAGTGCCGTAGATACGGCCGGTGGGTGCATGGTGTTGGTCGCAATCATCACGCCGATAACGCTCACCAGCGCCAGCGCCGCGCTATCGTAGCCCGGCCCCAGCCAAGCATGAAAGCCAAAGCCCAGCAGCGCCCCGCTCAGCTGGCTAATGACGAGCGTGCGCGCGCTGTTGGCCGGGTGGCTGGGGTCGAGGTAAATCAAGAAGCAACTGCTGGCCAGCGAAGCAAATAGCAACTGCTGATTGCTCAGCGCCTTGAGCAGCCACAGCAGCCCGAGCACCGTAACGGTGGGCAGCAGGGCCAGCAGCACTTCGCGCTGGCCACTCAGGCGCGGGCGGCCGAGCGGGGCGGCGGGGGTAGCGGCAGCAGCGGTGGGTGGAGAAGCAGGCATGGGTGGCTCTTATACGGCGCTGCACCGGCCTGGGCTAGGGCTGGGTTACTGGCGCGGCCGCCTGGGGCGCGGCCACGGCAAGACCCAGCGCCGCGCCGCGGGCCAGCAGCAGCGCGTAGGCGGCGGCCCACTCATTAGGCACCTCGCCTTCCAGAATGGCTTCGAGCACGGCTTCCTTCAGCTCGCCCACCTGGCGCGAGGGCTGAAGGCCGAAGGTGGCCATGATGACCTCGCCCGTGATGACGGGCTTAAAATTACGCAGGTGGTCCTTGGCCTCGATTTCGCGCAGCTTCTCCTCCACCACGTCGAAGTTTTGCAGGTAGCGGGCCTTGCGCTGGTGGTCCTTGCTGGTAATGTCGGCCCGGCAGAGCACCATGAGGCGGTCGATGTCGTCGCCGGCCTCGAAGAGCAGGCGGCGCACCGCCGAGTCGGTCACGATGTCCTTGCTCAGCACGATGGGCCGCAGGTGCAGGCGTACGAGCTTCTGCACCATACGCATCTCCTCGCCCAGCGGCAGCTTGAGGTCGGTAAAGATGCCGGGCACCCAGCGGGCGCCCTTGTCCTCATGACCATGAAACGTCCAGCCCACCTTGGGGTCGAGGCGCTTGGTGGCGGGCTTGGCAATGTCGTGCAGGATGGCGGCCCAGCGCAGCCACAGGTCGCCGCCGGCGGCGGCCACGTTATCAAGCACTTGCAGGGTATGGTAAAAATTGTCCTTGTGGGCGTGTGGGCCCACTTTTTCCACGCCGTGCAGCAGCGCCATCTTGGGGAAGATGAGCGGGAGCAGGCCGGTCTGAAACAGCAGCTTGAAGCCGTAGCTGGGCACCGGCGACTCCACTATCTTATTGAGCTCAATCGTGATGCGCTCCTGCGACACAATCTTAATCCGCTCCTTGTTGCGGCCGATGGCGTCGTAGGTATCGGGCTCGATGTCGAAATTGAGCTGGCTGGCAAAGCGGATGGCGCGCAGCATCCGCAGCGGGTCGTCCGAGAACGTGATATCGGGGCCGAGCGGCGTGCGAATAGTCTTGGCGGAGAGGTCCTTCATGCCGTCATAGCGGTCCACGAGCGCGCCAAAGTCGTCGGCATTAAGGCTCAAGCCCAGCGCGTTGATGGTAAAGTCGCGGCGGGCCAGGTCGTCCTCCAACGTACCGGCTGCTACCTCGGGCTTGCGGCTTTCGGCGCGGTAGCTTTCCTTGCGGGCGCCCACAAACTCGATTTCGCCGGCCTCCTGGGTGGGCAGCATGGCGGTGCCAAAGTTTTTGAACACCGTGACGCGGCCCCGGCCCGGCAGCCGCCGGCCCACGGCCTGCGCCAGCCGGATGCCGTCGCCCACCGTCACCACGTCGATGTCCTTGCTGCTGCGCTGCAACGCCAAGTCGCGCACGTAGCCGCCGATAACGTAGGCCGGTTGGCCCAGCTCCTGGGCGGCATCGGCAATGGTGCGAAAGATGGGCAGGTCGGGCAGCGTGGGCGTCGTCATGGGCGCAAAGTTCGGCAGAATGCGGCATACACTTGCGCCGGGGCAGCGGCGGGCAGGCGCAGCAGCCCCGGCGCGCCCCGGCCCAAGCGTATGACCACGGCGGTTACGCGCGCACCACTTCGAGCGCGCCGCCGGCCCCCAGCCGCACCACCCGCGAGGGCGCCGTGCGGGTGGCATCGTCCTGGCGCCAGCTCACCACGTGGTCTACGCCGCGCACAATGGCGGGGTCCACTTCGGCAAAAACGGCCGGCGTGGGCTCGCCGGTTTTGTTGGCCGACGTACTCACCAGGCCGTGGCCCAGGCGGCGCACCACCTTGTGGCAAAACTCATCCTGCACCATGCGCAGGCCCACGGTGCCATCGGGCGCCACCAGCTGCGGGGCCACGGCGCGGCTGGCGGGCAGCAGGTAGGTAGTGGGCCGCGTTTGGGCGGCCAGGGCGGCTTCCAGCTCGGCGGGCACCTCGGCGGCGTAGCGGCGCAGCATGGCCAGGTCGGCCACCAGCACAATGCTGGGCGTGCCCTCGGCGCGGCCTTTCAGCTTGTAGAGCTTCTCCACGGCGCGGGGCACCTCGGCGTCGCAGCCCAGACCCCACACCGTATCGGTCGGGTACAAAATGACTTGCTGGGTGAGCAGCACGTCCACGGCGACATCAACTTCCTGACGAAAAAAATTCATGGCAAAATAAAGCGGCTAGTTAGGGCGAAGAAGGGGCGCGGCTGGCAGCAGCCCGCCCGGGCTGGCGCACCGCCCGGCTGCAACCAGGCACCGCGGCAGCCGTTCAGCCAAGCGGCCACAAAGATGCGCTTTTCTCTTATGCCTTCCTCCCAACCCACTGCCCACACCCTCGACACGCCCACGCTGCGCCTCGCCTACGAGCGGCGCGGCCCCGCCACCGCCCCGGTAGCGCTGCTGCTGCACGGCTTTCCCGACGACCTGCGCACCTGGGACGCCGTGGCCGAGCAGCTCGTAGCCGCCGGCTACCAAACCCTGGCCCCGTCGATGCGCGGCTGCGGCGGCTCGGTATTTCTGAATGCCGGCACCCCGCGCAGCGGCCAAGCCACGGCCCTGGCTCAAGACGCCATTGACCTGCTCGACCACCTGGGCATCGGGCAGGTGGTGCTCGTGGGCCACGACTGGGGCGCCCGGGCGGCCTACCTCATCGCGGCGCTGTGGCCCGCGCGCGTGGCGCGCCTGGTAGCCATTTCGGTGGGCTACGAAACCGGAATCAAGCCCGGCGACCAACTCGCTATCGAGCAGGTGCAGGCTTATTGGTACCAGTGGTTTTTCCACTCCGAGCAGGGCCACGAGATGCTCCAAAACAACCGTCGCGTGTTTTGCCGCTACATCTGGCACTTGTGGTCGCCCACCTGGCAATTCGACGAGGCCACCTTTGCGCGCACCGCGCCCAGCTGGGATAACCCCGACTGGGTGGCGGTGGTGCTCCACTCCTACCGTTTTCGTTGGGGCGCCGCCGCCCCCGACCCGCGCTACGCCGCCCTGGAGCAGCTCTTGACGCCCCAGCCAATCATCCGCGTGCCCACCACCGTGCTTCACGGCGAGCTGGATGGGGCCAGCCTAGTCGCGTCTTCCGAAGGCAAAGAGCAGTATTTCAGCGGGCCTTATGAACGCCGCGTGCTGCCCGGCGTGGGCCACTACGTGCCCCGCGAGGCCCCCGGCGCCATCGTAGCCGCAGTGACGGAGCCCCGTAGCTAACGGCTGGAACGAATTTTTGCGGGCCTGCCTCGGTGATGAAAGAGAGCCCGTCAGCCACGCGTAGCCCTGGCCGGCGCCGGCCTAAAAAAAATCCACCTTAGGCGTTAAAATCCGTTGAATCGGCAGTCTGGCAGAGTTCGACCAGCACGCCGCCCGCGCTTTTAGGGTGCACGAAGCAGACCAGCTTATTATCGGCTCCTCGCTTGGGAGTTTCGTTCAGCAGCGTGAAGCCCTCAGCGCGCAGCCGGGCCATTTCGGCCCTTATATCATCTACTTCAAAGGCGACGTGGTGAATGCCCTCCGGCTTTTTTTCGAGGAATTTGGTAATGGCGCTGTCGGGGCTCGTGCCCGCCAGCAGCTCAATTTTAGAGCCGCCGACTTGGAAAAAAACCGTATCAACGGCCTCGCTAGCCACGTGCTCGGTTTTGTAGGGCGGCTGGCCTAGCAGGCGGGTATAGAGGTCGGTGGCGGCGGCTAGGTCGCGCACGGCCAGGCCCAGGTGTTCGAGGTTGGTAAGCATAGGAAAAGAGTGCCCGCTGAGCAGGCAGCGCAAAGCTACCGGCAGGCGTGGTTTTTAGACAGATTCCAGCTATTTTTGTGGATTCCAAAAAACTGTTTAGGCCAAAATTCTGTTTCGAACACAGCCAACGCCTAACTTTAGCCTTTACTAGCCAATCCAGCCCAGCGCCATGCTTAAGCTACCTATTTATCTGGACAACAACGCCACTACGCCGCTCGACCCGCGCGTGCTGGAGGCCATGATGCCCTACCTGACCGACGTATTCGGCAACGCGGCCTCGCGCAACCACCCCTTCGGCTGGGCCGCCGAGGAAGGCGTAGACTACGCCCGTGGGCAAATCAGCCAGCTCATCAACTGCGACCCGAAGGAGATTATCTTCACCAGCGGCGCTACGGAAGGCGACAACCTGGGTATCAAGGGCGTGTTTGAGATGTACAGCCAGCGCGGCAACCACATCATCACCACTACCACCGAGCACAAGGCGGTACTTGATACCTGCAAGCACATCGAAAAGCTCGGCGGTAAGGTGACCTACCTGCCCGTCAACGAGCAGGGCCTCATCAGCCTGGAAGAACTGGAAGCGGCCATGACGCCCCAGACCATACTGGTGACCATCATGTACGGCAACAACGAGACAGGCACCATTCAGCCCATCCGCGAGATTGCCGCCATCGCCCACAAGCACGGCGCGCTTTTCATGAGCGACGGCACCCAGGCGGTGGGTAAAATCCCGGTGGATGTGCAAGCTGACGGCATCGACCTGATGGCCTTCACGGCCCACAAAATGTACGGCCCCAAGGGCGTGGGTGCGCTTTACGTGCGCCGCAAGAACCCGCGCGTAAAAGTGACCGCCCAAATGGACGGCGGCGGCCACGAGCGCGGTATGCGCTCGGGCACGCTCAACGTACCGGGCATCGTGGGCTTCGGCAAGGCTTGTGAATTGGCCCGCCTCGAAATGGCCGCCGATGCCGAACGCCTCAGCAAGCTGCGCGACCACCTTGAAAACTCGCTGCTGCCCCTCGAAGAAAGCTACGTTAACGGCAGCCGTGAGCACCGCCTGCCCCACGTCACGAACATCAGCTTCAAGTACGTGGAAGGCGAAGGCCTGATGATGGGTGTGAAAGACCTGGCCGTATCTTCTGGCTCGGCCTGTACCTCGGCTTCGCTGGAACCCAGCTACGTGCTCAAGGCCCTAGGCTTGAGCGATGACTTGGCCCACAGCAGCCTGCGCTTCGGCTTAAGCCGCTTCACCACCGACGAGCAAATCGAGTACGCCATCGGCCACGTAAAAGAGGCCGTAACCAAGCTCCGCGAAATGTCGCCGCTCTGGGAAATGCACAAAGAAGGTGTTGACCTCAGCACCATCGAATGGGCGGAACACTAGGCATGAAGTGCCAATTATGAGTTAAAAATCAGGAATTAGGAATTGTCACTGATGTCGCATTCTGATTCCGGTTTTCAATTCATAATTCCTAATTTTTAACTCATAATTAAAGCAAAGCGACATGGCTTACTCCGATAAGGTAATCGACCACTACAGCAACCCCCGCAACGTGGGCACGCTGGACAAAAGCAAGAAAACGGTGGGCACCGGCCTGGTAGGCGCTCCTGAATGCGGCGACGTAATGCGCCTGCAAATCGAGGTGGACGAAGCTACCAATACCATCACCGATGCCAAGTTTAAGACTTTCGGCTGCGGCTCGGCCATCGCCTCGTCGAGCTTGGCTACCGAGTGGCTGAAGGGCAAAACGGTGGATGAAGCCCTGGCCATCGACAACATGGAAATTGTGGAAGAGCTGGCCCTGCCGCCCGTTAAAATCCACTGCTCGGTACTAGCCGAAGATGCTATCAAGATGGCCATCAACGACTACCGCGTGAAAAACGGCCTGCCGGCCCTGGAGCTGGAGAAGTCGCACCACTAGGTTAGCCCCACAGTTGAAAAAGACGGCTCTCATAAAGGGCCGTCTTTTTTTGTTATTTAGAATCCTTCTTAGCGGTATCTTTGTTAAGAAGATGTCGCTAGCCCACTAGGCGGGCGACCCGCTATTCTTTCTTCGACCCTAGCCAGCTACTTGTTATGATTACCGTTTCGGATAAAGCCAAGGAAAAAGTGGAGCACCTGATGCGTGATTCGCAGCTCGATGCTACGTACCGGCTGCGCGCCTCGGTGGCGGGCGGCGGCTGTTCGGGGCTAAGCTATAAGTTGGATTTTGATAACGAAACCCGCCCGATGGACCAGGAATTTGAGGATAAGGGTGTGCGCGTGGTGGTTGATATGAAAAGCTTTTTGTACCTGGCCGGGACGGAACTGGATTTTTCGGATGGCCTGAACGGCAAGGGCTTTCAGTTTCACAACCCAAATGCCTCGCGCTCTTGCGGTTGCGGCGAAAGCTTTTCGGTATAGATACCCTTTTTGCGAACTTGCTGAAAAGCCTCTGCGTACGTGGCGCGGAGGCTTTTTTCATACCTTCGCTTTGGCTGCACCGGGCAAGATGGCGGCCTATCGGCGCACGCCTCTTAATGCACACAGTACATGGCTCTTGCGCCCTCCACGCTGACGCTCTCCTCTGCCGACGACCTGCTGCGGGCGACGCTGGCCGTGTCGCTGACGGCCATCAACCTGCTGCGCCCGCTGGTGGGACCCGCCGGTGACATCCTGGATTTTGCGGTAGAATACCTTAACCCCGCCGCTCAGCGGCTGGTGCAGCTGCCCGAGCAGCCTACAGACACCCTGGCTAAGCTGTTTCCACACGTAGCTACCAACGGATTACTGGATTTTTACCGCTGGGTATTTCGCACTGGTGAGGCTAGCACGTATGACTTTGCGCACCAAACGGCGGGGCACGACGGCTTTTACTTGGTTGCCGCGCAGCGAAGTGGCGAGCTACTGGTGGTGAGCCTTACCGATGCCTCGGCCTACAAGCCGACTACGGTGGAGCAGGCGCTGCGCATCAGCTAGGTCCGCGAACAAGCGGCCCGCCTGGCCGCCGAGCGCGAGCGCAACTTGCTGGAAGCCGTGCTGCAACAGGCACCCGTAGCCATCGGGCTATTTCAGGGGCCAGCGCAGCAGGTGGTGGCGGCCAATGAGCAGCTGTGCACCATGTGGGGCTACGCGCCGGCCGAGGTGCTGGGCAAGCCCCTGCTCGAAGGGGTGCCCGAGCTACGGGGCCAGGGCTTTGCCGAGCGCATTGCTGAAGTGGCGCGCACGGGCGTGCCATTTGTGGGGCGCGAGCTGGCCGCCCAGCTTGCGCAGCATGGCCAGCTTGCCACGGCATATTTCAACTTTGTGTATTAGCCGCTCTACGATAGCCGGGGCGAGCTGCTGGGCGTGCTCGACATTGCTACCGACGTAACCGAGCAGGTGCTGGCCCGCCAGCAGGTGCAACATCTGAATGAGGCCCTGGCCGCCACCAACACCGAGCTGCTGGCCACCAACCGAGACCTACTGGCCAGCAATGCCGAGCTAGCCAGCGCGCAGGCGCAGCTTCGGCAGCTAAATCAGCAGCTCGAAGACCGGGTGCTGGCCCGCACCCAGGCCCTGGCCGAGGCCCGCGCTCAGGCCGACAATCAGCGTTGGCATTTGGAGCGCTTCTTTGAGCAGGCGGCCATCTGCGTGCTCGGCGGGCCCGACATGGTATTTGAGTTGGTGAACCCCGCCTACCAGCGCCTGTTTCCGGGCCGGCAGCTGCTGGGCCAGCCCATGCTGGAAGCCCAGCCCGGGCTGGTTGACCACCCGATATGGCACACCCTGCGCCGCGTGTACACCACGGGCCAGACCAACGAGGAGCGCGACGTACTCATTCCGCTGCCTACCCACCCGGGTGGCCCCATGCAAGACTTTTACTTTCACTACATCCACCAAGCCCGCTACGACGAGCAGGGCCGCATTGATGGCATTCTGGTTTTTGCCCTCGACGTAACGGCCCAGGTGCTGACCAAGCAGCGGGCCGAGACCCTGCAAGCCGAGGTGCTGGCCGCCGCCCAGCGCTTGGCAGAAGAGCGCGAAACGTTTTACCAGATTTTCGAGCACACCCCGGCCTATATCAGCCTGCTGCGCGGGCCCGAGCACCGCGTGGCTTATTGCAACCTGGCCTACCAGCAGCTCATAGGGAGGCGCCCCATCCAGGGCACGCCCGTGGCCGAGGTGCAGCCCAAAGCCGCGGCCCAGGGCTTTATCAAGCTGCTCGACCACGTGTATCAGACGGGCGAGACGTACTACGGCACTGAAGTGCCGGTGGAGGTGGCCACTGTGGCAGCCGGGGCACCCAAAAAGGTGTACGTCAACTTTACGTACCAGGCGTATCGGGAGCAGGGGGAAATAGTGGGCATCTCGGTTTTTGCTACCAGCGTTACCGCGCAGGTACTGGCCCGCCAGCAAACGGCCGCGGCCCAGGCCCAGCTGCAAGCCGTGCTGACGCAGGCGCCCGTGGCCATTGCCCTTTTGCGGGGCCCCGATAACGTCATTGAGATGGCCAACCCGATGATTGCGCGCATCTGGGGGCGCCCCCAGGAGCCGCTGGCGGGCCGGCTGCTATTTAAGGTGCTGCCCGAAGCCCGGGCGCAAGGCTTTCCCGAAATACTGGACCGCGTGCGGCAGCGCGGCCTCCCCTTTCAGGCCCAGGAAGTGGGCGTGCGGCTGGAGCGCCACGGCCAGCGCGAAACGGTATATCTCAACTTTGTGTACCAGCCCCTGCGCGATGAAGACGGGCAGGTTGATAGCGTGGCCATCGTGGCTACCGAAGTAAGCGAGCAGGTAGCTGCCCGCCAGCAAGTGGCCCACACCAATGAGCAACTCCGCACCATCAACACCGAGCTTGACGAAGCCAACCAGCTACTACTGCGTACCAATGCCGACCTGGATAACTTCATCTACACGGCCAGCCACGACCTAAAGGCGCCCATCACGAACATCGAGGGCTTGCTGGAAGCCCTGCGCGAGCACCTCCCCCCGGCCGTGCGCCAGGCCGAGCTAGTGGCCCCGCTGCTGGGCATGATGCAGGGCTCGGTTGAGCGCTTTAAGAAAACCATTGCCCAGCTCACCGATATTTCGCGGCTGCAACAGGCACACTTGCAGCCTGCTGAAGTGGTAGACCTGGCCGCGCTAGTTGAGGACATTCGCCTTGACCTAGCCCCCGAGCTAGCCCAGGACGCCACGTTGAAGCTTGACGTGACCGACTGCCCCACGGTCGCGTTTTCGGCCAAAAACCTGCGCAGCATCATCTACAATCTGCTCAGCAACGGCCTCAAGTATCGCGCGCCCGACCGTGTCCCCGTGGTGCGGCTGCGCTGCCGGCGGCAAAACCACGAGGTGGCGCTGGAAGTGGAGGACAACGGCCTGGGGCTCGACGAAATCCAGCAGCAGCAGCTGTTTCGCATGTTTCAGCGGCTGCACAGCCACGTCGAGGGCTCGGGCGTGGGGCTCTACATGGTAAAGAAAATCGTGGAAAACGCGGGCGGCAGCATCCGGGTGCAGAGCCAGCCGGAGGTCGGCTCCACGTTTGTGGTCACGCTGCCGGGCCAGGCGGCCGGCTACTCCCACAGCGGGTAGTGCTCCAATTGCACCTGCTGGCCGAAAAACAAGCGGGTGCTTTCCTCAAACGAGCGCGTGAAATCGCTCACGTAGAAGTGGTGCGGCGGCAGCGGGCCGGTGGGCGGCGCTAGTAGCTGGCGCGCGGCCAGGGCCCCGGCCACGGTGGCGGCCACCACGTCGGAAGGGTCGAGCACCGTGACGCGGCCCCGATAGTAGCCGTCTATCTGGGGCTTGATGAGCGGGAAGTGAGTGCAGGCCAGTACCAGGGCATCGATGCCTTGCAGGGTGGGGTGGTCGAGGTAGGCCCGAATGATTTCTTCCGACACGCGGCCATCGAAAAAGCCTTCCTCAATCATGGGAATGAGCAGCGGCGTGGCCAGCGCATGCAGGTCTACGCCCAGGTCGAGCTGGTCGATTTTCTTGCGGTAGAGGTTGGAGCCCACCGTTTGCTTGGTGCCAATGAGGCCCACCGGCCGGCCGGCGTAGTGCCGGCCCACGTGCGCCACCACGGGGTCTATCATGCCCACCACTACGGCCTTCGAGCCCACGTACTCGCGCACTAGCTCGTAGGCAGCGGCGCTGGCCGAGTTGCAGGCAATGAGGATGAGCTTGCAGTGCTGACGCAGCAGCACGTCGCAAATCTTCACGGAGTAGGCCTGGATGGCGGCCGTGCTTTTTTCGCCGTAGGGCAAGTGGGCGGTGTCGCCGAAATACACCAGGCGCTCGTGGGGCAGGCGCTGGGCCACGGCGCGGGCCACGGTGAGCCCCCCAATGCCGGAGTCGAAAATGCCAATGGGCCGGGCGGCCGGGTCGGAAGCGGGAGTCGTCATAAGTAGGTAGCGGCAAAGGTCGGGCGCACCCGCCTAATCAGGCGGCGGGCGGGGCCGGGGCCAGCCGCTCCAGCAGCACCACGGGCGTGTCGCCCAGCTCCGTGCGGGCGTACTCCTGGTAGCCCAGCTTGGCAGCCAGGCGCAGGGAGGGCTCATTGGCCACGTCAATCAGGCACACGGTGCGCGATTGCGCAAAGTGGTGGTCGCCCCAGGCTAGCACGGCGCCCATAGCCTCGGTGGCGTAGCCCTGGCCGTGGCTGTGCGGGGCCAGCACCCAGCCGGCCTCCGGCCACTCGCCAAAAGCCGGGCTGATGGCGCGCCGAAAATCGGCGAAGCCCACTGCCCCGATAAAGTGGCCGGTAGCTTTTTCCTCAACCGCCCAGTAGCCATAGCCACAAACCGGCCACAGCCCGGCGCTGCGCAAAATGCGCATCCATACCTCGCCCTCGGGCAGCGGCTTGCCCCCGAGGTACTGATAAAACTGCGGCTGCTGCCACATGGCCAGCATCGGCGCCAAGTCGGTGGCCTGGTAGCTGCGCAGGCGCAGGCGCGGGGTTTCGAGCAGTGGAGCAGTCATTAGGCGTAGGTTAGAGCAGCGGCTGAACGGTGCGCCACACGGTGCGCGCCACTAATTTGTGGCCTTCGGGCGTGGGGTGAATGCCGTCGCGCTGATTGAGCTTGGCAATCCCGCCCACGTTTTCGAGCAGAAACGGGATGAGCGTGAGCTTGTTTTTGGCCGCCAGCTCGCCGTAGAGCTTCTTGAAATCGGCGGCGTAGGCGGGGCCCATGTTGGGCGGAATCTGCATCCCGGCGAGCACTATCTTGGCCTGCGGGGCTTTTTGGCGCACCGTGTCGATGATGGCTTGCAGGTTTCGGCGGGTGTCGGTGAGGGGCAGGCCGCGCAGGCCGTCGTTGCCGCCCAGCTCCAGCACAAACACGCCCACCGGCTGGCGGCTCAGCACCCAGTTGATGCGCGAGCGCCCCCCGGCCGAAGTTTCGCCGCTGAGGCCGGCATTGACCACCGCGTAGGGCAGGTGCAGCGAATCGACGCGCTGCCCGATGAGGGCCGGGTACGCCTGGTCGGGCTCCACGCCCAGGCCGGCCGTGATGCTGTCGCCAAAAAACAGGATGGCCGCCTGGCCTTTGGGCGCGGGCGCCTCGGCGGCGGCCGGGGTAGCCGGGGCCTTGGTGGTGGCCGGGGCCGAATCGGACTGGCAGCCGGCGGCCCCCAGGGCCAGCAGGCAAAGAAGCCGGGGAAGGTGTTTCATGTGCGTAAAACCAACGAGCGGGCAAAAGTATGGGCCGCCCGCCTGCGTCCTACGTAGCCACTACCCGGCGGGGAGCCGTTTTTCTGCTGTTGCTGTTGTTAGGTAGGGCGGGCGGGCCTGCTTCGGATGCGCCCAGCTTGGCTTAGCTAAGCTGGGCGCATCCGAAAAAGAATGTCAGGCAGACCACAGGGAAGCATCTCGCTCGCACTGTTCAACGATTCAAGCGAGATGCTTCCCTGCGGTCTGCCTGACGTTCTTTTTTGAATCATACCTACGGCCAGTGCTCCTGAAAATTCCTAACTCATACTTTATAATTCATAATTCATTCGAATGACTAGCCTGCAAGTCGAGAACCTTACCAAGACCTACACCAGCGCGGGGCGCCAGCTCACGGTGCTGCACGAGGTCAGCTTCAGCCTTCAGCCCGCCGATACGTTTGCCATTGTGGGGCCCAGCGGCAGCGGCAAAACCACGCTGCTGGGCCTCTGCGCGGGCCTGGACCGCGCTACCAGCGGCAGCGTGTGGCTGCAAGGCATTCAGCTCGATACCCTGAGCGAGGACCAGCGGGCAGCGGTGCGCAACCAGCACGTGGGCTTTATTTTCCAGAACTTTCAGCTGCTGCCCACCCTCACGGCCCTCGAAAACGTGCAGGTGCCGCTGGAGCTGCGCGGCGAGCGCAACGTGGCCAAGCAGGCCCAGACCCTGCTGGAGCGCGTGGGCCTGGGCGCGCGCGGCCACCACTACCCGGCCCAGCTCAGCGGCGGCGAGCAGCAGCGTGTGAGCCTGGCCCGCGCCTTTGCCAACCGCCCCCAGATTCTCTTTGCCGATGAGCCCACCGGCAACCTCGACCCCGACACCAGCGATACGGTGGTGGATTTGCTGTTCGACCTTAACCGGGAGGCCGGCACCACCCTCGTGCTCGTGACCCACGACTTGGAGCTGGCCGCCAAAACCCAGCGCGTGCTGCGCATGCGCGGCGGCAAAGTGGTGGAAGAAACCGTGGCGCAAGGGCGGTAGCCGGGGCTTTTTTAGGATAACTGCTTACGCGCGGGCGCACAGCGTCCGGGCTACCTTTTATGAATTTTCGTTGGTTATTAACAATGGCCTGGCGCGACTCGCGCCGCAGCCGCTCGCGCCTGGCGCTGTTTATGTCGAGCATCGTGCTGGGCATTGCGGCGCTGGTGGGCATCAATTCGTTTGGCGACAACCTGGCGCGCAGCATTGCGGGGCAGGCGCGCGAGCTGGTGGGGGCCGATTTGGTGCTTTCGTCCAGCCAGCCGTTTGACTCGACCCTGCGGCCGGCCTTGCGGCGGCTGGGCCGCACCCGCACCGACGAGGTGTCGTTTGCATCGCTCGTGTCATTTCCGCGCACGCAGGGCGTGCGGCTGGCGCAGGTGCGGGCGCTGGGCGCGGGCTTCCCCTACTACGGCGACTGGCAAACCCAGCCCGCCCAGGCCAGCGCCGACTTCCGGGCCGGGCGCGGCACCGGCGCGCTCGTCGATGACGTGCTGCTCGACCAGTTTAACGCCCGCGTGGGCGACTCGGTGAAGGTGGGCAATCTGACGGTGGCCATCGTGGGGCGCGTGCTCAAAACGCCGGGCCAGAGCGGCTTCAGCGCCGCCGTGGCGCCCAAGGTCTTTTTGCCCATCACGCTGCTAGCCAAAACCGGCCTCGTGCAGCGCGGCAGCCGGGTGCAGTACCGCAGCTACTACCAGTTTCCGCTGGGGGCCGACGTAGCGGCGGCCATCAAGCCCTTGCAAACGCGCTTCGACCAGACGGGTATCGACACCGATACCGTGGCCAGCCGGCAGCAGGCCACCGGCCGCGCCTTCCGCGACCTCACCCGGTTCTTGAGCCTCGTGGCCTTCGTGGCGCTGCTGCTGGGCAGCGTGGGCGTGGCCAGCGCCGTGAGCCTCTACGTGAAGGAAAAGCTGGCCAGCGTGGCCGTGCTGCGCTGCCTGGGCGCCAGCGGCCGGCAGGCGCTGCTCATTTACTTGATTCAAACGTCGGGGCTGGGGCTGCTGGGCGCCGCCATTGGGGCGGGGCTGGGCGCGGTGGTGCAGCTGCTGCTGCCCCGGGTGCTGGGCGGCTTCCTGCCGGTCGATGTGGCCGTGTCGGTGTCGCCGGCGTCGGTGGGGCTGGGGCTACTTACGGGGCTGGCGATGGCGGTGCTGTTTGCGCTGCTGCCGCTGCTGAGCATCCGGCGGGTGTCGCCGCTGCGGGTGCTGCGCGCCTCGCTCGACGAGGACACCGCCGCCCCCGACCCGCTGCGCGGGCTGGTGCTGGCCGGCATCGGGGCGTTTGTGCTGGGCTTTTCGTATTACCAAACCCGCGACTGGAAGCTGGCGCTGGGCTTCGCGGCCGGGCTGCTGGTGGCGCTGGGCGCGCTGGCGGGCCTGGGCCTGGGGCTGCGCTGGGCCCTGCGGCGCTTCTTCCCTACGGGCTGGAGCTACGTGGCGCGCCAGGGCCTGGCCAACTTATTCCGGCCCCAAAACCAAACCGTCACGCTCATCCTGTCGCTGGGGCTGGGCACGTTTTTGCTGGCCACGCTCTACCTCACGCAGGCCCTGCTGCTGGGCCGGGTGCAGCTCTCGGGCGCCGGCCAGCAGCCCAACCTGGTGCTGTTCGACATCCAGACCGAGCAGGAAAAGGGCGTCGAACGCCTGCTCACGGCCCAGCAGCTGCCCATCTTGCAGCGCGTGCCCATCGTGACGATGCGCCTGGCGGCCATCAACGGCCAGTCGGTGACGCAGCTTAAAAAGGACACCGCCAACGGTATTCCGCCCTGGGCGCTCACCCGCGAGTACCGCGTGACCTACCGCGACACGCTCAGCAAAACCGAGAAGCTGGTGGCCGGCACCCCGCCCCAGCGCGCCCCGGCCGGCGGCCTGCCCCGCGTGTCGGTCGATGCCAACTACTTCGAGCGCGTCAAGCTCAAGCTCGGCGACACGCTCACCTTTAACGTGCAGGGCGCCCCCATCGCCACGGTGGTGGGCGGCACCCGCGAGGTCGATTGGGGCCGCGTGCAAACCAATTTCCTGGTCGTGTTCCCGACCGGCGTGCTGGAGCAGGCACCGCAGTTCCACGTCATCCTCACCCGCACGCCCTCCAACGCCGTGCTGGCCGCCGCCCAGCGCGCCCTGGTGCGCGACTTCCCCAACGTGTCGGCCATCGACCTGGGCCTCATTTTGCAGACCGTGGACGAGATTCTGACCAAAATCTCGTTCGTCATCCGCTTCATGGCCGGCTTCAGCATCCTCACAGGGCTGCTCGTGCTGGCCTCGTCGGTGCTCATCAGCCGCTACCAGCGCACCCGCGAGAGCGTGCTGCTGCGCACGCTGGGCGCCAGCCGCAGCCAGATTTTGCGCATCACCCTGCTCGAATACGCCCTGCTGGGCTCGCTGGCCGCCTTCGCGGGCGTGCTGCTGGCCAGCCTGGCCGCCTGGGCGCTGGCCGTGTGGGTGTTCGAAACGCCGTTTGCGCTGAGCGCGCTGTGGCCGCTGCCGGCCTTGGTGGCCCTGGTGGCCGGCCTCACGGCCCTCATCGGTGGGCTCAATAGCCGCTCGGTGCTCAGCCAGCCGCCGCTGGCCGTGCTGCGCGCCGAAGGCTAAGTAGCCTGAGGAAACAAACGGGACTTGCTGCTGAATCCTCAAGCGCTTTGAGGATTCAGCGGCAAGTCCCGTTCGTTTCCTCAACGCCTTTGAGGATTCAGCCGGCTGCTTGCCTCGTTTCCTCAAACCCGGCAAGCGGGCGCGGCGCCGCAACTGCGCAGGCGGGCCTAATTTTGCCCCATGTCCGCTCCTACCCCGCTCACCGAGCTATTTGCCGATTTCAACAACCTGCACGTCCTCATCGTGGGCGACGTCATGGTCGATGCCTACGTGTGGGGCCGCGCCAGCCGGCTCTCGCCCGAGGCCCCGGTGCCCGTGGTCAACGTGGACCGCACCGAAAACCGCCTCGGCGGCGCCGCCAACGTGGCCCTCAACGTGCAGGCCCTCGGGGCCACGCCGCTGCTGTGCGCCGTGGTGGGCGACGACCAGGGCGGCGACCAGCTGCTGCGCCTGCTCCACGACCACCACCTGCCCGACACCGGCATCATCCGCAGCGCGCACCGCCCCACCACCTTCAAGCAGCGCATCCTGGCCCACGGCCAGCAGCTCGTGCGCATCGATTCGGAAGTTGAAACCGACCTCAACGCCGAGGAAGCCGCCCTGCTGCTAGCCGCCTACGATGACCTGCTGCCCCGCGCCGACGTGGTTATTTTTGAAGACTACGACAAGGGCGTGCTCAATGCCAGCATCATCGCCCAGTGCATTGCCCGCGCCCAGCAGCGCGGCATCCCAACGGTGGTGGACCCCAAGAAAAAGAACTTCCTGGCTTATAAGAACTGCACGCTCTTCAAGCCCAACCTGAAAGAATTGCGCGAGGGCCTCAAGCTGGAGTTTGGCGCCCCCGACGCCGACCGGCCCGGCTTTGAGGCGGCCGTGGCGCGCCTGCGCGACGTGCTGACGCCCGACATCGTGCTGGTCACGCTGTCGGAGCACGGCGTATTTGCCCAGCAGCACGCCGCCAAAACCTACCTGCCGGCCCACCTGCGCACCATCTCCGACGTGTCGGGCGCCGGCGACACGGTCATCAGCATTGCCGCCTGCTGCGTGGCCCTGCGCCAGCCCGCCGCCTTCACGGCCGCCCTCGCCAACCTCGGCGGCGGCCTCGTGTGCGAGCAAGTAGGCGTGGTGCCCATCGAAAAGCGCCTGCTGCTGGCCGAGGCCGAGGCGGCGGGGCTGTAGCCCGGTGGCGCGGGCGGGGCGGCCCGCGCTACCGCAGGCTGCGCACCACCCGGGCGGGGTTGCCCACGGCCAGCGAGTAGGCCGGAATGTCTTTCGTGACCACGGCGCCAGCCCCGATAACGCAGCCCGCCCCTATCGTGACGCCGGGGCACACGATGACCCCGCCGCCCAGCCAGCAGTCGTCGCCGATGGTGATGGGCCGGGCCAGCTCCAGGGTGCGGCGCACCCCGGCGTCGAGCGGGTGGGTGGCCGCGTAGAGCTGCACGCCGGGCCCACACAGCACGTTGGCGCCGATGGTGACGCGGGCCGCGTCGAGCACCACGCAGTTCACGTTGAAATACACGTTGGCGCCGCAGTAGATGTGCTGGCCGTAGTCGCAGTGAAAAGGTGGCTCGACCCACAGGTTGGCGCCCGCGTGGGGCAGCAGCTCGGCCAGGATGGTGCGCGCCGCGTCGGTCACCAGGTACTCCGTCACGTTGAGGCGGTGCAGCAGGCGCTTGGCGCGGGTGCGGGCGGCCAGCAGCGCCGGGTCGAAGGCGGCATACAGCTCGCCGGCCAGCATTTTTTCTTCTTCGCTCGGCATAGCAGGGGTGCTTTCTTACGTGGCTACTCTCAGCCAGTGGCGGCGTGCAGCAGCCACAGCAGCGCCAGCAGCACCAGCGGCGTGGTAATGATGGCGGCCATTGAGGTGGCTACCACCACGGCGGCCTCGGCGCGTAGCACGCGCCGAAAAAGCCGCCGCCACCCAAAAAACAGCAGCGCCGACACCACCATCGACGCGGCGTAGAAGCCGAGGCCAAACTCCGGTTTTGCGAGTTGCATAGTTAGCTGGGAAGTAAGCGGCGTTAGGGCTTGCGGGCCACCACGTATTCGGCAAAGCCCAGCAAATCCCAAAAAATGCTGGGCACAATGCGGCCGTACTTAATCAGGTTATGCGGAATCTTGAGTGGGATGAGCGCAATGCGGTGCAGGCTGCGCACCACGCCCCCGGCCACCACGTGCATATCGTGGCGCATCATCAGGTTGTAGAATTCCTGCACCGAGTAGATGCGCCGGTGAGTATCGTCGTCGAAGAAATTCAGCGTGCCCTTCATGCGCGGCAGCGTAGTCGAGTGCATCCCCGGAAACTCGATGTAGATGACCCCGCCCGACCGCAGCTTGGGCAGCAGGGCCGCCACCACCGCGTCGCCATTCTTGAGGTGCTCCAGGATGTGCGACATCATGATGAAGTCGAAATGGTTGTCGGGAATGGCCGCAAAATTCAGCTCCTCCAGGTTCATCTCGTAGAATTCCGTCATCAGCCGGAAATCCCGCTCGTCATTATTGTAATTTTTATCCAGGTCAACCCCGTAGTATTCGCAGGCCGGGTACCACTTCTTGGTATTCGAGGCCGAGTGGTTGCCCGCCCCGATATCCAGCAGGCGAAAGGGTTTGTGCGCGAAAAAGCGCTCCATAAAGCGAAATTTGGCGGGCAGCAGCAGCTTACGCGATAAGCTCATCAGGTTTTCTGGAATTAGGGCACTAAAAATGACGCAGTAGGCTAGCCAGTGGCCCGCGCACTACTGCGCAATATAGGTCCCCTTGTCGCTACGGGCGGGCGCCGGCGGCCCTACGCCTTCTTCAGAAACTCCGTTTTCAGCACCATCGTGCTGCCCCCGGCGCGGCCCTCCACCTCGGCCGGCGAGTTGGTGAGGCGGATATTCTTGACCAGCGTGCCGCGTTTGAGCGTCAGCGATGAGCCCTTCACTTTAAGGTCTTTGATGAGCGTTACCGCGTCGCCTTCGGCGAGCACGGTGCCGTTGCTGTCTTTGGGGGGCGTGTCCATTGGGGGGGCCTGGGAGCGGGCTGGCGCATGGCCAGCCCGCGTGGGTTGAAACTAGAAGCGGGGCCGGGGGAGCTACCCGCGCCAGGCCTTCACCGTCTCCACGAATACTTTCACGTTGTCGGGGTTGGTATCGGGGTACACGCCGTGGCCGAGGTTGGCAATGTGCGGGCCCCCGGCAAACTGCGTGAGCATGGCCTCGGTGGCGGCCTTCACCTGGGCCGGCGTGCCGTAGAGGGCGCAAGGGTCGAGGTTGCCTTGCAGCGTTTTGCCGGGGGCCTGCTGGCGCGCCTGGGCGGGCGCCTGGTTCCAGTCGAGGCCGATGGTCCGGCAGGGCGACTTGGCAAAGTCCTCCACGGCCCACCACGCGCCCTTGGCAAACACCGTGACGGGCACCAGCGGCGCCAGCGCCGCGCTGATGCGGTTGATGTAGGCCGTCGAAAACTCGGCGTAGTGAGCCGGCGGCAGGATGCCGGCCCACGAGTCGAACACCTGCACGATGTCGGCCCCGGCCGCCACCTGCGCTTGCAGGTAGGCAATGGTGGTCACCGTTATTTTCTCCAGCAGCTGGTGGGCCAGGGCGGGCTCCTGGTACAGCATCCGACGGGCCTTGCTGAAGGTTTTGGAGCCGTGGCCCTCCACCATGTACGCCAGAATGGTCCAGGGCGCGCCCGCAAAGCCGATGAGCGGCACCCGGCCGGCCAGCTCGCGCTTGGTGATGCGCAGGGCTTCGAGCACGTAGCCGAGGTGCTCCTCGGGGTCGGCCACGCGCAGCTTGGCCACATCGGCGGCATTTTTCACCACTTCGGGGAAGAGCGGGCCCTTGGCCTCCAGCATCTCGTAGGTGAGCCCCATCGCCTCGGGCACCACCAGGATGTCGGAAAAAATGATGGCCGCGTCTACGCCCAGCGCATCGACGGGCTGAATGGTCACCTCAGCGGCCAGGGCCGGGGTTTCAACCAGTTCTTTAAAGCCGGAGAGCCGGCCGCGCAGGGCGCGGTACTCGGGCAGGATGCGGCCGGCCTGGCGCATGAGCCAGACGGGGGTACGTTCGGTGGTTTCGCCCTGGGCGGCGCGGAGGAGAAGGTCGTTTTGAAGCATGGGGCAAGTAGCGGGCCGGGCGCAAAGGGCCGGCCGTAGGCAAGCCGCAAAGGTAGCTACCGGGTGCGGCGCGCCCGCCGGGCCGCGGGTCAGCGGCGCGGGCCAGCCCCGCGAGGCGGCCAGCCAGCACCCCCGGCGGCTACGGCCTGAAAATCAGTCGCCCGTCCGGGCTCACCCACATGGAGGGCTCGGTGCCGGCCACCGCCCGGGGCGTGTACCGCGCGCGCTTATCAAAAAACACGAGGTACAGCACGCCCAGTATGGGCCCTAGCAGCAGGGAGACCAGCAGGCGCAGGTGCCAGTAATGGGTGGGGCTCATCCCCCAGTGGTGGGCGAGGAGTTTCAGCAGGTATTCCATCCTTGAAATTACGCTTGCGCCGCCATTTTTACAAGCTGGGCCCACCGCCGGGCGCCGCCGCTCGGGGCCGGGCGCAAGTAGCGAGCGCAACGTGTAGCAGGCATGAAAAAAGCCCCCTCAACAGCTTGCTAAGGGGGCTTCAGTGGCTCCGCTGGGATTCGAACCCAGGACCCGTACATTAAAAGTGTACTGCTCTACCAGCTGAGCTACAGAACCAATATCTGGTATTCTACTTAACTTATACTCCTCCTAAAAATCCTGCTCAGGTAGCGCCTGCGCAAGATGTGTGGCTCCGCTGGGATTCGAACCCAGGACCCGTACATTAAAAGTGTACTGCTCTACCAGCTGAGCTACAGAACCAATATCTTTGTGCGACAATCGCGGTGTGTTACCGTTTTTGTGGGTGCAAAAGTACGGCTACATTTTGAATCTGACAACCCCGGCGCAAAAAGAAACGGCTTCTCCCCTTCGTTCGGGCCGGTGGCATTGGGTTATCCAACTGCCTTTGTGGGCGTTGGCCACGGCTTGTGGGCAAATAAAATTTTCGGCGTCGGCGCCTGCGCCGGCTACCGGGCAGCTGGCGCAGGCCGATTTGCTCTTCACCCAGGGGCGCTATGCAGCGGCGGCCCCGCTCTATCGGCGGCAGGTGTGGCGGCAGCAGCAGGTGTCGCCGCGCCTGCTTTTGCGCATGGCCTACGCCCAGCATCAGCTGGGGCACTACGCCGCCGAGCTGCTGTACCTGAACCTGGCTCAGGCGCGGCAGCCGCGCCTGGGCACCTGGCGGCAGCTGGTGGCGCTGGCCCAGCGCCAGCGGCTGGTGGGCTACCCCGGCACCTGGCAGCAGGAGGTGCGGGTGCAGGCCCAGCGCTACTACTACTCGGGGCTGCAAGCACTGCTGAGCGGGGCAGTGGGCGTGGGCATCGTGCTACTGCTGCGGCAGCGGCGCACCAAGCGCGGGGGCTGGGTGGCCTACGGCGCCTACGTGCTGGCTACGGGCGCTTACCTGGTGCTGCTGCGCCCCGAGCCGGTGGGCGTCGTCACGCGGGCCGGGGCGGCCCTCATGGCTGGCCCCGGCGCGGGCGCTACCTGGCTCAGCACAGCCGCCCCCGGCGACCGCCTGCCCGTGCTGGGGCATACCGATATCTGGCTGCGCGTGCGCTGGCAGGACCGCGTGGCCTACGTGCGCGCCACCGACGCGCTGGTGGTGGAATAGGCGTTGATAATGGTTAATGGTTAATATTTTTTGTGACGTGCGCAATGGGTCACTAAAAAGAGGCATCCTTTCAGCCGCCAGACTGGTGGTCTGACGGCTGAAAGGATGCCTCTTTCTGGGCTATTCAATAAGGCGGGCAAGCTATTTTCGGTGGCTTGCTGAGCAGCAAGAATGCTGCCTAAACGGTTTCGGCAAAAAACATTAACCGCTAACCATTAAATAATCAATCATTAATTGAAGTACACCTGGTATTGCAGGATGACGGCACCGCGGCGCGAGTCTACCACGTTTTCGCCGGCGCTGTTAGTGGTGTAGTAGGGCCGGTTCTGGTACGAAAGGCTGAACTTGGAGGTGTGGCCCGTGATGAGCCAGTTGACGCCGGCGTCGTAGAAATTCACGTCGTCGGCGAGGCGGGCGTAGCGCGAGTGCTGGTAGGCCACGTAGGGCATAAAGGTGCTGGTACCCACGAGGTTATCTTTGAACTTGTAGCCCAGCTGCGAGTACACCGAGTTGCCGGTGCCGTACTCGGGGTAGGCGTTGCCGAAGCCGCCGATGCTGTTGCTGCTGGGGTTGGAAGTGCCGGTGGCGGGGTTCATGGGGGCGCCGCTGCGGATGTAGCCGGGGCCGAAATCGTAGTGAATAGCGGCGGCGTAGAAACTCACGCTGGCCGCGTCGGGCGCGGTAGTGAGCGGGGCGTCGTAGAACACGTCGACGGCGTACTGCTGCATGGCCTTGGTTTGCACGTTGGTGGGGCTGCCCTGGGTGTACCACACGGCCTCGGGCTGCACGATGAAGCCCGCGCCGAGGTTGAACACGGCCTTTTTGCCGAGGTACGTGCCGGCGGTGTAGGGCGTGAGGTTGCTTTCCTGGTCCTTGAACTGGTACTGGAAGTAGCCCTGGTACTGCGGCTTGGGTGGCGTGAGAGCAAAGGAGGCGTTGGGGCCGGCCGTGGTCACGTAGCCGGCGGCTTTCTGGTAGAGCAGCGGGTTGGCGATGGCCACGCGGTAATCGAGCTTGCCGAGCTTGCCCTTGAGGTACACGCTGAGCTTGCGGCCAAACTGGTCGTTCACGTCGTTGGTGGCTTCCTCCAGGGTGGGCAGGTCGAGGCCCATGATGGTGCCGGCCGACGACGAGGCGTAGCGGGCCAGGCCGTTCCAGGCGCCGAGGCCGGCGCCGAAGGACAGCTTGTTCTTCACGATGGCGTATTCGGCCACGGCATCGTGCAGGAAGAAGCCGCCGGTGCCGCTCTGGGCGGCGCCGGGCGTGCCGCCGCTCTTGCGGTCGGCGTTGTAACTGAGGTTGTTGAGGCCGATTTGCGAGTAGATGAACACGCGGTCGGTGAGCTGGCCGTAGAACTGGATGCGGAAGCGCCGGATGCCGATATCGTAGGTATTGGGCACGTTGTAGCCGCCCACGGTGCTGCCGGGGTTGCTCTCGTTGTAGCGCATCCACACCTGGTTGAGCAGCGTGAACTTGACGTAGCGGCTGGCGTCGGCATTGAGCGGCAGCTTGCCATCCTTAAGGAAAAAATTGGGCGGAGGCGTGTCCTGGGGCTGCTTAGTGGCCTGCTCGGCCTGGGTTTGCGTGGGCTGCTGGTTGGGCGAGGGGTTGACCTGGGCCACGGCCAGCACGGGCAAAAAAAGCGCCGTGCCCAGCACAGCGGGAGATAGCAGTTGCTTCATCTAAACTAATAAAATAGGGGCACAAAAAACCGGTTCACTGCCCCCAGCACGGGCACAATGAACCGGTAAAGCACCTACCAAACTTATGAACTTCGGGTGAGCTACTCGGCCGGGCGGCCTATAACTCGCCTTCTTCCTTGCGGAAATTATTGAGTACCATCTTGTCCATCAGGCCCGGTAGCCATTTATTGAGAAAAACCACTAATTTTCCTTCCCCCGTGAGCACGAGGCCGCGCTGGCGCTGCTCCACGGCGCGGCGCAGGTGCTGGGCCACTTCCTCGCTGGTCATCATTTTGCCTTCGTCACGGGGGGTTTCGTTCTGGGTTTGGCCGTTGGCGAGCAGGGCCGTGTGGCGGATGTTGGAGGCCGTGAAGCCGGGGGCGGCCGTGAGCACGTTCACGCCCTGGGGCAGCAGCTCGGTGCGCAGGGCTTCGAGAAAGCCATTCATAGCAAACTTGGAGGCCGAGTAGCCGGTGCGGCCCGGCAGGCCCCGGTAGCCGGCAATGCTGCTGATGCCCACTATCGTGCCCTTGCTGGCGAGCAGGTGGGGCAGCGCGGCCTTGGTGACGTACACGGTGCCGAAAAAATTGGTTTGCATGAGCTGCTCCAGCACTTTCACGTCCACGTCGGCAAATTTGGCGCGCATGCTCAGGCCGGCGTTGTTGAGCAGCACATCGAGGCGGCCGAAGGCGGCGATGGTTTCGGCCACGGCGCGGTTGGCGTCGGCGAGCACGCCTACGTCGCCCTGCACAATGCGGTGGGCAATGCCGGCGGCGGCCAACTCAGCGGCGGTAGCGGCCAGCTTGGCCGCGTCGCGGCCCGTGACGACCACGCTGGCCCCGGCCCGGCCAAACTCCAGGGCGCAGGCGCGGCCAATGCCCGAGGTGCCGCCGGTGATGAGAACTACACTAGTTTTCATGAAAAGTAATTAAGCAAGAAAAAAGCCCGGCAAGCGGCCCCACGAGCCGCCCACCGGACCACAAACCTACGGCCAGCGCCGGAACCGCTGCTGGCCAGCCGGCCAATTTGCAGACCGGTGGCTAATTAGGTGATTTTTGCCCCCGCTTGGGTAGTCCGACACCATTCTGTGATTTACCTTTAGGCCCTATATCGTGCGTTCGCAGTACTTTTCGATTTTTCAATAACTTCTCTTCTCTCGTCTTTACTTCTACCCTATGTTGCAACCTTTACGTTTGTGGGTGAATTGCCTGGCCGGGCTGGGCCTGCTGCTGCTGCCCGGGCTAAGCCAGGCCCAGTGCCCTACCACGGCCGCCTGCACGCCCGGCAAGGCCACCAGCCCGCTCACAACGGCCTTCGGCATGGGCATTTTCAACGTCACGCTGGGCACCATCAACAACACGACCGGCGGGGCGGCCGATGGGTACAAGGACTATAGCTGCGCACTCGGCACCACGCTCACGGCCACGGTGCCCACGACCATTACCATCAAGAACGCGGCGTCATCGGGCTCGTTTACGGCCTCGCCCGAAAACGTGCGGGTGTGGATAGACTATAACAACGACGGCTCGTTTGACGATAAAACGGAGTTGGCCTTCAGCTCGGATAACAAGCTGGTGCACACCGGCACCATCCTGCCGCCCGCCACGGCCACCCTCAACGCCAAGCTGCGCCTGCGCGTGGCCTCGGACTACGCCAACAACGTGGCCCCCACGCCCTGCTCGACGCCCTTGTACTCGCAGGACGAGGACTACGCCGTGACGCTGACGGCCAACACCAGCAAGCCCACGGCCGCGTTTTCGCAGAACCTGACTACTACCTGCTCGGGGCAGGTGCAGTTTACCGATAAGTCGACGGGCTCGCCCACCAACTGGGCCTGGGACTTTGGCGACAACACGAGTAGCACCCAGCAAAACCCGCTGCACACCTACGCCACCGCCGGCACCTACCAAGTGAAGCTGACGGCTACCAACTCGGCCGGCAGCAGCACCACGGCGGCCACGGCCATCACCTACAATACCCAGGTGCCGGTGGCCGCTAACTGCGCCGGTCAGGCCGCCAAGCAAAACTGCTGCAACTTTGGCGTGACGCGGGTGCAGCTGGGCACCATCGACAATTCCTCGGCCGACGGCAGTGTGGGCTACGAGGACTTTAGCTGCCCGCAGCGCACGAGCCTGATGCTGGGCATGGCCTACACGCTGACCATCGGCACGGGCGGCACCAACAACTACGATACCCGCGCCTGGCTCGACCTGAACAACGACGGCGTGTTCAGTACCTCGGAGCAGGTGCTGGAGGCGCTCAACAAAGCCAACCCCAGTGCCTCGCTCGTCATTCCGGGCACGGCCACCCTCAACAAGCCGCTACGCCTGCGCATTGTGGCCGATGGCGTGGGCACCAACCCGCAGGCCTGCACTGCCCCCACCCTGGGCCAGATGGAAGACTACACCGTGACGGTGGTGCCCAACACGGCGCCCCCGGTGGCCAGCTTTACCTCCAACTACGTGGCCGGCACCTGCACCACGGGCAACACCTACACCTTCAGCGACACGAGCACCGGCGGCCCCACCGCCTGGCAGTGGACGGTGAGCCCCGGCACGGGCGTTTCCTTTACCAACGGCACCTCGGCCGCTTCCATGAACCCCCAGATTGCCTTTGCCAGCACGGGCTACTACACCGTGTCGCTGAAGGCTACCAATGCTAACGGCAGCAGCACCTCGGCGGGCAGCACGCTGCTCATCCAGGTGCCCTGCCTCTCGTACTGCGCCAGCTACGGCGGCTACGCCGGGGGCTACACCAGCGCGCTCTGGATTACCAATGTGAGCGTGAGCCCGGGCACGAGCGGCGGCACGGCCTTCAGCAACTCGACGGCCAACTCGACGGGCGGCTACTCCTTTTACGCCACCCAGAGTGTGGGCCTGACGCCGGGCGCCACCCAGACCATCTCGGTATCGGCCAGCTCGACGACCTATCACCGCACCACCATCTGGATTGACTTCAACCACGACGGCGTGTTTGCGAATACCACCGGGACGGGCGGCGAGTTGGTGTACAACGGCTCGGCCAGCCAGGCTTTGGCCACGGCCAGCGTGGTAGTGCCCGCCGGCATCGGCACCAGCCGCATGCGCGTGGAGGTAGCCACCAACACCAACAGCCCCAACAGCTGCGCCGCTTACCTGGGCGATGCCGAAGTGGAAGACTACCCCATCAACGCCAAGGTGCTGGCCGCCCGCGAGGCCCTGGCCCTGGCCGCCCTCACCGTGAGCCCCAACCCCACGACCGACGGCCTGCTCCAGGTGCAGGTGAGCGAGGCCAGCGCCAGCGGCCTCTACACCCTGGAAGTAACCAACCCACTGGGCACCCACCTGCTGGGCCAGACGCTGCGCCTGGGCACGGCCGCCCCGGCCGCCCTCGACCTGAGCGCGCTGCCCGCTGGCCTCTACCTGCTGCGCCTCACCAACGCCCAGGGCCAGACGGCCCTGCGCCGCGTGGTGCGCCAATAGCCGGCCCACCCCGGCCCGCCGCGCCGGCCCCGGCGCGGCGGGCTTTTTTTCTGCCTCCCCCCTTTCTGTTTTTCTATGTTCCCAACTTTACTTCGCCGCTTCGGCCTGGTACCCCGGCTGGTGCTGTTTCTGCTGGCCCTGGTGGCGGCCCGGCCAGCCGCCGCCTCGCACTTGCTCGGGGGTGAGATGTCGTATAAATACCTGGATGCCAACGGCCCGGCGGGCACGCCCTTCCGCTACCAGATAACGGTGTCGTCGTACTTCAACGGCCTCTACCCGAGCAACCCCAACGTGTCGTCGCCGCCCACGTCTATTGCCATTGACATCTTCAACCGCACGGGGGGCAACCGCATCAACACCGTTACGGCCAGCCGGGCGGCGGGGGGCATCGGGTCGCCGATAACGCCGCGCGTGCCCAGCGGCTGCTCCATTACGGGGCCCAGCCAGCCGTTTTACCTGCTTCGGTACACGGCCACGGTGTCGCTCCCGATTTCGGTGGATGGCTACTACGCCGTGTACACGCTCTCGGCCCGCAACACCACGCTCACCAACATCAGCAACGTAAACAACGATGTGCCGCTCACGCTCTACGTGAGCATGGCCCCGCCGCTCATCTACAACCGCTCGCCGGTGTTTTCGGACACGGCCGTGGCCATCGTGTGCGCCAACGACACGACGGTGCTGCTCAACAACGCCGTGGATGCCGATGGCGACCGCCTCGTGTATTCCTTTGGCACGCCCTACGCCGACCAAACCAACTACAACTCCTTCCCGCCCCTGCCCGCCCTGGTGCCTTATAACCCGGGCTACAGCACGGCGGCCCCCTTCGGGCCGGGCGCCGGCAACTTTGCCATCATCAATGCCAGCACGGGCACGGCCAAGTACGGGGCTACTAAAAACGGCCTCTACGGCGTGGCCGTGGATGTGGGCGAGTACCGCACCATCAACGGGCGCGAGGTGCTCATTGGCACCACCCGGCGCGACTTGCAGCTGGTAGTAGCCACCTGCCCGCCCACGGCGGCGCCGGTGCTGCCGCCCGTGTCCACCACCCCGCGCAGCTATTCCATCGAGGAAGGGCAGTCGCTCAGCATTCCGCTCTCGGCCACGCAGTCGGCGGGCCACTCGCTCACGATGACGCTCAACAGCGTGCTGCTCGACGGGGCGGGCGGCTTCGATACGAAATTTAACGGCAGCACGGGCGTGGTGATTGGCACCAACCCCACCGGCACGGCCACGGCCACCGGCAACGGCACGGTGTCAGGCACGTTCGTGTACAACTCGGTATGCGGCGAGGGCCGCGCCACGCCCTACGACGTGGCCTTTACGATTAAGGACAACGGCTGCGCCGGCAAAACGGTGGCCGACGTTATTCGCATCAGCGTGACCAAGCCCACCGGCCGCACCGGCCTCACGGGCGATGCGCTGATATGCAGCCTGAACACGGTGAGCACTTACTCGGCTACCGGCGGCACGGCCCCCACCACGCGCTGGCGCGTGGTGGGCGGCACCATCGTGGGCAGCAATACTGGTAGTTCGGTGCAGGTGAAATGGGCCACGGCGGGCTCGGGGCTGGTAGTAGCCCGGGGCGTGTCGAGCTACGGCTGCCTCACCGACTCGGTATCGCAGACGGTGACGGTGGCCCCGGCGGGCACGCTCACCATCGGGGGTGGGCAGAGCGTGTGCCAGGGCAGCAGCGTGACGCTGACCGTGACCGGCGGCACGGCACCCTACACGCTGTCGGGCGGCGGCACGTCGCAGACCGGCGCGGGGCCATTTACCGTGACGCCGACCCAGACCACGACCTACACCATCAGCAGCGCCACGGCCACCGGCGGCTGCACGGGCACCGCACAAGTAACCGTGACGGTAGTACCCGGCCCGGCCGCCAACGTGGGCGCGGCCACCCGCACCACCTGCTCGGGCACGCCCCTCACGCTGGGCGCGGCCCCCGTAGCCGGCAACACCTACAGCTGGAGCCCGGCCACCGGCCTGAGCAGCGCCACCGTGGCCAACCCCACCCTGACGCTCACCAACACGACCAATGCGCCCATCACCCAGACCTACACCCTGACCGAAACCAGCGCCACGGGCGGCTGCACGGCCACTAACTCGGTGACGGTTACTATTAACCCGGCGGCCGTGGCCGTGCCCGGCAACGCGGTGACGCTGTGCTCGGGTGGCTCGGCCCAATTGGGCGCGGCCCCGGTGAGCGGCTTTACCTATAGCTGGAGCCCAGCTACTGGCCTCAGCAGCGCTACCGTGGCCAACCCCACCGTGACGCTAACTAACACGACCGGCGCGACTATTACCACGACTTACACCCTGACCGTGACCAACACGGCCACCGGCTGCGTGGGTACCGCCACGGTAGCCGTAACCGTGAACCCCATCGTGACGGCGGCGCCCGGCGCGCCCGTGGCCATTTGCTCGGGCGGCTCGGCGCAGTTGGGCGCGCCCCCGGTAGCCGGCCTCGTTTACAGCTGGAGCCCGGCTACCGGACTCAGCAGCACTACCGTGGCCAACCCCACCGTGACGCTAACTAACACCACCAGCGCCCCTACTACCCAGACCTACACCCTGACCACCACCAACTCGGCCACCGGCTGCGTGAGCGTGGGCACGGTCGTAGTGACGGTAAACCCGGCCGTAGTAGCCGTACCTGGCGCGGCAGTTACGTTCTGCTCGGGTGGCTCGGCCCAATTGGGCGTGGCCCCGGTTACTGGCTTTACCTACAGCTGGAGCCCGGCCACTGGCCTGAGCAGCACCACCGTAGCTAACCCGACCGTGACGCTAACTAACACGACCGGCGCGGCCATTACGACCACCTATACCCTGACGACGACCAGCGCCGCCACCGGCTGCGTGGGTACCGCCACGGTAGCCGTGACGGTGAACCCGGCCGTAGTGGCCGTGCCCGGCGCGGCGGTGACGTTCTGCTCGGGCGGCTCGGCCCAGTTAGGCGCGGCCCCGGTCGCCGGCTTTATTTACAGCTGGAGCCCGGCCACCGGCCTGAGCAGCGCCACCGTGGCCAACCCCACCGTGACGCTGACTAACACGACCGGCGCCCCGACGACCACGACTTACACCCTGACCGTGACCAGCACGGCCACCGGCTGCGTGGGCACCGGCACCGTGGCCGTAACCGTAAACCCGCTGCCCGTAGTGGTAGCCGGCCCGGCCGTGACGACCTGCTCGGGCGTGCCGGTGGCCCTTGGCGGGCCGGCCGTGAGCGGCTTTACCTACAGCTGGAGCCCGGCCACCGGCCTCAGCAGCCCCACCGTGGCTAACCCCACCGTGACGCTGACTAACACCACCGGCGCGGCCTTCACCCAGACCTACACCCTCACCGTGACCAACGGCAGCACCACCTGCGCCAACTCGGCCACGGTAGCCGTGACGGTGAACCCGGCCGTAGTGGCCGTACCCGGCGCGGCGGTGGCCTTCTGCTCGGGCGGCTCGACCCAATTGGGTGCGGCCCCGGTTTCGGGCTTTACGTATAGCTGGAGCCCGGCCACCGGCCTGAGCAGCGCCACGGCGGCCAACCCCACCGTGACCTTGACCAACACCACCAACGCCCCGACCACGACCACCTACACCCTGACCGTGACCAACACGGCCACCGGCTGCGTGGGCACCGGCACCGTGGCCGTAACCGTGAACCCGCTGCCCGTCGTGGTAGCCGGCCCGGCTACTACCATCTGCTCGGGCACTTCGGCCCAATTGGGTGCGGCCCCGGTCGCGGGCTTTACGTATAGCTGGAGCCCGGCCACGGGCCTGAGCAGCGCCACCGTGGCCAACCCCACCGTGACCCTGACCAACACCACCAACGCTCCCTTCAGCACTACCTACACCCTGACCGTGACCAACGCCGCCACCGGCTGCGTGAATACCGGCACCGTGGCCGTGACCGTGAACCCCGCCGCCACGGCCGCCGCCGGCCCGGCGCAGGCCGTGTGCGATAAATCGACCATCACGCTGGGCACGGCCCCGCTGCCCGGCTACTCCTACCGCTGGACGCCGGCCACCAACCTGAGCAGCGCCACCGTGGCCCGGCCCGTGCTCACGGGCGTGAATACGACCAGCGCGCCCATCATCCAGAAGTATGTGGTGCTGGCCACCACCGCCCTGGGCTGCGTGAGCAAAGACTCGGTGCTGATTACCATCAACCCGCGCCCGGTGGCCGATACCATCGTGGGCCCGCGCTCGGTATGCCCCACCATCACGGGCATCGTGTACTCGATTCAGAACCCCCACAGCTCGGTGTATAACTGGACGGTGACGGGCGGCAACCTCACCAGCGGCCAAGGCACGGCTTCCATCACCGTGGACTGGCCCAATGCCGGCACCGGCTCGGTACGCGTGACCTCGACCAACGCCCAGAACTGCGTGTCGGACGGCTTTACGCTGCCCGTCATCAGCAACCGGATTCTGCAAACGGCCAAGCCCACCGGCCCCGGCAGCGTGTGCCAGGCCGATGGCCCCTACAGCTACCAGACGGTGCTGGCCAACGGCTCGTCGTACGCGTGGCAGCTCTTTGGCACGGCCCAGGGCACTACCGTGAACGTGGGCAACAAGACGACCATCAGCTTTACCTCGGCGGGCCTGGCCAAGCTCGTAGTCACGGAAACCAGCAACCCCAGCGGCGGCCAGTGCCGGGGCGTGAGCGATACGCTCTACATCACCGTCAAGCCTTCCCCGCTCACGACGCTCAACATCCAGGGCCCCGACCGCTTCTGCGTGAATAGCGGCGCCCAGACCTACACCCTGGCCGGCGCCAGCGGCTCGACCTACGCGTTTCAGCTCAACGGCGCCCCCATCGCCAACGTGGGCGGCGTGGTGACCATCCCGGCCAGCACGGCCGTGGGCACCTACACCCTCACCGCCCGCGAAACCAGCGCCGGCAACTGCGCCGGACCGCTCTACACGAAGACGTTTACCGTGGACCCGCGCCCCGGCACCATCGTCATCAACGGGCCGCGCTTCGTGTGCCCGGCCGCCCTCAGCCTCACCTACACCGTGCCCAATGCCACCCCCGGCTCTACCTACCAGTGGACCGTGGCGGGCGGCACCATCACGGCCGGCCAGGGCACGGCTACCATCACGGTGGCCTTCCCGGCCAATACCACGACCAACAAGACGGTGAGCGTAACCGAAACCTCGGCCTTCGGCTGCGGCGGCACGGCAGTGGCCATTACGGTGGTGCCCGACAATGCCCAGGCCCCGCTGCTCACGCTGGCCTCGGTGCTGCCCACCGACAACACCAAGGTGACCCTCACCTTTAGCGTCGCCAACCCCGGCAACACCCCCAACCCGGTGCAGGTGCTGCGCCGCACGGCCGGCAGCACCGGCGCCTTCACCACGGTGGGCACGGTGCCCGCCTCGGCCACCACCTTCGTCGATGCCACCGGCAACGCCGCCCAAACGGCCTACGAGTACAGCCTGGGCCTCACCAATGGCTGTGGTGACCTGGCCACTGCCCCCACCTCGGCCACGACGGTGCTGCTGAACGTAGTGGCCGTGCCCGGCCCCGGCGGCCGCAACCAGGGCGCGGCCAACCTGAGCTGGACGGCCTACCAGGGATTTGCCGTGGCGGGCTACCGCCTATATCGGCAGGACGACAGCAAGGGCTACACCCTCGTGACGACCCTGCCCGCCGGCACCTTGCAGTACAGCGCCGCCAACGCCGGCCAGGGCTTCAACCAGTGCTTCCGGGTGGTGGCCTTCTCCTCGGAGGCTACCCCGCGCGAGTCGAACTCCAATACGGCCTGCGTCGATTTTGCCAACAAAACGGCGTTCTACAACATCATTACGCCTAATAATGACGGCCAGAACGACAAGCTCGAAATCGACAACGTGCAGCTCTACCCCGGCAACTCGATGACCATCTTCAACCGCTGGGGCCGCGAGGTGTACTCGACCACCAACTACAACAACACCAGCAATGCCTGGGGCACCGACCCCGCCATTGCGGCCGGCGTGTACTACTACCTCTTCAAGCTCGCCGATGGCACCGCCACCAAAGGCTGGGTCGAAGTAGTGAAGTAGCGCCCCCGGCCGGGTGCTTCAGCCAAAAGGGCTGCCTCCGTGAGGCAGCCCTTTTTTATGCGCAAGTCCCGGCTGTGAAGAATAGGACGTGAGGCGCGCTTATTCTTCACAGCCGATGCAAAGAATAAGGACCAGCTTTCACTTATTCTTTACAGCCGGTGTAAAGAATAAGCGCTGGCTTCCACCCATTCTTTACAGCTATTGTAAAGAATAAATGGCAGATTATCTCCATTCTTTACAAGGCCCCACCGGGCCAAGAGGATATTCGCCCGGCGGGGCCGCCGCATACCCAAGCCGCCGAACCGCACGAGTACCTTTGCAGCCTAGCCCGCTTATCCCGTATGCCCAGCAAAGCCACCAAACTCGCCAACTCCATCCCGCCCGAAGCCCTCCGTAATGTCGAAATCCAGGACATGGTAGCGGAAGGCAAATGCCTGGTACGCATCGAAAACCTCGTCGTATTCGTGGGCCAGGTGGCCCCCGGCGACGTGGTGGATTTGCGCATCACCAAGGCCCACAAGCGGTTTATGGAGGCCGCGCCCATTCATTATCACAAGCGCTCGGTGCTGCGTACCGAGCCGTTTTGCCAGCACTTTGGCACCTGCGGCGGCTGTAAGTGGCAGCACATCAGCTACGACGCCCAGCTTAGCTACAAGCAGCAGCAGGTGGAGGACCAGCTCACGCGCATCGGCAAGGTGGCCCTGCCCGAGGTGCGCCAGATACTGCCCTCGCCCGAGCGCCTCTACTACCGCAACAAGCTCGAATACACCTTCAGCGGCAACGGCTGGCTAACCGAAACCCAGATTAAGGACGAAAACGCGCACTACGACCGCCGCGTGCTGGGCTTCCACACGCCCGGCCGCTTCGATAAGATACTGGACGTGGAGCACTGCTGGCTCCAGCCCGAGCCGAGCAACGAAATCCGCCTGTTCGTGCGCGACTACGCGCGCCAGCACCGGCTAGCCTTCGGCGACATGGTGAAGCAGACCGGCCTGCTGCGCAACCTCATCATCCGCACCGCCGAGAGCACCGGCGAAACGATGGTTATCCTGCAATGCTACCACGACGACGAGGCCCTGCGCCCGCTGCTGGATGCCGTGTATGCCAAGTTTCCGCAGATTACGTCGCTCAACTACGTGCTCAACAACAAGGGCAACGAGACCTTCCACGACCTGGAAGTGGTGTGTTATAAAGGCAAGCCCTACATCGAGGAAGACATGGAAGGCCTGCGCTTCCGCATCGCGCCCAAGTCGTTTTACCAGACCAACTCGGCCGGCGCCTACAACCTCTACAAGGTGGCCCGCGAGTTTGCCGAAATCAAGCCTACCGACCTCGTGTACGACCTCTACACCGGCGCCGGCACCATCGCCAACTTCGTGGCCCGCCAGGCCAAGCGCGTTATCGGCGTGGAGTACGTGGAGCAGGCCGTGCTCGACGCCCGCGTGAACTCGGACATCAACAGCGTGACCAATACCGAGTTTTTCGCCGGCGACATGAAGGACATGCTCACCGAGGCCTTCACCAGCCACCACGGCCACCCCGACGTCATCATCACCGACCCGCCCCGCGCCGGCATGCACGAAGACGTGGTGAAGCGCCTCGTGGAGCTGCGCACGCCCCGCGTCGTCTACATCAGCTGCAACCCCGCCACTCAGGCCCGCGACCTGGAGCTGCTTGACGAGGTATACAAAGTAACCCGCGTGCAGCCGGTGGATATGTTCCCGCACACCCACCACGTGGAGAACGTGGTGCTGCTGGAACTGCGGTAGAATCGTCAGACAGATGGAAAATATATTAGCAGGAATTGATTTCGAGGGTGGTTTCACGTTGAACGAACTACGCGCTTGGATGGACGGCGGCACTGTGCAGTTAATGCTTGCCGACCAAAATCAAACCAATTTTACCATCGTTTTCTGTCAAAAAGTAGCTTTGGAAATTCATCTTAGTACCAGAACTTGGATACCAGGGAGCCTACTTTTCAATGAAGCTGAAATTCCTATTCGCTCAACAAGTGAACGTGTCATATTAGATGCGCTAAAAGCGGTCCAGTTCAGCGGTAGAATACCCCGGAAAGACAGGCCACTCGAGCGGAAAATAATAAGCGATTGTATAAGCTTTGTTGAATCCGATGATTATTTAGAAACCGCCAGAATTATGGGTCGGTTGTAAGCATAACAAACTTGTAACTATGGACTACTTCAACGACCCCGAGCTAAACGGCAAATACTTGGGCACAATTACCAAGGATTTCGCCACCGCGTCCGACACCATTAAGGAAGCGTCGTACCAGATTCGCAAGCGCGAGATTTCGCAGTATCCGGTGTTCATCTTTGCCCGGCAGGCGGTGCAGCTCGGCAGCCTGCTCATCAACGGCGACGAGTTGGATTTGCAGTGGCACGTCTTCGCCAGCTACCTCGAAATCCTGGCCCAGCAAGGCATCGTGGACCCCGACAAAATCGCCGACTTTCAGGAAACCTGGAAAGACCCCGACGAATTTTGCTGCCTCTTCGTGGTGGACGAGGAGTTCACCAATTTCGTGTACATCCCCTACCCCGAGGACTGACCACTGATTAGCACGGATTTCACGGATTTTGTGAACAGCGCCATCACTTCGCTCGCCGTAGCCCAACTTGGTTATCGCACAGATTAAATAAACTAAAAAAGGCCACCCAGTTGGGTGGCCTTTTCTGTAGGTAAGCGTCGTTCACAAAATCCGTAAAATCCGCGCTAATCAGTGGTCTATTTAATGTCAAACAGCAGGCCGAAGTACCCCAGGCGGCCGTAGCCGGGCGAGCCGTACACTTGCAGGTTCTGGTTATCAAACAGGTTGGTGACGCCGGCTTGCACGGTGGTGTGCGCGGCCCTGAGGGTATAGCCTACCTGGGCATCCACGGTGTGGGTGGCGGGCACGGTGCCGGTGGCAAAGGTCGATTCGTAGAGGAAGCTCTCGGCCCAGCGGTAGTTGAGGTTGTAGCTCAGGCGGCGGTCGAGGGCCTGGCCATCGAGGCCGAGGTTGAACTTGTGGCGCGGCGTGTTGAAGTACGACTGCGTGCCCTCGTCGAAAGTGGTTAGCAACTGGTTGAAGCTGTAGTTGCCGGCCAGCGCCAGGGCGGGCGACAGCACGTAGTTCAGCGTGATGCCGGCGCCGTGGCTTTGCACGCGCTTGTTCACGTTGGTGGCAATCTGAATAACGCGGGTGAGCAGGGCCGGATTCTGGAAGCGGGCCAGGCCGGCGGCCAGCAGCTGCGGCTGCGTGATGGCCGTGCCATCGGTATTGCCGATGAAGTTCTGCGTCACAATGAAGTTGTTGTAGGTGTTGAGGTAATAATCAACGTCTACGTACAGCTGCTTGCTGAGCTGGGCGCGGTAGCCGGCCTCCACGGTGCTCACTTCTTCGAGCTTAAGGGCGTCGCTTTTGTAGGCATACGCGCTGAGGTCGCCACCCAGCAGCAGCTGCGGCGTGCGCACGAGCGCCGCACCCAGGGCCGTGGTGTAGCCCTGGAAACCATTGCCCACGTTGCCGAGCACTACGGCGCGGCCCACGTCGAGCTTCACGTACTGGTCGGTCTGGGTCGGAGCGCGGAAGGCGCGGCTAAAGCTGGCGCGGAAATTCTGCTGCTTATCGGCACCCACCGAGTATACGGCCGAGGCGCGGGGCGAGAAGGCGGTGCCGAAGTTCTTGAAATCGTCGAAGCGGCCGGCCAGGGCCAGCTTCAGGTGGTCGTTGAGCAGGGTTTTGCTGGCCTGCGCGTAGCCACCGTACTCGTAGTTGCGGATGCGGTCGCCGTCTTGGGTATCGGCGAAGAAGCTGCCATCGGAGCCCAGCAAAAACTGGCGGTAGGCCCCGCCGAGGGTGAGGTCGGCAAAGCTGTTTTTGAACGTGTACTGCCCGCTGCCCTCGCTCAGCACCGAGCGAATGAGCAGGCGCGCGCCCTGGCTGGGGTTTGCATTGTGCACCAGGCTGTTGCGGGCCGCCGCAAAGGCGGCCGTGCCGGGCTGAAGCAGTGGGGCGTTGGTGTTGGCGGCGGCGCGGGCGGTGAGGGCCGCCGCGTCGGCGTTGCCGCCGTTGGCCATGAAGGCGGCGTTGTAGGCCACACTGTAGGCGCCAAAGTAGCGCTGCGCGTAGGTCACGGGCTGGCCGTTGCCATCTACCACCGGCCGGCCGGTGAGGTCCAGCGCCTGCTGCTGCGTGAGGAAGGCGCCCAGCGAGCCCAGGTTATAGGAGCCGTCCGACTGGGGGTCGCGCTTGCCCGAAAAATCCTGCGTCGAAAAGGCCCGCACAAACCAGTTGCTTCCCTCCACCTGCAAGCGGGCCTGCTGGGCGCCGCTGTTTACGAAGCGGTAGCGGCTGGCGCTTTGGTAGGTGGTGGTGGCATTGGCGTAGCGGTAGTCGAGGGTAGCCTTCACGCTGTTGCTGAGCAGCACCGACAGGCTGGGGGCCACTTTATAGGAGTGGGCCTTGTTGTCGCCAGCCACCAGGTCGCGTTCCGAGTAGCCCGGCAAAAACACCGTTTTGCCCACCAGCGCGCCGTTGGCGTTGGTGAAGGTATTGCCTAGGTCGCCGTAGCGGTTCACGGCGTCGTAGCCGTAGCCCGAGCCCGCCGGGTTGTTGGTGGGGTCGATGGCCGCCGAGGTGGCGTCCTGGCTATCGGCCAGGAAATCGTCGGCCTCGGTGGCACCGCCCGATATTTTGAAGGCCACGCGCTCGCCAAACTTCACGGCGTAGCGCAGCTGGCCATCAAGCAGGTGGCGGTTGCCGCCGCGCAGGCGCACCGTCAGGCCGGGGTCGAGGAAGGGGTCGCGCGAGTTGGTGAGCAGCACGCCGTTGAAGGCGTTGGCGCCGTAGAGGGCCGAGGCCGGGCCGTGCACCAGCTCGACGCTGGCAATGTCCAGGATGGGCGCCCCCAGCAGGTTGCCGAAGTAGCTGCTTAGGCTGGGCAGCTGCGTATCCATGTAGTCGGCCAGCTGAATTACGCGCTCCGAGCGGCTGGAGTTGAAGCCCCGCGTGCTGAAGCTAGTGGTGAGCATACTGGAGCTGCTCACATCCACGCCCTTGTAGCGGGCCAAGCCGGCCACTAGGTCGGGCGTCGTGAGCTGGCCCAGCTGGCGGTAGTCGATTTTCTCAATCGTCACCGGCACCTGGCCGATGTTTTCCTCTACGCGCGAGGCGGCCACTACCCGCTGCGTGAGCAGCGTGGTAGGCCGCAACGTCACCTCAATATTATTGTCGGCCTGGCTCAGGACTAATTCCTGGTTTTCGTAGCCGATAAACGAAACGATGAGCGTGGCCGGAAAGCGGTTTTGCACGCCTTTCACGTCGAAGCGGCCTTCTTCATTGGTGCTGCCGCCCAGGTAGGTGCCTTTTAAGAAAACGGTGGCACCGGGCAGCGGCGCGCCGGCCTCCGTCTGGACCACGCCCGACAGGCTGGCCTGGCTTTGCGCCCAGCCCGCCGTAGAAACGAGTGCGCAGCAGATAGTTAACGAGTAGTGTTTTAGCATAAAAACGTAAAGCCCCGTTATTAAACGGGAGTGGTAATAACTGACAAAGGTACAATGAAACGCGGTACGCTGCATGCATACTATTCTACTCACGCCGGCGCTTCACCCTGAGAAAGAGGTTATTTTCTTGCCCTAGCGGACGGGCTCCGGGTGCCCGGGCCGGCTGGCCTGGCGGCCGCCCTCGCCTAGTTGGCTGGGCTGGCGGCCGGGGCCGCGCCGGCCGCCAGCGAGTGCACCACCACCACGAAGGGATAGGGCGCCTTGCCCTGCGCAAAATTTTCCTGCTGGTTGTACATCGTCACGGTGTACGTGGGGGCAGTGTAGCGCTCGCCTTCGCATTGCAGGCAGGTCACGGGCTCGGCCTTGAGCTTGGCGCGGCGCAGCTCAGTGCGCAGCTCGCTGAGGCAGTTTTTGCGGGCCGTTTTGTACACCACGTCGTACTGGGTTTGCTGATTGCTGCGGCGCAGTTCCAGGCGGGTGGCGGGGGTAGTGGGCGTGGCGCTGGGCTCGGCGGGGGCCACAAAGGCCCAGTACACGGTGCCCGTGGGCGGCTGGTGCAGCTCCCACTCGCTGGTGGGCAGGCTGGCGCCCAGCGCCTGGGGCGTGAGGCGGCCGGCGGCCAAATCATGGGTCAGGGTTTGGAGCGGCAGGCATTGGCTCCGGGCCGGCCAGTGCGCGCCCAGCGCCCCCACTAGCAGGAGGCCAGTCAAGCGTATAGATGTAAGCATAAGTAACTAACGAAGCGGGTGGGCAGCGCTCCTGGCAGAGAGCTACGTAGTAGAACTAAAAAACGGATGGCTGCCCGCCCCAACTTCGTGCCAGTTGCCTGGCAACTATCCCTCTACGCCCAGGAAACAGCCTAGGCGGCCTAAAAATGATGAAAGCCCTGCGCCCGCAGCGGCACCGCCTGGCCCGACTTGGTAATGAGGTTCACCGCATCGTCGTGTTCGGTGAGGTGGCCGATGACCGTGATATCGGGGTGATTTTTGATTTTGGCGTGGTCGCCAACCGGGATGGTGAAGAGCAGCTCGTAGTCTTCGCCACCGTTGAGGGCCGCCGTGATGGGGTCGAGGTTGAACTCGGCCGCCGCTTCGAGCATGGGGTTGGCCAGCGGCAGGTACTCGCTGAACACGCGGGCGCCGGTGCCGCTGGCGGCGCACAAGTGCAGCACTTCGGAAGCCAGGCCGTCGCTGATGTCAATCATGGCGGTGGGCCGCACGCCCAGCTCGCGCAGCTCGTGCACGATGTCGAGGCGCGCCTCGGGCTTGAGCTGGCGCTGCACTACGTAGTCGTAGCTTTCCAGCTCGGGCTGGGTGTCGGGGTCAGCCAGGAAGGCTTGCTTTTCGCGCTCCAGCACTTGCAGGCCCAGGTAGGCGCCGCCGAGGTCGCCTGATACGCAGAGGATGTCGGTGGGCTTGCCGCCCGAGCGGCGCACGGCCTGGCCAGCTGCCACCTGCCCCAGCGCCGTCACGCTGATAACCAGCCCGCCCCGGCTGCCAGTAGTGTCGCCGCCCACCAGGTCTACGCCGTAGGCTTCGCAGGCGGCGCGCATACCGGCATACAGCTCCTCCACGGCCTCCACGGTAAAGCGGCTGGGGAGGCTCAGGCCCACCACTACCTGGGTGGGCGTGGCCATCATGGCGGCCACGTCGGAGACGTTGACGGCTATTGCTTTGAAACCTAAATGCTTGAGGGGCGAAAACGACAAGTCAAAATGCACGCCCTCGACCAGCAAGTCGGTCGAAACCACCACTTCCTGCCCGGCCGGCGGGGCCAGGATGGCCGCATCGTCGCCGATGCCCAGGATGGTCGAAGGCTGCGTGTGGGTAACGTCGCGCTGCAAGCGGCGAATGAGGCCAAACTCGCCGAGTTGGGAAAGGGGCGTTAAATCAGCCATAAAAAACGGGGGAAGCGAAGAGTAAAACGGGCGGCAAAAGTACGGCCGCTGGCGGCCGGCCTGCGGGGAGCGTAGATTTGGCAACCCGGCCGGGGCATTATTACCGGCGGGCTTGTCGTTTGGTTTTTATGAAAGCCGTTCTTTTCGCCGGTCTGCTGACCCTCGCGGTGCTGCCCATGTGCAAGCCCGACGCCACCAAAAACACCGCCACCGCCACCGAAAGCCCCGCCTCGCCGGCGGCCGTGCGCGCCCAACTCGACGTGCTGCGCGACTCAGCCGACGGCAACTGGACGCGCATGATGGCCAGCGATGATAAAAAACTCACCGACCTGCGCGAGCTGCTGCAAGACCTGGGCAAGCTTCCCACGGCCAACCAGGCCCAGCTGGCCAGCCTGCGTGCCGCCCGCGCCCGCCTGCAAAGCCAGCGCTACGACCGCCGCACCATGGCCTCGTCGCCGCTCATCGACCGCTACGACACGGCCCAGGACTCGGTGCTCAAAATCGTGCTGCCGCTGGCCGCGCCCGATGGCAACGCCCCCACCCAGCGCGTGCGCGACTACGTGGAGGCCATTCAGCTGGCCGATGCCAACGTGCTGGGCCACCGCGCCCACTACGACCGCGCCGCCAAGGCCTACAACAACTACCTGCAAGTGCACGGTGAAGAGTTGCGCAAGCTGGGCGGCAAGTATGCCAACGCGCAGCCGCTACCCCTCTTTGAGCTGGCTCAATAGGCTGACCACGTAGAAGTTTCGGCAGAAAGCAGTATCTTTTGGGCGCGCTGCTTCCTGGTTTGCCCGGCCGGGCTACTGGGGGCGGCCACTCGGCCATTTTCACCCCCAAAACCCTCCTGCTTATGCCCCGCATCCTTACCCACTTGCGCCTGCCGGTGCTGGCCCTGCTCACGAGCTTCGCCCTCACCTCGTGCTTCGACCACGACAAAAAGTGCGACCCCAAGCCCAGCATGTGCGGCACCAAAACGCCGACCACCACCACCGGCGGCGCTAAATAAGCCACTAGTGCGGCTTCGAGGTCGGTGTACAGGAGCGCGAACTTAGTAATTCGCGCTCCTTACTGCCTTGTACACTGACTCCGAAATTGCTGTAGGCTGTATTTTACTAAAAAAGGGGTGAGTCTCGGCTCACCCTTTTTGCATCATAGCCGCACAATAGAAGCACGAAGATTCACTTCGTGCTATCGCTCCTCGGGTGGGCCGGGGTTTAGCTCGCGCACGTCGGGGTGCTGGTAATTGACGAGGATAACCGAGAAGGGATGCGGCTCGCCCTCGCGCTTTTCGAGGCGCACCGCGCCGGCATCGCGCAGTTGGTTGAGGAGCTGGCGGCGCTCCCAGTCGGGCAGTTCGGGCAGCACGTCGGTGAGGCGGCGCAGGAAGGGACTGGCCCAGATTTCGGGCGTAGCCTGCTGGCTACCAAAGCGCTGCACCTGCTGCAACAAAAACTCCAGGCAGCGCCGCTCATCAAGGCGCGTGATGCGGCGGATGGGCGCAAACGTGGCCGGTGGCTCTTGCAACAGCTGCTCCAGCATGTTGGGGCGGGCGGGTGCGCTGGGGCGGGCGGGCACCATCGGGGCACTAGCGGCGGCGCTGCCCTCGGCTTGCGCGGCGGGCAGACTGGCGGCGTCCTGGGCGGCCTGCCGGGCGGCGGCCGACTGCACCCCGACCAGGCCCTGCTCGCGCAGGTGCCGGATTGCCTCGCCCTGGCGCAGGCGGGCGGTGCGGTGGTCTTCGAGGGCTTGGAGGCGCTCGGCGGGCAACAGGGCGCGGGCGTCGATGAAGTGCTCCTGGCCCAGCATCTGAAGCAAGTCGCCGGATACGCTTTCGCGGAAGCCCACCACCTTCACCTGCCGGGCTTGGCGGCGCAGGTGCTGAAGCACGGGAATGTAGTCGCGGTCGCCGGCCACGAGCACGAAGGTGCCGATGGCGGGCCGGGTGTACAGCACTTCGAGCGCGTCGATGCAGAGCTGCATATCGGCCGCGTTTTTGTGGTCGGTGCCCAGCACGTTGCGCGTGCTCACGCCCATGAGGTAGAGCGGGCCCTGCGGGCCGGTCGGTATTTTATCGAAATCGGCGTAGGCATTGAGCACCAGCGAGTCGAGGCCCAGCTCGCGCTTGAGCGTATCGCGCAGGGCGCGCACCAGGTCGAGGGCGTAGTCGTGGGGGTCCTGCGGGTCGAGGTAATGGTTTTTAAGAAAGTAATAAACGTTCTCAAAATCAATGAAGACGGCGGCATACGGCGAAGCTCCCGCAGCCGGCGGCGCTGCCGATAAAGTAGCAGGGTTTGACATTATTGGTAGATAAGAAGGCGGCCGTTCAACTACTTAATACATTGAGCGGTAGGCATAAAAGAGTGTGCTGCAAAGGTCGGCCGCAATCGGGGCGGGGCCACAAAAAATTCGGGCCAAACGCGCCGCCGGGCGGGCCGCCCACCGGCCAGAAATGCCGTCGCCGGCGGGCAGCCGCGCCGGGGCGCCGACCTTTGCGGCTTGCTACCCCTGCCCATGTTTACTTCGCTTACCCCCCGTGCCGGCTGGCTGCTGCCGGCCTTGCTGCTACTCGCCGCGCCCGCCTTCGCCCAGCGCGAAGGCGACCGCCCCCCTACCCAGGACCCATTTGGACGCCGCACAGTGCCGGCCCGCGAGGTGCCGGGCGGGCAGTATAAGTCACATACCCTACAAGCAAAAGGACGAATACTCACGGTGTATGCCACCGATGGCAGTGCCCGCCAGCTACAACCCTGGGCGCCGGGAGTTTTGAAAGTCAGCTACTTTGCGCCTGGCCAAGACTTGGTGGCTGATTCCTCGGTGAGCGTCGTGCAGTTACCGGTGCGCAGCCCGCTCGACGGCATTATCAACCGTCGGGGCCGGCCGCAGACGCCCTTCCTCACGGCTGATGACACGGCGCTGCACCTGTTATTGCCCGATGGCTCCACGGCTGTCATCCAAAAAAACTCCCTACGCATTAGCCTGTTACGGGGCGCCGAAACCTTGCTCAGCGAAGCCAGCCCGGCCTTTCGCCACCAGCCCCTGGCCTCCCCCACCCCCGGTGACCTACCCCCCAGCCGCGCCGACGAGCTGGCCGGCACGGGCGTGCGCTTTCGCCTGGCGCCGGGCGAGCGGCTCTACGGCACCGGGGCCCGCGCCCTGCCCCTCGACCGGCGCGGCTACCGCCTGGAGCTGTACAACCAGGCCCACTACGGCTACCAGAACGGCGAGCAAAACCTGAACGTGACGCTGCCCGTGGTGCTCAGCAGCCGGGGCTACCTGCTGCTGTTTGACCACTACGCGCCGGGCTACCTCGACCTGGGCAAGCAGCGGCCCGACGCCCTCGAATATGGCGCGCAGGGCCTCAGCAGCCTCAGCTACTTCGTGGTGACGGGCCGCAGCCAGGCCGAAATCCTGGAGCGCTACACGGCCCTCACGGGCCGGCAGCCGCTGCCGCCGCGCTGGGCGCTGGGCCTCATCCAGAGCCGCTTTGGTTACCGCAGCCAGGCCGAGATGCTGCGCGTGGCCAGCCAGATGCGCCGCGCGGGCTTCCCGCTCGATGCGCTGGTGCTCGACCTGTTCTGGTTCGGGGGCACCACCCGGCAGGGCGACTTCGCCTGGGACGCGGCCAACTTTCCCGACCCGGCCGGCATGATGCGCGACCTGAAGGCGCAGGGCGTGCACACCATCCTCATCTCCGAACCCTACGTGATGCGCACTTCGCGCAACGACAGCCTCGTGCGCACGCAGGGGCTGGTGGGCACCACGGCGGCGGGGCGGCCCTTCACGGTGGGCTCGTTTTGGGCGGGGCCGGCGAGTATTCTCGATGTATTTAAGCCGCAGGCCCGCACCTGGCTGTGGGCGCAGTACCGGCGCCTGCACGACCAGGGCGCCGCCGGCTGGTGGAGCGACCTCGGCGAGCCCGAAAACCACCCGCTGGCCATGCGCCACGCGGCGGGCACCGCCGCGCAAGTGCACAACGCCTACGGTATGCGCTGGGCGCAGATTTTCCAGGATAACTACGCCCAGGAATACCCCAACGAACGCCTCTTCAACCTGGCGCGCTCGGGCTGGGCGGGGATGCAGCGCAACTCGGTGTTTCCGTGGAGCGGCGACATCAGCCGCACCTGGAGCGGCTTGCAGGCGCAGGTGCCCATCATGCTGGGTATGGGCCAGGCGGGCGTGGGCTACATGCACTCCGACGCGGGTGGCTTCGGGGCCAATGCCATTCAGGACCCCGAGCTGTATACGCGCTGGCTCCAACTGGCGGCGCTGTGCCCCATCATGCGCCCGCATTCCGACCAGGTGGTGGCGCCCGAGCCCTACACCTACCCCGAGCCGTACCGCAGCATTGTACGCCACTACGCGCACCTACGCGCCGAACTGCTGCCTTACCTCTACACCCTGGCGGCGCAAAACACCCTCACGGGCGCGCCGCTGGCCCGGACAATGGATTTCACGGGAGGCGAGGAACTTGGTCGCTTGATGAAAGTAAATGCGGATACAACCGATGGGAACTGGGGCAGCCCACGCGTAGGTGACGCACCTCTGCCCAACGATGGCTGGGGTAGTCCTTCTCCTTCCGAGCCCAAACTTGCGGCCTCCCCGCCGCCCGGCGACCAATACCTGCTCGGCCCCAACCTGCTCGTGGCGCCCATCAGCCAGCCCGGCCAGCGGCGGCGCAACGTGGAATTGCCCGCCATGCCCGGCGGCTGGGTCGATTTTGAAACCGGCCAAACGCTGCCCGGCGGCCAGAAGGTGGGCCTGCCCGCGCCGCTGGGCCGCATTCCGCTGCTGGCCCGCGCCGGGGCTTTCGTGCCCATGACGGCCTACCGACCTAGCACGGCCGCCTTCCGGCCCGACACGCTGCAAGTGCGCTATTTTCCCGACCCGCAGGTGGCTACGTCCAGCTTCACCCTGTATGAAGATGATGGGCATTCGGCCCAGGCCCTGGCCCAGCGGCAGTACGCCACCCTGCGGCTCAGCGGCCGGGTGACGGCTACCCAAACGGTTGTCACGGCCACGGTGGCGGGCACCTACCCCGGCGCGCCTACGCAGCGCCTGGTGCAGCTGCGGGTGGCGCGGGTAGCGGCGGCACCCACGGCCGTGCAGCTCGGTGGCCAGCCCCTGACGGCGGCGGCCTGGCAATACGATGCCGCCCGACACGAGCTGCAACTGGCCTTCCCCTTCACTACGCAGAGCATCATTACCCTCATCGGCCTGCGCCTGCTCACCGGGCCCGCCACCCAAACCGACCCCGAAACGCTGGTACTCACCGCTCCCGGCAACCGCACGTTTTCCGGCGCTGTTGACCTGCCCTATGTGCGCTACGCGCCGGCGGCACCTGCACCCATTCGCATTTACAACGAGTACGGGCAGCTGGTGCGCGAGCTGCCCACCGCCCCGGCAGCCGGTTCGCACGCCGCTACCTGGGATGGTCTGGATGCCCAAGGCCACCCCGCCGCACCCGGCCTCTACGATGTGGAGCTGCAAGGCCAGCACCAACGTTTGGTGCGGCTGCCAGCGCAGCCATAGGTAGTTGTTTGAAACGCTAAAAGCCACCGTCTAGCCCCGCCGCAGCTGAAGCTGGTGGCGGGGCCGGACGTTGGTTTTTCAGCTTGCAACGGGCTACTTGGCCAGGGCTTCGTACTGGGCGGCGGTGTCCACGTCGGTGGCGCCGCCGGGGAAGTCAATGGCGGGCAAATGCGCGTATTGCTGCAACAGCTCGCGGGCACCGTTGGCCCCGCGCAGGTCGAGCAGCTGCGGAAATACCGCCCGGCCAAACAGCGCCGGCACGCCCTGAATACCCGCGTAAGCCGAGGCCACTACCGGCTGCCCGGTGGCCTGAAACTGCACAATCAGCTGGCCGATAACATCCTCGTTGAGCAGCGGCTGGTCGCAGAGAATGACTACCACGGCATCCACTTTCGGGCCTTCGGCGGCGGTTTCCAACTCGGCGAGGCCGGCGGCAATGCTACCGCCCATACCATCGGCCCAGTTGTCGTTGCGCACCACATGGAAAGGCAGGCCCTCGATTTCGGGTAGCAGCTCATCGTGTAGGGCACCGGTCACGAGCACGAGCGGGCGGCAGGGCGAAGCGGCAGCCACCTCGGCGGCGTGGCGCAGCAGGGTTTTGCCCTGGTAGGGCAACAGCTGCTTGGGCCGGGCCAGGCGCGAAGACGAGCCGGCGGCCAGCAGCAGCAGGCCCACAATGGCGGTAGGGTCGTTGTGCATTGTCTTGCTAATTATGAATTATAAATTAGGAATTATGAATTGACTGGGCAATGCCTGCTAGCAAATATTCGACAAAATAGCTGGACGCACCTGTAAAAGAGGGGCTTTATTTTGCCAATTCATAATTCTTAATTTATGCTTTACCATTAAAAAATCAGCTATTCAGGCCCGCCATCAGCACCTTGTCAGGTGTAAGGGGCAGGTCGCGCAGGCGCTTGCCAGTGGCGTGGTACACGGCATTGGCCACGGCGGCGGCCACGCCTACGGTGGCAATTTCACCGATGCCCTTCACGCCCATCGCGTTGATGTAGGGGTCGTGCTCGTCCACAAACTCTACGGTCATATTCGGAATGTCGGCATTCACCGGCACGTGGTAGCCAGCGAGGTCAGCGTTGGTATAGCGCGAAAAATGCTCGTCGCGCACCGTTTCTTCCATCAAAACCGAGCCGATGCCAAAGATGGCGCCGCCAATAATTTGGCTGCGGGCCGTCTGGGCATTGAGGATGCGGCCCGCGCCGATAACGCTCACCCACTTGCTCACCCGGATGGTGCCCAGGTCCATATCTACCCGCACCTCGCAGAAGTGCGCGCCGAAGGAGTGCATGGAGTGGTGGCCGGCCTGGTCTTTCTGGGTGGGGTCGGCGTTTTTGGCGGCGCTGGCGTCTTCGTAGCCCGAGCCATACTTGCCCTGCGCCATGCCTTCGATGTCGGTGAGTTCGCCGCGCTTCATCAGCTCGCCGAACAGCTCGCCTTTCTTGGGGTCTTTCTTCAAAAACAGGCGGCCTTTTTCCACCGTCACGTCTTCGGGCTTGGCGCGGTAGAGCGGCGATTTTTTGTCGATAATGGCAGCCTTGATGAGCTTCTGCCATACATCCTGGCAAGCTAGGAAGATGCTCGACGACACCGTACCGGCCGCCGTGGACCCACCCGAGTTGGGAGCCGTGGGCAGCTGGGTATCACCTAGCTCAAAGCGTACTTTCTCCATCGGCAGGCCCAGGGAGTCGGCGGCTACCTGGGTCATCACGGTGTAGGTGCCGGTGCCGAGGTCGGTGGCGCCGCTCTGCACCACGGCGTGGCCGTCGGCGTAGAGGCGGGCGCGGGCCGTGCCCTGCGAGTTATGCACCGGATAGCTGGCGGTGGCCATGCCCATGCCCACGAGGTAGCGGCCGTCGCGCGTTTGGCCGGCTTTGGGGTTGCGCTTGCTCCAGCCAAACAGTTCGGCGCCGCGGGCGTAGCACTGCTTCAGGCTTTTGCTGCTCCAAGGCTGGCCGGTGCCGTAGTCGTGGTCGGCGTAGTTGAGCAGCCGGATTTCGATGGGGTCCACGCCTACCCGATACGCCAGGTCATCCATCGAGCACTCGATGGCGAAGGAGCCCGGCCCTTCGCCCGGTGCCCGCATGAAGGTAGAAGTCATGACGTTGGCCCGCGCCAACTCGTAGCTCGACTCGAAGGCGGGCGACGCGTACAGCAAGTCCACAATCTTGGAGTTGGGCTCGGCGTAATTATCCCAGGGCGACGTAGTCGATTTCTTGACGTGGACCAGCGAGGTCAGCTTGCCCTCCGCCGTGGCCCCGAGCTGCAAGGTCTGCTCCTGGTCTTCGCGGTGGCCCATGCTCGTAAACATCTGCTCGCGGGTCAGCATCAGCTTCACCGGGCGGCCTACGGCCTTGGCCGCCTGCACCGTGAGCACGGTGTGGGGCCAGGTGGCCCCTTTGCAGCCAAAGCCGCCGCCCAAGTACTTAGTGATGACGCGCACCTGCTCGCGCGGAATGCCCAGCATGGCCGACAGCGCCGACTGCGTGCGCGTGACGCCCTGCGTCGATTCGTACACCGTGAGGCGGTCGGGCGCCTCCCACACGGCGGTGGTCGAGCCCGGCTCCATCGGATTGTGGTTGTACACCGGGTGGCTGTAGGTAGCCGTGAGCTGGATGGGCGCGCTGGCAAAAGCCGCCTTCGCGTCGCCGCGCTGCGTGTGGCCTTTCTGCTTGCCATCCTGCACCTTCTCGGGGTCAAACAGCTCAGCTTTAGGCTGCTTGTAGTTGGCCAGCGGCTCTTCCTTCTGGTAGGTCACCTTCACCAAGGTGGCGGCGTGGGTGGCGTGCTCCAGGGTGTCGGCCACCACGAGGGCCACGGGCTGGGCGGCGTAAAAAATCTCGTCGCCCGTGAGGGGCAAAAAGCCCATCGGGGCGCCAATGTCCTTTTTGCCGGCCGGGTCGTTGGGCGTTTTGGCCAGCTTGGGCAGGTTTTGGTGGGTGAGCACGGCCAGCACACCAGGCTCGCGCATGGCGGCGGCCGTTTCGATGCGTTGAATCTTGCCCTTGGCAATGGGGCTGGTCGTGAACACGGCGTAGGTAAGGCCGGGCAGCGGAAACTCGGCCGAGTACTTGGCCTTGCCCGTCACTTTCTCGCGGCCCTCAATGCGCACGAGCGGCTGGCCGACGAGGCCGCCGGGCTGGTCAAAGAATTGGGGTTCAGCAGACATAATCAGTACTTAAGCAACGACCTCTAATAATGCCCGCACCAGCGTGCGCTGGGCTAGCTCAACCTTGAATTTATTGTGCTCGCGCGGGGCGGCTTCGCGCACGGCCAGCGCGGCGGCGGCGCGGAAGTTTTCTTCCGTGGGCGCCTTACCCACGAGGGCTTTTTCTACGGCGGGCACGCGCCAGGGCACGGTGCCCACGCCGCCCAGCGCCACGCGGGCCGAGCGGATAGTGCCGCCCTGTACATCGAGCCCCACGGCGGCCGACACTAGGGCGTAAGCGTAGCTGGCGCGGTCGCGCACCTTGAGGTAGTGCGACTTGCGGGCGTGCGCAGCGGCCGGCACCGTGATAGCAGTAATCAGCTCGCCGGGCTGCAACTGATTTTCGATGTGCGGCGTCGAGCCCGGCAGCTTGTAGAAGTCGGCCAGCGGCACGGTGCGGGTGGCACCCTTCGGGTTTTCCAGCGTCAGCTTGGCTTCGAGGGCCACCAGGGCTACGGCCAGGTCGGAGGCGTGGGTAGCAATGCAGCTAGTGCTGCCGCCCAGGATGGCCAGGTTACGGTTGTCGCCCTGCTGGGCGGGGCAGCCCGAGCCGGGCACGCGCTTGTTGCACGGAAACGCTACGTCGCGGTAGTAGCCGCAACGGGTTTTTTGCAGCAGGTTGCCGCCCATGCTGGCCATGTTGCGCAGCTGCGGCGAGGCCGAGGCCAGCAGTGCCTGCGAGATTACGGGGTAATTCTGCACCACCTGCGGGTGCTCGCCCACGTCGCTCATGCGCTCCAGCGCGCCAATGCGCAGGCCGGCCGCCGCGTTGTCGATGCCCAGCAGCGCCAGCTTGTTGAGGTCGATGAGCAGGGTATGCTGCTCGATATTCGACTTCATGATATCCAGCAGCGTGGTGCCGCCCCCGATAAAGGCGGCCTGCTTATCGGCCTCCTTGGCCGTGGTGGCCTCCCTGGTAGAGGCGGCCTGGGTGTAGGCAAAATTGTTCATTATATGGAGTTATGAGTTATGAGTTAGAAGTCATGAGCTAGGGTTTTGCGAGTTGAAAATCAACTCATAACTTCTAACTCATAACTCATAACTAAGGCTAGGCCCTATTGGCTACCTCGCGCACGGCGGCCAGGATATTGGGGTAGGCGCCGCAGCGGCAGATGTTGCCGCTCATCCACTCGCGGGCCTGGTCGTCGGTGCTGGCGTGGCCTTCTTTCACGCAGGCCACGCCCGACATGATTTGGCCCGGCGTGCAGTAGCCGCACTGAAAGCCGTCGTGCTTGAGGAACGCCTCCTGCATGGGGTGCAGCTCTTCGCCCTTGGCCAGGCCTTCGATGGTGGTGATTTGCTTGCCCTGGGCCATCACGGCCAGCGTGAGGCAGGCATTGACGCGCTTGCCGTCGAGGTGCACGGTGCAGGCGCCGCACTGGCCGTGGTCGCAGCCTTTCTTGGTACCCGTGAGGTCGAGGTTTTCGCGCAGGGCGTCGAGCAGCGTGGTGCGGGGCTCAATGCGCAGGTTCTTGACCTGGCCATTTACCTGGAGGCTGACGTTGGTCTGGCCCGAAAGAATGGGGCTGGCGGGGGCCAGCTTGTCGGCCAGAGCTTCGGCCTGGCTGGCAATGGGCGGGGCCAGGGCCACGCCCAGCAGACCGCCGGTTTGCTTCAGAAAGGAGCGGCGCGAAGGGCCTTGCGGCGCGGCACCGGCCGCGTCGGGAGTTTGGTCGTCAGTATGCATACGGGCAGCGCGTAGTAGGGCTGTTATGTGATACGCAGAAAGCCGGTGCGCTGTTTCCTGATTTTTACCTACTTGTCCCGCTTTCCGCTGACGCTCTCGCCCGAAGCCACCGCTAACCTCCAACGTAGCTTCCGCTAAGCGGCTAAGCTGCTACCGGGTAGCCTTGCCACGGGCCGCGCACAAAAAAGACCCGCCGGCAGGCCAGCGGGTCGTTGGGTAGCAGTGGGCCGGCCGGCAGGGCCGGCTTAGCGGGCGTGGCGCGCCGCCCGGGTGGGGTCGTAGCGCGTGCCGCCAAACAGGTACAGCATGAGGGCCCGCGAATAGCGAAACACGAGCGGCGTCGAGGCCAGCGTAATGGCCGTGACCACGGCCACGTACACCCACGTATCGGGGTTGCCGAAGAGGTAATAGAGCAAAACGCCCACTAGCGCAAACGTGCCCACTGCGAAGCCGAAGCTGATGTACATGGCCCCGAAGTAGAAGCCCGGCTCGGGCTCAAACGTTTGGCCGCACACCGGGCACTCGGCCGGCATGTCGGTAAACTTGGTGAGGCTGAGGGCCGAGTGGCTGAACAGCTTGCCCTGGTGGCAGCGCGGGCAGCGCAAAGCCAGCAGCGCGAGCGTGGAGGATTCGATGGGAGCAGCGGCGGCAGACATGGCGGTAGACATAAGCAAAAGCGAAACGCTGAATGACCCGGCAAAGGTACCAGCGCCCCTACGCCACCGAACAGAGCCGCGCGCGGGCAAAAACCGCACAAATCAACGCTGCCGCCGGAAAGCCTCGGGCGTCAGTCCTACGTGTTTTTTAAAGGCCCGGCTGAAGTAAGACGCATCGTCGTAGCCCAGGGCCTGGGCGAGCTGCGCAACAGCATCGGCCGAATGGTGGAGCTGGCGCTGGGCCTCGGCCATCACGCGGGCCAGGATGAGGTCGCGGGCCGGGTGCCCCACCACGCGCCGGCAAATGGCGGTGAGGTGGTTGGGGCTCACGTGCAAGCGCCCGGCGTAGAAGGCCACCGTCTTCTGCGTCCGAAAGTGCTCGTTGAGCAGCTGGCTGAAGGCGCGCACCTGCTGGCGGCCCAGCGCGGCGGCCGGCGCGGGGCCCTCGGCCGGGTAGTGGCGGGCGGCCAGCTCCAGCACCAAGAACAGGTAGGCGGCCACCACCTCGTCATCGGGCGCGGCCGGGGGCGGGCCGGCCTCCTCCCACAGCTGGGCTAGCAGCGGCGCCAGGGGGTTGGGGGCGGGCGGCAGGTAAATCACCGGCAGGTGGCCGGGGTCGAAAAACGGGTAGCCGTGCAGGCGGCCCGCCGGGTAGCGCCGCTGGTAAAAGGCGGCCTCAAAAAACACGATGTAGCCCGCCACATCGGCGCTCAGCGCCCAGCCGTGCACCCGCCCCGGCGCCAGCAAAAACAGCGCCCCCGGCCGCAGCTCGTAGGCTTGCAGGTCGATGGTGTGCGTGCCGCCGCCCTGCGTGAGGTACAGCAGCAGATAAAAATCGTGGGTGTGCGGCGCGCTCACGCCCGGAAACCGGGCGGCGTGGGTTTCGAGGCGCTGCACGTAGTAGGGCCGGCGGCCCGCCGCCGGGGCCGGGGCTTCGGGCGCGGGCGGAAAGGCGGCCAGCGGCAGCACGGGGAGGGTGGCGGGCTTCATAAGGGCGCGCAAGTACGCACCGGCGGCCCGGCGGGCGGGCAGCGAGCCGGCCGGGCCGCCGCCGAAGACTGCCGAAATAGCCAGGCCAACCGCCGCTGCTAGCTAGCAGCAATTTTTTACTTCTATGTACCAGCACCGGTGTATCTTGCCGCCCGGCTCACCGGCCCGGCGCCGGGGGCTTGCTCTCTTCTTTTTTCCAACCCAATTTTTCAACCCGACTTTTTATGGATAATAAAGTAGCCCACAGCATACCGGCCGACAAGCTGGCCCAGGCCACCGAGCACCTGGCCGCCCTGCGCACCCTGCTGGCCCCCTACCTCGTGTCGCTCAGCCCCGAGGAGCGCGCCGCCCTGCCCAAGATGGGCGACAAGTCGGTGGCCTTCGTGCAAAAGGCCGCCGCCTACAGCGAGTCGCTGCCCCAGTACCTGCCCGCCTACGTCGATGGCGCCGCCCTGCGCCTCGACGCCCAAGTGAGCGCCGACCTGCTGCCCGTGTACCAGGGCCTGCTCGCCCTCACCACCGACGTTGACAGTACCCGCCTGGAAGCCGGCTCGGAAGGCTACTCGGCCGCCCTGCTCGTGTACGCCGCCCTGCAAGCCGCCGCCAAGCAAAGCCAGCCCGCCGCCCAGGCCGCCGTGGGCGAGCTAAGCGAGCGCTTCGCCGCCCAGCGCCTCAACGCCCGCAAGGCCAAATCGAAGCTCTAGCCAGCTACCCGCAAAACGGAGCCGGCTCCCCTCGGCCGGGAGCCAGCTCCGCTTTGCAGGCAGCCAGCTAAGCGATGAGGCCAGCGTGCTCCCCTCCGAGGGGAGCACGCCCCGCAAAAAGGTCAGCCTGCTTCCTTGCGAGGGGAGCAGGCTGACCTTTTTAGGCAGCACGCTGGTAAGCGGGCCGGGCAGGCTGGCTTTTGAGGGCAGCCGGCTTGGCGGCAGCCCGCCAGCTTTGCCGCACACCTTGCCCCTACGCCCATGCTCGAACGCCTCCGCATCCAAAACTTCAAGTCCTGGCAGGATACCGGCGACATGGCCTTCGGCAGCCTCACCGGCTTCTTCGGCACCAACTCGTCGGGCAAGAGCAGCATTCTGCAATTTCTGCGCTTAGAAGAAATGACCCGGCCGCGCCGCTGACCCATAAAAAAAGCGTCTGCCGGTACCGGCAGACGCTTTTTTATTAATCGAATTAATCGCTCCCCTACTGCGGGTTGGGCTTGTTCTCCCGCTTTTCCAGCTGGGGCTCCTTCGCGTTTTGCATGGGGTTTTTGGGCTGCTGGGCGTTGTTGCCCGCCTGGCCGGCCTGGAACATCTCGAAGCGCGAGGCCACCGGCTGGCGCGGGTAGGCGTTGTTGCTCAGGTCAGTGTCGGCGGTTTGCTGGTAGGGGTCGATGACGAACGATACCACGTTTTTGGGCGACACGATGAGCTTGGTCACCTGCTCGTTGTTTTTGCGCCAGATTTCGGCCGGAATGTTCACCAGGTCCGAGCTACCATCGTCGTAGGTCATCTGGATAACCACGGGCATTACGAGGCCGCCCACGTTGTGCAGGCTCAGCTCGTACAGGTTGAGGTTGCCATTGAGGCGCGCCTGCTGCTGGGGGTTGAGGGTGGTCAGGTACTGGAGGTAGCGCTGCTTGTCGCTCTCGGTTACCGTGAGCGGGTCGTAGCTATTGTAGAAATCCTTCAGCTCGGGCTTGTCGTCCACGGCCGTGGTTTTGATGTCGGTAGCGTTGCGCTGCACCGAGAGGCTAGGCACCTGGGCCTGGCGCTCGTTTTGCATCCGGGCGTTTTCGAGGCCGGGGTTTTTGGTGTTGGGGCGGAAATACTTCACGCCATCCAGCGAGATGTCGCAGCGCTCGGTGCCGTAGAACCAGCCGCGCCAGAACCAGTCGAGGTCCACGGCCGAAGCGTCTTCCATCGTGCGGAAGAAGTCGGCCGGCTGCGGGTGCTTGTAGGCCCAGCGCTGGGCGTAGGTTTTGAAGGCGTAGTCGAACAGCTCGCGGCCCATCACCGTCTCGCGCAGGATGTTGAGGGCGGTGGCGGGCTTGCCGTAGGCGTTATTGCCGAATTGCAATACCGACTCCGAGTTGGTCATAATCGGGGTTTGCAGGCTCTTATCGGTGCGCATGTAGGCCACGATGTCGCGCGGCTCGCCGCGGCGGCTGGGGTAGTTGCGCTCCCACTCCTGCTCGGTCAGGTACTGACAGAAGGTGTTGAGGCCCTCGTCCATCCAGGTCCACTGGCGCTCGTCGGAGTTCACAATCATCGGGAAGAAGTTGTGGCCCACCTCGTGGATAATCACCGAAATCATCCCGTATTTACGGTCGGCGGTGTAGGTGCCGTCCTTCTCGGGGCGCCCGCCATTAAAGCAAATCATCGGGTACTCCATGCCGCCCACCGGCCCGTGCACCGAAATGGCTACCGGGTACGCGTAGGGGATAGTGTACTTGGAGTACGTCTTGATGGTATGCGCCACTACCTCGGTCGAGTACTGGCCCCACAGCGGGTTGCCTTCTTTGGGGTAGTAGCTCATGCACAGCACCGGCTTGCCGGCCTGGGTTATCTGCATGGCATCCCAGATGAACTTGCGCGAGCTGGCCCAGGCAAAGTCGCGCACGTTTTTGGCGGCGAAAGTCCAGGTTTTGGTGCCGCTGGCCCGCTTGCCTTCGGCCTGGGTGGCTTCAGCCTGGGTCACGATGAGCACCGGCTTCCGGGCGCCTTTGGCGGCGGCCAGGCGCTGGCGCTGGGCGCTGCTGAGTACCTGGTCGGAGTTTTGGAGCGTGCCGGTGGCGCCCACCACGTGGTCGGCGGGCGCGGTGATGCTCACGCGGTAGTCGCCGAAGGGCAGCGTAAACTCGCCGTTGCCCAAGAACTGCTTGTTCTGCCAGCCCGTGGCGTCGGAGTAGACAGCCATGCGCGGGTAAAACTGCGCGATTTCGTAGAGGTAGTTCTTGTCCTCCGGGAAATACTCGTAGCCGCTGCGCTCGTTGATTTTGAGCTGGTCGCTGATGTTGTAGCTCCATTTTACGCCGAAGCTCACCTTCTGGCCCGGCCGCAGGGGCGTGGGCAGGTCGATGCGCATCATGGTGTGGTTGATGGTGTACTTGAGGGCCTTGCCACCGGCATCGGTCACGGCCGCGATTTTGTAGCCGCCGTCAAACTCGGCGGTGGTCATCTGGCCATCCAGTTCCTGAAACGAGAGGCGGCCGTTATTCACCTGCCCCACGTTGGTAGCCGTGGTGATGGAGTTTTTGGCCAGGATATTCTGGTCGAGCTGCACCCACAGGTAGCCCAGCACATCGGGCGAGAGGTTGGTGTAGGTAATGGTTTCGGAGCCGGTGATGGCCTGCTTGGCATCGTCGAGCGCCACCCGGATGTTGTAGTCGGCGCGCTGCTGCCAGTAGCGGGGGCCGGGCGCGCCGCTGGCGGTGCGGTACTCGTTGGGCGTGGGCAGCTCGGTGCCGAGCTGGGCAAATTTATCGGTACCGGAGTTGGTGCTTTGGGCCCGGCCAATTGCCGGCGCCAGGAGCAGCCCCAGCCCGGCGGCCAGTAGCGAAATGCGCATAAGGAAAAGGTAAAAGGAAAGTCAGGTGCTAAAGGCGGCGAAGATAAGCCGGGGGTTGCGGGAAGGAGGCAGGTAATTGCCCCACTACCCCATTACTTACTGCTCATCTGCAACAGCAGGAGCGCGGCCACGCCCAGCGCCGCGCCGCTGGTGGTGAGCACCCAGTCGCGCCGGGCCACGCCCACGATGCGCAGCAGCACAAACCCCAGCAGCAGAATGAGACCCACCACCAGCAGCTGGCCCAGCTCCACGCCCAGGTTGAAGGACAGCAGCTCGGCCACGGGGCGGCGCTGGGCGCCGAGCAGCGCCCGCAGGTAGCTCGAAAAGCCCAGGCCGTGAATGAGGCCAAACGCGGCAGCCAGCGCGTTGGGGGCCGTCCAGAGCAGGGCCGTGTCGCGGCGGGGCTGACGGGCCAGCGCGGGGCCGGCCTGGCGCATGTTGAGCAGCGCCGTGAGCATGATGGTGACAGGGATGAGCGCCTCCACGAGCGGCGCGTTTACACCGACTATGCCCAGCGTGGCCAGCGCCAGCGTGAGCGAGTGCCCCACCGTGAAGCTCGTAACCAGGGCCACCACGCGCCGCCAGTCGGCCAGCACGTAGGGGGCGCACAGCCCCAGCAAAAACGTGAGGTGGTCGGTAGCCTGCCAGCTGCAAATGTGCAGGAACCCCAGTTGGAGGTAGGTAGTGAAGACGGACATAGCCAGCAAATTTCACCCGAATTTGCCCAACTCCTACGAAAGCACAAAAGGCGCCCGCCGCAGACCGGCAGACGCCCTTTGAGGGAGTTACGTCTTGGGAGTTAGGAGTTAGGAGTCTTCAAAATCAGTTTCTAGCCAACTCCTAACTACTAACTCATAACCCATTAGCACTACTCGCGCACGAGGCGGCGCACTTCTACCCCACCGCTGGCGGTGCGGGCTTGCAGCACATACACGCCTTTGGCCAGGGCCGAGAGGTCGAGGGCCTGCGGGCTGGCCAGGGCGGCCGGGGCCACCGTAGTGCTGTACACGCGCTGGCCGAGGGTGTTGCTGATGGTGAGCTGCACCGCCTCGTGGTAGCCGCTCAGGGCCACGTTGAGCTGGCCACTGGCCGTGGGGTTGGGGTAGAGGCTGAGCGAAGTGGCCGCCTGGGCGCCCGCCGTGGCCGTGACGATGAGCGGCGCGCCCTTCACCACCACGTTTTTGAGGAAAGCGTAGCGCGGCGTGCCGGTGCTGCCGCAGGCGAAGTACACGCGGAAGGTCAGCGTCCGGCTGGCGCCCAGGGTTACGCCGGTGCTGCCGTTCAGGATGAGGTGGTATACGTTGGTGGGACCGGTGGGCTGGTTGGGCAGGGCGATGGGCGCGCCAAACGCGCCGTAGGCCGTGCTGGTCACGCCGGCTCCCACGCCGCCGCTCACATCAGTCGAGTCGGACACGAAGTTCGACAGCGAGTACACTACTGCCAGCTTGGTATTGGAAGAGGTATTGTAGAAGGCCGACGTGAGCAGCAGCGAGTCGAGGCGCACTACGTTGGCCCCCGCGGCGGTAGTCACCGTGAACTGCTCGTAGTAGTTGCGCTTGAGCGTGCCGCCCACGGCCGTCCAGGTGCCGTCGCCGTTGGCGCTGGCGCCCATCGCCTGACCATACTTGGTGGAGTAAGCCGGCGTGGTCGAGAGCGTGGTGCCGTTCGAGAGGTACAGGGCTTTGAGGGTGGGCGCCGTGGCCATGAGGCGCGACGAGCGGATGGCCGTGCTATCCTGATTGTTGCGGATGAGCGGCCACCAGATGAGCGGGTCCGACTGCGGGGCGGCGGTGGTGAGGCGAGCGCCCGTCACGGCCACGTTGACGGCGGTGGCGCCGGGGCTTGCGTGCGTAATGTTGCCGCCATACGTGCCGGGGGCCGTCGCGTTCAGGCGCACGCTCACGGTGGTACCGGCAATGGTGTTGGCCACGGGCACGAGCACGATGGGCGAGGCCGGGCCCGTCCAGGTAGTGCCGTTGGTCGAAAGCTCGAAGCCGGCCGGGGGCGTAATGGTCAGGTTGGCCGTCATGTTCACGCCCGATACGGTGTAGCTCTGCACGGCCGAAGTGCCGGCGTTGTACTGCGTGAAAGCCGCCAGCGCGGTCGAAGAAGTCGTGATGGTCGGGATGCTCGACACCTGCACGCTGGGCGTAGTGTGCGTAGTCATACCGGCCTTAGAAGCCACTACGCGGTAGTAGTAAGCGGTGCCGGCCACCGGCAACGCGTCGGTCGCCGCAAAGTTGTAGAGCGAGTCAGTGGTGGCCGTCTGGGTGTTGATGGTCGAGAAAGTCGCGTTGTCGCTCGAGCGTTGCAGGGCATACTGGATGCCCGCCATCGCCCAGCTGATGTTCCACTGAATGGCTGTCTGGCTGGCGCCCTTGGTGGCTTGCAGGTTCGACACCGCGATGTCGGGCGTGCTGTAGCTGCCAAAGCCGGCGGCTACCGTGGTGGGGTCCCAGGCGGCCGTTACGGCCGAGGTGCCGCCCGTGCCGGTGCCGGTGCCAAACATCTTGGCCATCGTGTATTGCAGGGTGTCGGTGGCCGTGAGCTGCTTCGACCAGCTTACGCGCTGGCTCGTGTTCACGGGGTGGCCGTCGAAGTATTTGGTTTGAAACTCGCCGTCCGTGATTTTAGTCACGTCGGTACCGGCATCCCAAACAACCCAGCCGGCGGGCTGAATCTCATTGACCCCAATCTTGGTTTTGGAGAAGATAACCTTGTTGTTAGCCAGCGTGCCGGCGGCCGTGGAGAAGCCGGTCGAGTTCTGCCAGGGGCGGCCCAGGTAGTAGAGCGTGGTGCCATTGTTGGACGGAATGCGGGCGTTGCGAAACAGGTAGCCGTAGTTCTGGGTGGCCGGCGTGTTGGCAGCCGTGATGTACGACGTGGCGGCGTTCACCACCCGCGTCTTGGCGTAAATCGTGCAGTTGTCGAAAATAGCGATGGCGTTGCCGAAGATGAAATCGACGTTGCCATCAATGTAGCAGTCCTTGAAGTAGTGGCGCGACACGGCCCCGCCGCTCTCGTAGGTGAGCAGCGTGTCCTGGTTGCCCAAGAAGCGGCAATTTTTAAAAGCCGCCCGGTCGGCATACAAGCTCACGGCCACGGCCTGCGAGCCATCGCCGAAGGAGTTGGCGAACGTTATGTTGAGGGCCGAAAAGTCGGTGGCCTGCACCACGATGCTGCCCGAGCCGCCGGTGCCGAGCGTGCCGCCCTTGCCGTCGGGCGTCAGGTTGTTGTCGTTCCAGGTCAGGATAGTATTGGCCACGCTCTGCCCCACAAATTGCAGGAAGGGCTTGTTGCTGGGCACCGTTACCTTCTCGGTGTAAGTACCATTCTTGATGTAGATGGTATAGGCGGCGGTGCGCCCGGTGGGGGCCGCCGTCACGGCCGCCTGAATGGTGGTGTAGTTGCCGGTGCCATCCTGGGCCACGGTTACATCATAGGCATATAAGCGGGTGCCTATGGTACTGAGTAGTAAAAAGCCCAGCAGGGCCCAGAAACGGGCCGCTGGGCTCCTACGCGCGGGGCGTGTAGCGGGTACGAACATCAGGAAAATGGAAAAAATGGTGGGAATTGTCCTCAATAGTAGCTCCTTGCCGAAGGCGAACGACCTGATTATCCACGCATTATTTATGCAATCGTTGCCGGCAACGTTGCCAGGCTGGTCCCTTTTGCCCCACTTGGCACTGGTAGCCCCACGGCTGCTATCTTGCCAGGATTTTTCCTCACTTCCTTTTCATTCATGATAAAACAACTACTTCTTGCCGCGCTGCTTGCGCTGGGCCTGCGCCCGGCAGCTGCGCAAACGCCCGCGCCGGGCGAGCCGCTGGCCTCTCAGCAACTCAAGCAGCACCTGCGGGGGCAATACCTGCACAGCGATACCGCGCAGGCCATTATCACGCTCTACAGCCGGCGGCAGGCGGGCGGCGTGAGCTGGATGGTGGGCGCCACGCTCTCGGCGCTGCGGCTGGGCCTGGGCAGCAGCACCAGCAACCCCGGCAACAGCCCCTACTACACGGCGGGCTCAGATGGCAGCGGCAACATGGGCGGGGCTTTCTTGATTGCCACGCCCCTGGTGGGCTACGGCCTGGCTAAGCTGCTGCACTACAGCAACGCCCACTTGCAGGCAGTGCTCACGAACTATGCCGCCGGCCAGCCCCTGCCCCACGCGCTGCGCCGCAAGCTCAAGCCTCGCTTTTTTCGCACGCCCATTGTCACGTATAAACCTGTTAAGTACAAGCCGGCTTAGCGCGGGTCTTCTTTTTATTATGCGCTTCTTTTTCTGCTTGCTCGCGCTAATACTGCTGCGCCTGCCGCTGGCGGCGCAGCCCGGCCGCCCTACCCTACCACTGGGGGCCGCGCCCGCCGACTCGGGCGCGGTGCTGGTGTTTAACAACTGGTACCTGCCCCGCTACCAAGCGACTGCCGCCGGCGCCGCCGACACCACCGGCGCACTGCTGTCGCTGTTTCGCAAGCGTCGCTATGCGGGCCTGCTTTATTTTATCCCCTACATGGCCGGCATGTGCTTAGCGCTGCCCATCTCGACTACCGATAGCCAGGGCCAGCAACACAAAACGGGCGAAGCCGTTTCGCCGCCGCTAGGCAGCGCGGTGCTGGCGGCCACGGTAGTGGGCTTCATCGTGCACGCCAATCGGTTTAATAAAAGCCACTTGCTGGCCATTGACCGGGGCTACGCGGCCGGGCAGCCAGTGCCGGCACGCTACCGCCGCCTGCTCAATGACCGCCATTTTGCCGAAGCTGCACTGCTGCGCACGGGCCTGGCCCAGCAAATGGCCCGCGAGCAAGCCAGCGCCGCCCCTACTCCCTAGCGCCGTGCTCTCAGACAGGGCTGGCCAACGCCTACTGCGTTCTGGCGGGGCAGCGGGCTAGCAGCAGGCGTGCGGCCACCTGCCCACTCACTAGTCCCGCCTCTACCGTACCGGCGGCGGGACCTTCGTACACGCCTTCCCCCGCAAAAAACAGCGTGTCGGCTACGGGCGCCGCCAGCGCGGCGCGGGCGGCGGGGGCGCCCACGGTCGGGTACGAGTAGGCGCCGTGGGCCTGCGGGTCGGCGCCCCAGTTGTGCACGTGGTGGGCGCGCAGCTGCGCTTGCAGCGCGGCAAGCGGCGTAGCCAGCAGGTAGCTCAGCGAGGCCAGGGCTTGCTGCAAGATGGCCTCGGCCGGGGCCATGCGCAGGTGCTGAGCGGCTGGCCCGGCCAGCCAGCCCGTGAGCTGGGGCACGGGGCCGGGCAACTGGCTCCACCACGTCGGCACCGGGGCATCGGAGAGCAAGAACTCCAGCTCCGGCAGCCGGGCGTGCCAGAAGGCCGTGTCAAACTCCAGCACAATCTTGATGACCGACCCAAACCCCAGCCGGGCCGCCGCCGCCCGGTGCGCGGGCAGGTCCGGCACCACGCGCAGGTAGCCGGGGTGGGCAGGCGCGAGCTGCCACACCCCCAGCGGCACGGTGCACAGCACTTGCTGCGCCCGGTACACGGCGCCGTTTTTCGCCGTTATTTCCGCCGCGCCCGGCTGCCAGCTTATTGCCCGGACGGCAGCATGCAGGTGCAGCGTGGCCCCGGCGGCCTGCGCCTGCCCAGCCAGCCAATGCAGCAGCGGCCCGTAGCCGCCCACCGGGCGCGGCGAGTCGTCGGCGCCCCCGGCGGCCCACTCGTCGCGCAGGGCCCAGGCACTCACGCGGGTGGCATCGGCGGCATCGTAGCCTTCGGCAAACTGGGTGGCAAAATCGCGCAGGGCCGCGTGCGCCGTGCCCGCAAACTCCTGCGCCAGAAAATCAGCCAGCGGCATATCCTCGGCCAACTCGGCTAGTCTGGCCAGCAGGCGCGGCAAGTGGGCAAAGTAACTGGCCTCGGGCTGCACCTGCCCGGCTTGCAGCTGGTAGGTGCGGCCGGCCGTAGTCTGCCACGGTATGCCGGCTTCGCGCAGCAAAGCCCGGGTCAGCGGCACTTCGCCGTGCATAAACTCGGCCCCCGCCTCGATAGGCTGGGTAAAGCCCGCGGGCTGAAGGGTGTGCACGCGCCCACCCACCCGGTCGCGAGCTTCTACCACGCACACGCGCCGGCCGGCCGTAGCCAGTTCCCGGGCCGCCAGCAGCCCGGCCGCACCGGCCCCAATGATGAGGATGTCTATCGTGTAACTTGTGTTTTCGGCAATCATAAAAGCACGGCGGGCCTGCAAAGCAGCCTGGCTATCGTAACGCCGGCCGGCCTGCTTTAGTTGGAATAAGCGCCGGTGGCACAGAGCGCGGCCCCGCCCCACCGGCGCTCAAGCAACCAGCCACCAAGCACCTACCCGCCGCCCGGCCCAGGCAGCTTTGGGCACTAAAAAGCCCCGAACTTCACTTGAAATTCGGGGCCTTTTAATCTAACTACCGCTTAGCGATGGCCGTAGCCATAGCCGTACGAGGGCGAGCGGTCGTGGCGGTGCTGGGCTTCCCAGCGAGCGCGCTCGCGGGCTTGCTGCATGTCGCGCTCACGCTGGGCTTGCTCAAAGCGCATCTGCTGCTCATAGCGGGCGCGCTCGCGGGGCGACAGCCGGCGCAGGTCGCGGTCATGGTCATGGTCATGGTCGAAAGGAGCGGCGGCCGAGGCAGCGGTGGTAACGAAAAGGGCAGCGGCGGCAACGAACGAAAAGAGGGAAGCTTTCATGGGAAGTGGTGGTTGGAAAGGGGTAGAAAAGGAAAGAGAAAAGAGCGACGCGTCTGACCTTTCCTAGACAAGCGCTGTGCCAGAGCCAACTGCCAACATCTCCCCCTTAACCTGCACGCCACTATTTATCAGCATTTTAGTCAAATAGCACCTCGCCAACACATCGACCAACTCGGCAAGTCTGCCGCTGAAAGCCTAGCCAGTCATTTTTATTACCTACCAAAAAAGCCCCACCAGCAAAGTGCTAGCGAGGCTTTTTTATTCTATTCACGCCGAATGTACTATACCGTCGGCAACTCCACGTTCTCAAACCGCACGGCACCGTCTTCGAGCACGGCTTCTACCACGGCGTCCTTGCTCACTTTGCCGGAGAGTATTTCCTTGCTCAGCTCGTTGAGGATGACGCGCTGGAGCACGCGCTTGAGCGGGCGGGCGCCGAACTGCGGGTCGAAGCCCTGCTCGCCTAGGTAGTCGAGCACCTCGTCGGTGGCTTCGAGGCTAATGCCGGCCTCCTGCAAGCGCTGCTGGATTTGCTTGAACTGGATATCGACAATCTTGCGGATTTCCTTGCGCTTGAGCGGCTGGAACATCACGATTTCGTCGATGCGGTTCAGGAACTCGGGGCGCATGTGCTGGCGCAGGCGCTCTACTACT